>OLGA01002952.1_pt1 | contig 11390 bp, 11 predicted proteins | sample 1604881 | NCBI WGS metagenome assembly OLGA01 (sample SAMEA3888896, study PRJEB22519) | human gut metagenome | biome: human gut; feature: human-associated habitat; material: faeces | place: Denmark | collected 2009
ATACTCTGACCCCCCAAATTGACCAGAAAGAGCAGCCCCTTACCCAAACCAACAAAACACTTTCCAAAAAGGAGAAGGAACTCGCCGCAGTTCAGAAAAAGGCTACGCTCACAAAAGAAGCCCTCATTCATGCGCGGGACTTGGATGGTATCGGCAAGCGCACGTTCCTTGGAAATTATTCGCTGACCGAAGATGAATTATCCTCCCTGAAAAAGCAGGCAGCACACGGCTATGTCGTAGATGTTGAGAACCGCCAGCTGAAACAGCAGTTGGCGGCTGCCAAACGGGATTGCGCCGAATGGCAAACCCGTTACCGTGACCTGCGGAATGATGTCCAACCCTATCTGGACGCTTTGCTCCACGCCCCAGAGCGTGTGCGTAATTTTCTTGAAAATCTTCTCTCCCAGAAACCGGAGCGCACAGCGAGCATCCCCAAAGACCGCCATCACGAGCAGAACACTGAGCTTTAACAAATCAGATGTAAAAAAGGAGACTTGCCTATGACAAAAAACCGCACTACCACTATCCCCAGCAATACCACCTCCGTGAAATCTGAAGATTATACGAATAATCCCTTGCAAATGGACTCGAACCCGGTTACAATGAAAGCGTCCAAATCCCCTGCCATTGAATCTTCTGACCAGACCAAAGCAGCCAAGCACGAACCTCTTGTTTACCGGGTGGAGGAGATTGCCCAACTTTTGGCGATCTCTCCCCGTGCGGCGTACAACCTGTGCAACACCACGAAGGATTTCCGGGTGCTGCGCATCGGCACCAGCATCCGGGTGAACAAGCAGAGCTTCGACAACTGGTTTGCGGCGGTCTGAGGGAGGTAATCTATGGCATCTATTCTGAAGCGCGGAGATTCCTACTCCGTCCGTTACAAGTACAAAGACCATTCCGGCAAGCCCTGCGAGGAATGGGAAAGTTTCAAGACCAGAAAGGAGGCGCAGGAGCGAAAGATCACGGTCGAGAAAGAATTGCTGGACGGCACATTCCTCGTCCCCGACACCATGACGGTGGAGGAGATGCTGTACAAATGGATCCCGATCCAGTCCACCAAGCACAAGTGGTCCCCCAAGACCTACACCCAGTCCGTGGCGATGGTGCAAAACCTTATCGTGCCGTATATCGGGAAACGGAAGGTACAGGAGCTGCGCACCTACGACATTGAGAAGTTCTATGCTACCCTTGCCAAGACCCCCTGTGGGCAGTATGTGAAGGGTATCAAGCAGGACCTGACCAAGAAGCAGAAGAAGCGGCTGCTGTCCAGCACCTCTATCCACGAAGTCCACACGCTGCTCAAGACAGCATTTTCCTATGCGGTGGAATGGGACCTCATCCACAAGATTCCCCTGCCCCGTGATGCCCCCAAGGTCAACATCGAGGAGCGCACCATCTGGGACGAGAAAACCATGCTGGCAGCGTTGCAGACCATCGAGAACCCTGCCCTGCATCTGGCGGTGCACATGAGCATGATCCTTTCGCTCCGTGAGGGCGAAATTCTCGGCTTGCAGCCGAGTGATCTGGACTTTGATGCCGCCGATGGGCGTGGCACCATCTCAGTCAGCAAGACCATGCAGCGAGCCAACAAGGACGCTTTGGAAAAGCTTGACCCCAAGCAGGTCTACTACACCTTCCCAGACAGGCGCGAGGGCAGCAAGTCCTCTCTCATCCTAAAAAAGCCCAAGACCAAGAAGTCCAACCGTGTTCTGTATATGACCAAGCCCTTGAAGGAAGAACTGCTGGCATGGCTTGAAAAGCTCAAACAGGACGAGCAGAACGCCCCGGAGAAATATAGCAACTGTGGGCAGTTGTTCCGACTCCCGGACGGCTTGCCCATCGCGCCGGAGCTGCTGACAAAGTGGTACCGCCTGTGGAGAGCCGAGCACCCGGAGTTTGAGCAGATCGTGTTCCACGGTCTGCGGCATTCCAGTGCCACCTACCAGCTCTTGCAGTCGGACGGTGACTTCAAGTCGGTGCAGGGCAACACAGGTCATGCAACGGCATCTGTCCTGATGGACACCTATGCCCACACGCAGGACAAGCCCCGGTTGGAGCTGACCGAGAAGATCGAAGCGAACTTCTATTCCCAAGACCTGACCCCGGCAGCACCTCAGCCCCGGCAAAACGAAAAGCCGGCGGCAACAAAAATCTCTGGTAAGGAGATCCTTGAAGCCATCCGGCTGATGGACGCAGACGAACGCAGAGAATTGACGAGAGCCTTGTTCGCCTAAAATTTCTTCTTTTTATGCAAAGGAAAGCAGGCTGTGCAAACCTTGCGCAGAAAAGCCCCTGATTCGGGCAAATGTGCAAACGGTGTGCAGAAAGTGTGCAGCCGCTTTCTTACATAAAGAAAGAACGCCAAATCTTACGATTTGACGTTCAATATCTGGTGCACCTCGCGCACTCATATCCGAACTTTTCTCCGCTTTCACAGCTTCCCCGAAAGCGACCGTTTCTGTACCTTCCTTATAGTTAAAGGTAATAAGCACCTTATCATCGTAGAGATAGATGGCATTGATGAAGGTATCCGCCAGTGCCTGTCGCTGCTCCGGCTGGGTCATATCCAGCTTACGGAAACGGAGCAGCCAGAACCGGACGAATTCTTCTTTCATCTTCGGTTTTGCCAGCCGTTCCTCTGCAATGCGGGCTTGCAGCTCCTTCCTCTGCTCTTCCAGCGCTTCCAGCCGCTCCTTGGTTGAACTGGTCAGAATGCCCATCTGGATAGCGTTCAGCATATTGGTGATGCCGGTTTCCGTTTCTTTCAACTGCTTTTCATAGATGGGCAAATCCGTGCTTTCCTGATTTTGCAGCTCCATCACTTTGGCGATGATGGCATTCATGGAAGCATCGTCTTCCACCAGTTTCATGGTCTCGTTGACAACCAGATCTTCCAGCCACTGTTTCCGCACGGCCTTTTTATCGCAGGTCTTTTTCTTCTTGGCGGCGGCACACTTGTAATAGGTATACATTTTCCCGGTGTGGCTGACACCGCTTTCTCCGAACATCAGTGCACCGCACTTGCCGCAGTACAGCTTGGTGGTGAGCAGATAGCTTTCCTCTGCCTTATGACGGGCAGGGGCCTTTTTATTTTTCGCCAGCTTTTCCTGCACCTTGTTGAACAAGTCCTCTGACACGAGAGCCGGGATCGCATTGGGCTGTACCACATCCCGCAAACGCAATTCGCCGATGTACCGGCGATTACTCAGCATCCGCTGAATCGTGTTGTAGGACATCTCCCCGCCCATCGAATTTTTGATGTTGTGCGCCTTTAACCAATCCCGCAGGTCAGTCATGGTCGCACCGTCCGCATACTTCTGGAACGTCTGCTCCACATACGGAGCCAACAACGGGTCGGGCTGGTAATGCCGGGTCTCATCGATCATGTAGCCGAACGGAATCGTGCCACCATTATAAATGCCCTTGAGAGCGTTCTCGGTCATGCCGCGCACGACCTTTTCAGACAGGTCAGCCGAGTAGTATTCGGCGTAGCCTTCCAGCACCGATTCCAGAATAATGCCCTCCGGGCCAGCCGAAATGACTTCCGTTGCCGATACCAGTTTCACGCCGTTTCGCTTCAGCTGAGTCTTGTACCGGGCACTGTCGTAGCGGTTTCGGGCAAAGCGGTCGAGCTTCCAGACAATGATGATGTCAAAGATGCCACGCTCACTGTCCTTGATCATCTGCTGGAACTGCGGGCGGTTATCGGTCTTGGCGGAGATGGCACGGTCAATGTAATGCTTCACCACCGTGAAGCCGTTCTTTTCCGCATAGGCGGTGCATTCCCGGATCTGACCTTCAATGGATTCTTCGCGCTGACTATCAGTAGAATAGCGGGCATAGATCACGGCAGTCATGTCAGGCACCTCCCATTTACACATCATTGAACGGTGGATCGTTTTTTCAAAGCAATGTTTCGTATAATGGATATACCACATTTTACAGATGATTGCAAGCATTTTTTACGTTTCTCATAAGATTCATCAAAAAACGAACGCTCTTTAAAGGCAAAACATTCACATTCCATGGTTCTATGAAAGCACCCGAAGGAATTGTGTCATTTTGACACAATTCCTCCGCTCACCGTGCCCCCTCCACCGGCTTCAGCGCACTTTTGCGGTATTGCAGAGGGCTTTGCCCGGTGGCTTTTGCAAAGCGGGTGGAAAAATTGCTGGCATCCCCAAAGCCTACCTTCTGTGCAATTTCGCTGACGCTGTGGTCGGTGAGGACAAGCAGTTCCTTTGCCTGTGTGATGCGGAAGTTGACCAGATAATTATACGGTGTCGTGCCCATATACCGCCGGAACAGCCGCAGAAAATAGCTTTTGCTCATGTGCGCCTCTGCCAGCAGGTCGGTAAGGCAAAGTTCCTGCTGGTAATTTTGCGCAGGGTCTCCGCTGCCTGCAAAATGACCTGCCGTGCGCTGGTGGTTTCAGCTTCTGCAAGAATGCTCTGTGCACATAAGGCAAGCATTTCGTGGAGAGCCAATCCGGTGGTCACCATGCTGTCCACGGTGCTGAGTACCATATGGCTTTCCCCCTGCTCGAATGAGCCCCGCACCACGCAGGGTATAAAACAGAAGATATCAGGCCGCCATCTGGGCACAGCACGGTCTGTTTGCCTCCGGCCCGGACTTTGACATCACCTTCGGTCTGACCCACACCATCGAAAAGAGCGCAGAAATTTACGTCAAGGTGCTCTCCATGGGCGGCGGCATCATCCGGCAGACCATCACCGACGACGACCTGCGCGCCATTGCTCACGACTTTGGCGTGACCCTGAACGAGAAGTTCCTTAACTGAGCCATTCTCCCCCATTTTTCTTCATCATAGCAGAACAGGCATCCTGTCCGATACCGCCAAGCGGTAACACAAGATGCCTGTTCTGCTTTATTTTTCCCGGAACTCCATAGGCGTTTTTCCGGTGACTTGCTGAAAGACCGCGCTGAAATAATTGCGGGTGGCAAAGCCAAGCTGCTCGGAGATTTCCCGGACGCTGAGCGGTGTGCTTTTCAGCAGAACTTTCGCACGTTCGACCTTTGCAAACTTCACATAGTTCGTGACGCTCAGACCGGTTTCTTCCTTGAATTTGTGAGTGAGGTAATATTCCGTGTAGCCCACCAGGGCGGCAAGATCTTCCGCTATGATCTTTTTGTCCAGATTCATCTCGATATAATCCACACATTTCTGGATCTGCATACTGAGGTTGGGGTTCGTCCGGTGTTTGTGGACACGCCGGATGAAATCATCGTACATCATCATTGCAAGCGGGTGCAGCTCATCCAACGATTTTGCCGCTTCTGCCGTCTGAATGTAGCTGTCCCCCAGGGAGTACGCCTCCTCCGGGGAAAGACCGCCCTCAATGGCGGCACGGCACACCAGCGAGGTGAACACGATGACGGAAGTCTTACTCTGGCGCAGAACATCGCTGCTCTGCACCGGCACGCCTGCGCTCATGCTCATACTGTTGGAAAGCGCCTGCTTGTAATTCAGGTCTCCGGTGCGAACCATTTGCAGCATTCCCTGCTCCGCCATCCAGATCTTATGCCGGTCATGGGGAATCGCATTGCTTTTCAGCCGTTCGTCCTGTGCTGCACTGCTGTTCACATCGCTCAACTCCAGCCGCTGCCCGGTCAGGCAGTAGTGCATCATCAGCAGATAGCGGTTCATAATGGTGTTTTGCAGGGTAGGAACTTTTTCAAGGGCTTTGTAAAGTTGGATCGTCCATGCCACACTGATCTCCAGCTTGCTGTAATATTTCAGCCCTTCCTCGATCCCACGCATTGTCACATCCCGATGGAACACCGGCCCGATGACCCAGACACGCTTCAGTTTTCCCTCTTCCTTTTCAAAGGCTGTGCCCCACAAAAGACCCAATGCCGTCCCCAAGGTAACGGGCACATCGTCCCGGTTCCCATGCTCCAGCATCCGCTGTTTGCAACCGAACAGTTCAAATGCACTGGAAAGAAATGCCTCGTCCGGGCAGTTGCTCCGCAAGAGCTTCCCCTGTGCATCATAGCACCATGTATATACATTTCCGCCGCACTGGACAAGCTCGGAAAACAGCATCATATTCTGGAGAACATTCATGTGTAACCCCTCCGGCTCATTGGCTCATTGATAGAGCCAGTATATCATACTTCCGCCGTTTTTTCTACCGATGCCCGGAACCCCCTCTCAAGCTCCGCAATACTCCCCCAGCATCGCAAGGCTGGGCTTTGCGGTCCGTTCCATAGTTTCACGGTTCACGGCGATCAGGCCGAACTGCATGGCATAGCCCTTCTGCCACTCAAAATTATCCATCAGGCTCCAATGGAAGTAGCCCTTCACCGGGATGCCGTCGGCGATGCAGTGCTGCACGCCGTCCAGTGCCTGCCGGATAAACGCCACACGACGGGCATCCTCGGCGGTGGCAATGCCGTTTTCGGTGACGATGAGATCGCCCTTGAATGCTTCTGCCACTTTACGGATGACGTGCTCCAGTGCCTGCGGGTAGACCTCGTAATCCATCTGGGTCAGCTCTGCGCCCTCCGGTGCCGGAAGCTGCCCCTGCGGGCCATAAAGAGTGCGGGTGTAGTTCTGCACCCCAAGGAAATCGTCCTTTTTAATGTAGGGCAGGTAGTGGGTAAACTCCTCCTGCCATGCGGCCTCGGCAAAGGCTTCGCCGCCGGGCTGTGCCTGCAAGTCGTGGAGCGAGAGGGTCAGGCCCACCTTGACCTGTGGGCAGATGGCTTTGATGGCATCCCGTGCGGCTGCATGGGCACGCCGCACCAGCAGATCGCCCTCCGGGGTGCGCTCGCTGACAAAGATCTGCGGCTGGGGTATGCCGAACACCTGTGCATTCTCCATGGCAGCATGATGATTCTCCTTTTTATCAGAAGCCGTGTTTTCTCTGTGCCTATTGTAACAGGTCTGTGCGGAGCAAAAAGGATAATTTTTCACGTTATTGGTAAATTTTTCGTTGAGCGGTCAGAACTACACGAATTTTTATCCTTAATTCCAATTTTTTGTCTGGCAGTACCTATTGCATTCTGTTATTCTGGTGTCAGAAGAAGCAGAACTCAGTTCACACAAAAAGGAGGAAAAACATTATGTTCCAAAAGAAACCCAGTGCCAGTGAGGTAGACGACGTCCAGTACCGCCGCGCCAAAACATGGCAGATCATCTGTTATGCCTGCAACGCCTTTGTGGGCATGAGCGTCTACTCCCTGATCGGTATGGCAAGTTATTCTGCCAGCATCGGCTACGGCATCACCACTGCAACCGTTGGCATCATCCTGATGCTGGCCCGCATTCTGGACGCCTTCACCGATCCGATGCTGGCATTCGTCTACGACCGCGTCAACACCCGTTTCGGCAAGCTGCGCGTTCTGCTGATCAGCGGCTACCTGATCGAAGCGGTGGGCCTGCTGTGTATGTTCAACCTGTGTTCCAGCAAGGGCTTCGGCCTGCCGGTGTTCGTTTTGACCTACATTATTTATATTATCGGCTATACCGTCACCAACATGACCATCCAGACCCTGCCGGCTATTATGACCAACGATCCCCGCCAGCGTCCCACCATCGGTGTCTGGACCACTGCGCTGAACTACTTCGTGCCCATGGGCATGAGCATGCTGGTCTACACCGTCATCCTGCCCAAGTGCGGCGGCACCTTCAATCAGGGCTTCCTCAGCACGGTCTGCACCATCGTCCTGATCATTGCCGGCATCGGCACCCTGATTGTCTGTGCCGGCATCTCCGCCTACGATAAGCCCGAAAACTTTGAGGGCATCAGCAAAAATCACGAACCGCTGAAGGTTGCGGATATTCTTGAGGTGTTCAAACACAACAAGCCCCTGCAGTGCTATGTTGCCTCCCACGCTTCCGATAAGCTGGCACAGCAGGTAGGCAGCCAGGCCATCATCAACACGATGCTGAACGGCATCCTCATCGGCAACATGGGTCTTGCTACCACCCTTAGCATGATCAGCATGGTGCCTTCCATCTTCTTTGCGGCCTTCGGTGCAAAGTATGTAGGCAAAAAAGGCAGCAAGAAGGGCATCGTGACCTGGACCTGCGTCAGCATGGCCATCACCTCTGTGCTGATCCTGTTCTTCATCTTTACCGACACTCGTCAGATCGGTGTGATCGGCAGCTGGAACATGATCGTTTACGTCCTGCTGACCCTGCTGCAGAACGGCTCCAACATGTGCATCACCACCTCCAACAACTCTTACATGGCTGATACCATCGACTACGAGCTGGACCGCAGCGGCCGTTACATCCCGGCGGTTGTCTCCGGCACTTATAGCCTGATCGATAAGCTCATCACCTCGGTGGCTGCTGTCATCGCCACCGGTGCGGTCGCCCTTCTGGGTTACACCACCACCATGCCCCAGCCCACGGATCCCTACACCAGCGGCATCTTCTGGATGACCCTTGCCATCAAGTACGGTCTGCCGATGCTGGGCTGGGTCATCACCCTGATCGCCATGCCGGGCTGCCCGCTGACCAAGGAAGAAATGGTCAACGTCCAGAAGCGCATCGCAGATAAAAAAGACGCCCTTCGTCATGAAGTAATTGCAGAGAATATGCAGTAACACCCCGCAAAGACCGAAAGGATTCATACGCTCTTTCGGTTTTTGCTGATTCTATCCATCTTTTATAAATATAAAGGAGTTTTTACCATGAGCAAGACCATCCTGTTGAATCAGAGCGACTGGCATTTTACCAAGGAGAACCCCGGCATCCCCACCGCTGTTATGGGTGAGGCCGTTGCCCTGCCCCACACATGGAACGCAGTGGACGGTCAGGACGGCGGCAACGATTACTACCGCGGCACCTGCTGGTATACGCTGGCACTGGAAAAGCCCGCCATCCCGGCAGGCGGCAAGGCTGTTTTGCAGCTGGATGGCGCAGCCATGACCGCCGCCGTCTACCTGAACGGTGAAAAGCTGGCCGAGCACAAGGGCGGCTACTCCACCTTCCGGGTGGACCTGACCGACCACCTCAAAGAGGAAAATCTGCTGGCCATTTCCGTGGACAACCGCGACAACGACACCGTGTATCCCCAGAAAGCCGATTTTACCTTCTACGGCGGTATTTACCGGGATGTGACCCTGCATATCGTCCCGGCAGAGCACTTTGCCCTGCCCGCTAATGGCGCACCGGCACTGAAGGTGACCCCTATCGTCACCGATCTTGCTGCCAAGTCCTCTGAGGTCACCGTGGAAGCCGCCGTGGTGGGCGCACAGACCGTGACCTTTGCACTGGAGGGTCAGACCCTCACCGCCCCGGGGGAAAATGGCACCGCAAAGGTTGTTTTCACGCTGAACAACGCCCATCTGTGGGATGGCGTGGACGACCCCTTCCTCTACACCGTATCTGCCAAGCTGGACAATGGTGAGGAGACCTCCGCCCGGTTCGGCTGCCGCAAGTTTGAGATCGACCCCCAGAAGGGATTTCATCTGAATGGACGCAGTTACCCGCTGCGTGGTGTTTCCCGCCACCAGGACCGTAAGGGTGCGGGCAATGCCCTGACCAACGAAATGATGGAGGAGGATATCTCCATCATTCAGGAAATGGGCGCCAACACCATCCGGCTGGCACACTATCAGCACGCACCGTATTTCTACGACCTGTGTGATGAAAAGGGTCTTGTTATCTGGGCAGAGATCCCCTACATCACCATGCACATGACCAACGGCCGTGCCAACACCCTGACCCAGATGGAAGAGCTGATCGTCCAGAACTACAACCACCCCTGCATTGCCGTGTGGGGCTTGTCCAACGAGATCACCGCTGCTTCTGCTGTCAACGAGGATCTGCTGGAAAACCACCGTCTGCTGAACGAACTGGCGCACAAGCTGGACCCCACCCGCAAGACCACCATGGCAAATGTGTTTATGCTGGAGACCACCAGTCCCATTCTGGAAATTCCCGATGTGAACAGCTACAACCTCTACTTCGGCTGGTATCTGGGCGAATTGGAGCAGAACGACGAGTTCTTTGACAAATACCATGCCGATTTCCCGGACCGCTGCATCGGCTTTTCGGAGTATGGCGCAGACGCCAACCCCCAGTACCAGAGCAGCCACCCGGAAAAAGGCGACTACACCGAGAGTTATCAGTGCATTTACCACGAGCACATTGCAAAGATGATTGCCGACCGTCCTTGGCTGTGGGCGACGCATGTGTGGAATATGTTTGATTTTGCCGCCGATGGCCGTGATGAGGGCGGCAAGCACGGCGAGAACCAGAAGGGACTTGTCACCTTTGACCGCAAGATCAAAAAAGACCCCTTCTATCTCTACAAGGCCTATTGGAGCAAAGAGCCGTTCGTGCACCTGTGCGGCAGCCGCTATGTGGACCGCGCCGAGGATGTGACCGAGATCAAGGTCTACTCCAATCTGCCGGAGGTCTCGCTGTACAAGGACGGTCAGCTGGTGGAGACCAAGCAGGGCGACAAAGTGTTTACCTTCCAGCTGCCCATTGCCGGCAAGCACAGCATTGAGGCACGCTCCGGTGAGCACAGCAGCGTGATCCTGGTGAACAAGGTGGACGCCCCCAACCCGGATTACGCCATGGACAACCGCAAGAACGTGACCAACTGGTTTGACGGCGAGCTGGACGAAAGCTGCTGGTCGGTGAAGGACAACATGGCTGCCGCCATGGCAGACCCGAAAGCCGGTCCCATCCTGAAGCAGATCCGGGAAAAGGCCGCTGCTTCCCGCGGAGACGTTGCTGCCGCCGTGAAGGACAATCCGGCTCTGGTGGCCATGATGGAGCGTGCCATGCAACGGATGACCATTCAATCCATGCTGATGCAGGCAGGCACTTCGGAAGAGGACATCAAGCAGCTGAACCGTGTATTGCAGGGCATTTCCAAGGAGTGATTCGATAAAACGAACCTATTGTAAGAACTTCCAGCTCAGTGCAAAGTATCTAGCACAAAAATTCTGATCTGCCATTTCCTCATCATTTTTCTTCCTCATTGTCCCCCATAAAACACAACGCCCCGCACCGGTTACTTCTTCCGGTGTGGGGCGTTATGTTTTGTGGGGAATATTTTTGCGTTACAGGGTATGGGTTCCCGGCTGCAAGGTCAGGTTTCTGCCATGATGAGCGGAATTCAGCTGAATACGCTGGTGGATTTTCACGTCCTGACCGAGGAGCAGCTGAATGGCATCCTGAGCCAGATCAATCAGGCGTAAGGCAGGGATTGCACGATAAAATAAGTCCTACTCTCTCCACTTTATTGCCATAAATTTCCCAAAACCCTCTTGACGATTTTCACACACAGTGGTATTTTTCTTGTAAATCCCACTGCTCTTATGGATTGGTTTGAACCTTTCCACAAGATGTGGTCGTGTTCATTTTGAACACAGCCACAGAAAGTGGTTGGTTA
>OLGA01002955.1_pt1 | contig 11384 bp, 9 predicted proteins | sample 1604881 | NCBI WGS metagenome assembly OLGA01 (sample SAMEA3888896, study PRJEB22519) | human gut metagenome | biome: human gut; feature: human-associated habitat; material: faeces | place: Denmark | collected 2009
GACCGCGCGCTCGGTGGTTTTCTTGATAAAGTCCTTGACGACCTTGTAGCTGACATCGGCCTCGAGAAGCGCCAGACGAATCTCGCGCATGGCCTCTTTGACGTCGGATTCAGAGAGCCTTCCTTTACCGCGCAGCTTTTTGAACGCCGCAGACAGCTTTTCGGTCAAGCCTTCAAATGCCATATATTACTCCTTTATGCTCGCGCTCGCCCGCAGAATTTCCTGCTGGGCCTCTTTCGCGTCGGGAATGGATTGCAGTCTTTCGCACGCGGCTTTGATGTCCGCCAGCGCGATTGCCGTGCGCCGGTCGCGCGCGATGCAGCCGGTCACGCGCTCGAATTCGCCAAGAGACGCCTCCGCCCGGCTTAAGAGCTCATGCACGCCCTGCCGGCTCACACCGAGCTCCGCGGCAATTTCACTCAGGGAGAGATCCTGATTGTAATACAGGTCAAAACAGGTACGCTGCTTCTGACTCAGAAGCTCTCCGTAATAATCCAGCAGCAGGGACATTTGCAGCGCGTCTTGCTTCATGGAGCCCCTCCTGAGCTGTCAATTTTTTCTCTTTACAGCCAGTGTATCATACTAAATCAGCCGCCGTTTGTCAAGCAAAAAGATTGACAGACCCAAGTTTTTTCTATTTACATTTTGATGACAACATGTTAAAATTGAGGAACAAAATCAAGTGCAGCCGCGCTCTGCGGCGCAGATGTATTGCAAAGGAGGACGCATATGAAACGAGTGATCGCCTGTGCGCTGGCGCTGTGTCTGACGGTCTGTCTGTTTTCCGTTCCCGCAGCCGCCGTTTCGCGCGATGGAATTGTAAAATGGACGATGCCGCTGGCTACGAGCGTCGATCTGATCGAAATGACCCATGCGGAGGAAACGGCGGACGGGCCGAAGAACCTCTTGCAGCAGAACGTGCTTACATACGAACCCAACCTCACCGTCCGTCCGATGGTGATCTATGGCTCGACGCTCTACGGCAGAAGCACCATGAGCAAGATCGCAGCCTATCTGGAAGACGAAAATCTCAGCTTGGTCGCTGGCGTGAACGGCTCGTTCTTCGACATGTCGACCGGCATTCCCTACGGTTTTGTCGTTACGGACGGCGTTCTGCGCACGAGCGGCAGCGTCAACTCTGTCGGCTTTTCCAAAAGCGGTGCCTCCATCATTGGAAACCCGGACGTGCATGTGTACGTGACCGGAGGCTCTCTGAACAGCGCGGAGGTCTTTTATAATAAGGCGCTCACGACCGCAAACGGCATCGGTCTTTACTCTCGCGACTACGACACCGCGACAAAGAACACGATCGCTGCCTACAATGTTGTCCTCACGCCTGTCTCCGGCAGCAAGGCTGAGCTGACGCTTCCGGGCGAAATGACGCTGAAGGCGACGAAAATCGTGGAAAACACCGCCTCGTGCGCCATTCCGGAGGGTGGATTTGTCCTGTCCATCGCGGAAAAGTCGAGCTACGTAAGTGCGCTCACCAGCCTCAAGGCGCTTGAGGTCGGTGACACTGTGACTGTCTCCGCGCTCTGCGACGATATGTGGAAGGGCATTGCCTACGCCTGCGGCGGCGGCGATCTTCTCGTAGAAGACGGCGAGGCGCTGTCCGATTTCACGCTCGACACCAAGGACGAGCAGCGCGCCAGAACCGCCATCGGCCGGAAATCCGACGGCACGCTCGTCATCTACACCGCCGACGAGTCCAGTAATTCTGCCGGTATTGATCTCTACGATCTGGCTGAAAAAATGGCCGAACTCGGCTGCGATACGGCGCTCAACCTGGACGGCGGCGGCTCGACGATGGTGGGCGTGCAGTACCCGGGCTACGACAAGTGCGCCACGGCAAACTCCCCCACTGACGGCTCGATGCGCGCGTGCGCCAACTTCATCTTCTTCGTGCGCGAAAAGACCGAGGCGGAAGCGGCTGACCGTCTGTTCCTCTATCCCGCGCACTCGTTCGCCCTGCCCGGCGCTAAAATCGGCTTCTCCCTCAAGGCGACCGATCTCAACTATATGCCGGCAGACCTGCCCGGCGATCTCAGCTGGTCTTCCAACTACGGAACGCTCGGCAGCAATTCTCTGACGCTCGACGGCGCATCAGACAGCGCGATCCCGGCGGTAACCGTCAATGTGAAGGCCGACGGTATGCGCGCGAGCGCTTCTGTCACGGTGCTTTCGCAGGTAACGGACATCCGCATCACCAAGGAAGACGGCAAGACGAAAGTCAAGGCCCTCCATGTGCCGGGCGAATCCGACGTTCAGCTGGCGGCAGCTGCAACGTATTATGGAAGATCTGTCATTTCTGCTGCAAATAGCTTCACATGGGAAACAACAGGCGGCGTCGGTTCGATCACACAGGATGGCAAATTCACCGCCGCGTCAGTCTCCAAGCTCACCGAGGGTACGATCAAAGTCTCCTACGGCCAGACCAGCGTTTCCGTTCCCGTGACCGTCAGCCCCGCGAACCCCTTCTCCGATACGAAGGGACATTGGGCAGAGGACTATATCAACGATCTCTACTTTGAAGGCACGATCACGGGCTCGACCGGCAAGGACGGCAAGCTTCTCTACCGGCCGGACGACTCCATGACGCGGCAGGAATTCGTCGTCGCGCTCATGCGCTACCTCGGCACGAACCTTGCAAGCTACGATTCTGTCTCCCTCCCCTTTGTTGACAGCAAGGAAATCGGCACCTGGGCGCTTGACGCCATGAAGGCAGCCTATAGTCTTGGCTACATGGGCGGCTCTAACGAGCTCGGCAAGCTCTACGCCCACCCGACCGCAACCATCACGCGGCAGGAGGCCATGGTCATCCTCGCGCGCACGATGCAGGCCGATACCGGCTCGTCCGTCGACCTTGACAAGAAGTTCACTGACAGCGCCAAAATCGCCGACTGGGCGAAGGACAGTTTAGCACGCATGGTGTCCGCCGGGATCATCTCCGGCTCCAACGGCAAGCTGAACCCGACCGGCAAGGTCACGCGCGCCGAAGTCGCCAAGATGCTCTGGGCGCTCGAAAATCAGTAAAGAAGTATCATGCGTAGGGGGCGATTGAGCACATCGACCCGGCAAATAAAACCGATTTTGCGGTAATCTCCGGCGAATTCGTAACTTCCCAAAGGGGCGATGCAAGCATCGCCCCCTTTTCGCGCCTCTATGCCTTTTCGTTATATCTCCCGATAACAACCGGGCATTTGACGAATGTCTGCATGCAGATTATAATATGGGGTATAAAATTCAGAATGCAGGAGGTATCTGTTATGGCAGTAAAACAGACCGCCGGGCGCGAAAAGCTCGGCACATTTGCTCCAAAATTTGCAGAACTCAACGACGACGTGCTCTTCGGCGAGGTCTGGAGCCGGGAGGATACGCTCAGCCTGCGCGATCGGAGCCTTGTTACGGTCGTCTCCCTGATGGCACAGGGTCTGGTCGATTCCTCGTTCCGCTTCCATTTGATGAGCGCGAAGAAAAACGGCATCACAAAATCGGAAATCGCGGAAATTTTAACGCATGCCGCGTTCTATGCCGGTTGGCCGAAGGCTTGGGCGGCATTCAACATGGCAAAGGAGGTCTGGGCGGAGGACGAAACCCCGGATGACGCAAAGGCCGCGCACGAATAGGAGCATTCCAGACGCTATTTTCGAATTTCGGGAGGAATTCACATGTCTAAAACATTGGTTGCTTATTTTTCCGCCAGCGGCGTGACCGCGAAGCTCGCAAAAACGCTCTCTTCCGTGACCGGCGCGGACCTTTTTGAGATCAAACCCGTCACGCCCTACACGGCCAAGGACCTTGACTGGATGGATAAAAAGAGCCGCTCAACGATCGAGATGCAGGACAAGGCCTCGCGCCCCGAGATGGCAGAGAAGCTTTCGTCCTGCGCGCAATACGATACCGTCTTCGTGGGATTTCCCATCTGGTGGTACGAAGCACCGCACATCATTGAGACATTCTTGGAAAGCTGCGACTTAAGCGGCAAAACCGTCGTCCCCTTCGGAACCTCCGGCGGAAGCTCCATGGGGAAAACCGCACAGATCCTCGCCCCCAGCTGCCCGGGCGCAAAGGTGCTTAGCGGCAAGGTGCTCCGCGCATCGAGCTCCGAGGCGGATGTGAAGGCGTGGGTCGAGAGCCTGCATCTGGCATAACTGCGTTTCATATGCGCTATAACCTGCCTGCTTCCCTTCCCGGGCGGCAGGCGGTTTTTTTGAAATTCTTTTGGATTTTCCGAAATTTTATCCCCCGGGGGAGCTTAAAATGGGCCGCGCGATCTGATAAGATACGAGCATGACAGTGACGTCCTGTCAGATTTCACTTGATTTCAGGAGACAAACCATGAAAAAGCTTCTCTCGCTTCTTTTGGCGCTGACCATGCTGCTTTCGCTCTGCGCCTGCGCAAAGACCGAATCTTCCGGCGAAACAGCCAACGCTTCCACACAGGAGCCTGCTTCCGCGCAGGAATCCACGGCAAGTGATGTCGAACCCTCGACGCTGGTCTACGGCTCTGGCGATTACACCCGCATCAATCCCGCGATGGACGAGCACGGCGAGATCAACCTCCTGCTCTTCGACGGCCTCACCGCCCACGACGGCGAAAACAACGTCGTTCCGGGCCTCGCCGAAAGCTGGGATTTTGACGAAGGAACCAACACCTACACCTTCCATTTGCGCTCAGATGTCACCTGGCACGACGGCGAGCGCTTCACCGCAAACGACGTGAAGTTCACCATTGAGGCCATCATGAACCCCGACAACGGCTCGGAGAATGCGCCGAACTTCGAGGACGTGGAGGAAATCACGGTGAAAGACGACGATACCGTCTCCTTCCGCCTCTCGGCTCCCAACGTTGCATTTCTGGATTACATGACGATGGCGATTCTGCCGCAGCATCTTTTGGATGGCGAAGACTTCCAGACCTCCGATTTCTTCCGCAGCCCCGTCGGCACGGGCGCATATCAGCTCGCAAGCTGGGACGTCGGTCAGTCGATTGTTCTTGAGAAAAACGAGAGCTATTTTAAGGGCGCTGCAAACATCGACCGTATCATCTTCAAAATCGTCCCCGATGACAACGCGCAGGCCATGCAGCTGGAGTCCGGCGAACTGGACCTCGCGCTGCTCGACCCCAAAAACGCCCAGCAGTTCCAGGGAAAAGACGGCTTTGCCTGCTACGATCTCAAAACCAGCGACTACCGCGGCATTCTCTTTAACTTCTGGAACGACTACTGGACCGAAAATAAAGACATCATCCCCGCCGTCTGCTACGCGATCGACCGGCAGGCCATCGTGGACGCGGTGCTTCTGGGGCAGGGCTTGCCGGCCTACGGCCCCCTGCAGCGGAACATCTATAATAATGAAAACGTCGAGCACTACGACTATAACCCCGAAAAGGCAAAGTCCGTTCTGGAATCTGCCGGCTGCACGATGGGCTCGAACGGCTACTACGAGCGAAACGGCGAGGAAATCGGCTTTGTCATCAGCGTCATGGCCGGCGAACAGGACCGCATCGATATCGCGCAGGCCGCCGCGCAGCAGCTTCGTGATGTCGGCATCCACTGCACCGTCGATATCCCGGCCAAGATGGACTGGGGCGGACAGCAGGCGTGCCTGATCGGCTGGGGCAGCCCCTTTGACGCGGACGATCACACCTACAAGGTCTTCGGCACCGACAAGGGCGCAAATTACTCCGGCTACTCAAACGAAAAAGTCGACGAATATCTGACGAAGGCGCGCGAGTCCTCCGACCCGGCCGTCCGGAAGGAATATTACGACCTCTTCCAGCAGGAGCTCGCCAATGACCCGGCCTACGCCTTCATCTGCTACATCGACGCAAACTATGTCGCCTCCAGCCGCCTGCATGGCATCTCGACCGATACCGTCATGGGCCACCACGGCGTGGGCATCTTCTGGAACGTCCGGGAATGGACGCTCGACTAAGCGCCGTTCCAACACAATCAGCCAATCCATTGAAACCAATACAGCGTCGCAGGCCAAGGGAGCAGTCTCTTGGCTTGCGCGCATCTGAGGCAAAAATTATGGAACATCTTTTAACGCTTCAAAACCTGCACGTCAGCTACCACACCCCGCGCGGAACCGTGCAGGCGGTGCGGGGCGTTGACCTGACGCTGGACTCTGGCGAGGTGCTGGCCGTCGTCGGAGAATCCGGCTGCGGCAAGAGCGCGCTTCTCAAGGCCATTATGCGCCTGCTGCCCGAAAACGCGAGCGTAACCGGAAAAATTCTTGTAAACGATACGGACATCGCGCCGTATTCTGAAAAGCAGCTCCAGAAGCTGCGCGGGAGTCTTTTCTCCATGGTCTTTCAGGACCCGATGACCGCGCTCAACCCCAGCATGACGATCGGCTCTCAGATTGCCGAGGCTGTCCTCGTGCATGAGCCGAAAATATCAAAGGACGCTTTGCGCGCCCGCGTGCTGGAGCTCATGGAGCTCGTCGGAATCGACAGGCCCATGGAGCGCATGAAGCTCTATCCCCACAATTTTTCCGGCGGCATGCGCCAAAGGGCCGTCATGGCCATTGCTCTTGCCGCGCGGGCAAAAATTCTGCTGGCCGACGAGCCGACAACGGCGCTCGATGTGACCATTCAGGCGCAGATTCTGGATTTACTCCGGAACCTTCAGAAAAAGCTTCACACGGCGACGATCCTCGTCTCTCATGACCTTGGCGTTGTCGCGAGAGCCGCCGACCGCGTGGCCGTGATGTACGCGGGAAAAATCGTCGAGATCGGAACCGCGGAGGAGGTCTACTACGACCCGCGCCATCCCTACACCTGGGCGCTTCTGCGCGCGCTTCCGGCCCTGGCCACAGGGAGCGACGCACTCTACACGATCCCCGGCATGCCGCCGACGCTCATCGATCCTCCCAAAGGCGATGCGTTCGCCTGCCGGAACGAGTACGCGCTTGCCATCGACTACGAAAAAGAGCCGCCACTGCTTCGCGTGACGGACACGCACTACGCCGCAACGTGGCTGCTTGACCCCCACGCGCCCAGAATCACACCGCCGATTGGAGTTCGCCGCCATGGAATCTGAAATTCTTCTTTCCGCGCAGAATATTTCACACAGCTTTTATCTCAGCAAGACAGCCTCCGTGCGCGCGCTGGACAAGCTGTCGTTCGAGATTCGCCGGGGCGAAATTTACGGTCTTGTGGGTGAGTCCGGTTCCGGAAAATCCACCGCGGCGCGCTGCGTCATGAATCTGGTAAAGCCGCAGTCCGGGCATATTTTCTATCAGGGCATCGACATCACCGACCCCAGACAATTTGCCGCGAACAAAAAGCTTTTGCAGACCTCACGGCAGATGATCTTTCAGGACTCGACCTCAAGCCTGAACGGCCGCATGAAGGTCGCGGACATCATCGCCGAGCCCATGCGCATCGCCCACATGGCCCCCAAGCGAGGAACCTACCGCAAGGAGGCAGCGTTCCAGATGAAATACGTGGGGTTAGATGAAATTTACCTCGACAAATACCCCGCCGAGCTCTCCGGCGGCCAGCGACAAAGAGTCGCCATCGCGCGGGCGCTTTGCATGGAGCCAGAGCTTCTGGTGGCAGACGAGCCGGTCGCGTCGCTGGACGTTTCCATTCAGGCGCAGATCGTGAACCTGTTCCGCCACCTGCAGGCAGAGCACGGCTTCTCGTTTTTATTCATCGCGCATGATCTTTCCATGGTGCGCTATCTCTGCGACCGCGTCGGCGTTCTGCTGCGCGGAAAGCTCGTGGAGGAAGCGCCGTCCCATGAGCTGTTCCAGAACCCGCAGCACCCCTATACAAAGGCGCTCCTCTCCGCCATGCCGCTTCCCGACCCCATCCGCGAGCGAAATCGGAAGCTCATCCCATTCGACGCGGACACGCTCTGTTCTCAAGGCGTGATGCGGGAGGTCTCCCCCGGCCATTTTGTCCGCACGGAAGGAGGCGAGACCACTTGAAGACCAAACGTATTGTGTGGAGAGCCGCGAAGACCGTCGCCATTTTTCTTGTGAGCGTGCTGGTTCTGTCGCTTCTCGTGTTCGTCGTCTCGCGCTTAGCCCCTGGGGACCCGCTCGTTGCCTTTTATGGCGAGCGCGCCGAAAAGCTGAAGCCCGCCGAACGCGCGGCCGCCGAGGCAAGACTCGGTCTCGACCAGCCGATTCTGCGGCAGTACGCCCTTTGGCTAAAGGGAGCGCTTCGCGGCGAGTTCGGTATCTCGTATAAATACAAAATGGACGTGCTGGAGGTCATCCGGGCAAGGCTTCCGTTTACGCTGCGCCTCGGCGGCATTGGCTTCCTTCTTACGTTTTTCCTTGCTCTCGGCCTCGGCGTTCTTTGCGCGAGGCATGAAGACAAAGGGCTTGACCGTGCGCTGTGCAAAATTGGAACCGTCACGAGCTGCATCCCGGAATTCTGGATGTCCCTCATGCTCATTCTCATCTTCGCTGTGAGCCTGCGCGTTCTTCCGAGCTCGGGCGCTTACGACGTGGGAAAGGCGGATGATTTGGGAAGCCGCATCACGCACCTGATCCTACCCCTGACGGTCGTCGTGCTCGGCCATCTGTGGTACTACGCCTACATGGTACGAAATAAAATGCTCGAGGAAATGCGGATGGACTATGTCCTGCTCGCAAAATCCAAGGGCCTCGGCCGCAAGAAAATCCTCTACCGGCACTGCCTGCGGAACGTTCTGCCGTCGTACCTTTCAATCATGGCGATCTCCGTGCCGCATGTGCTGGGCGGGACATACATTGTCGAGAGCGTCTTCTCCTACCCCGGGCTCGGCACGCTGAGCTACGAGAGCGCCCGGTATAAGGACTACAATCTTCTGATGGTGCTCTGCATTCTCTCCGGCGCGCTCGTCATCGCGTGCAACCTGCTGGCGCAGGCGCTGAGCGAGAGAATCGACCCCCGCATGCGCGCGCAGGAGGCCATCGACACATGGGAGGCGGATACGGATGGATGATTTTACCCTCGTCGGTGCAAGGCCGCAAACTTCGCTTCCCGCCCAGAAAAAAGTGCCGTGGTACAGGGGAAAACCCATCGCAGCATACCTCGTTCTGGGGCTGATCGTGCTGGGCTGCCTTCTCTGGGGCGCGTTTTCGAAAACGGACGCAGGTTACATGGACCTGTCCTCCTGCAATCTCGCCCCGAGCCGCAGCCATCTTTTCGGCACGGACACGATGGGGCGCGATATTTTCGCGATGATCTGGTCGGGCGGGAGGCTTTCTCTTATCATCGGCGTCTGCTCGACGCTTTTATCGACGTTCATCGCCGTCTTTTTCGGAAGCCTCAGCGGCTGCGCGGGGGAACGGCTGGGAGGCCTTCTCACGCGTGTGAACGAGATTTTCATCAGCATCCCGAACCTGCTTTTGATCGTCCTCTTGCAGGCCATTTTGGGGCAGGCCAGCGTGTGGAGCTTATCGATCGTCATCGGCCTCACCAGCTGGATGAGCATCGCGAAGGTCGTGCGTACGGAGGTGCGCGTGCTGCGCGCAAGCGAATACGTGCAGGCAGCGCGGTGTATGGGCGGAAGCTTTCTTCACATCCTGCGCGTCCATCTCGCGCCCAATTTTTTGCCGTCCATTTTATTTATGGTCATCATGAATGTGCGCGGTGCGATGCTCGCGGAGTCGACGCTGAGCTTTCTGGGGCTCGGTTTGCCGCTCGAGGTCGTCTCGTGGGGCAGCATGCTGTCTCTTTCCGAAAAGGCGCTTTTAACCGGCAGCTGGTGGATGATTGTCATTCCGGGCGTGTTCCTCGTAGCGACGCTTCTGAGCCTGACAGAGATCGGCAACGCCATCCGCCGCAGCCTCGGCCACAGTCAGAAAATTTTATAACCGCAGCTTTTCCAAAAGTCCGCCGTTTTCGAAAAACGGCGGACTTTAAAATATTGGTATATTTTCGTTGGAAAACAAACATACTACCCCTGATTGATTTGTTACACTGAATCTGCAATCAGACATATGGAAAAACAACCAGGAGGGTTTCATCATGGAGAACATGTTCTGTTATCAGTGCGAGCAGACAGCGAACTGCTCCGGCTGCACGGGGAACCGCGGCGTATGCGGTAAGACGGCAGATGTTGCAAATTTGCAGGACGCGCTCACCGGCGCGCTCATCGGCCTTGCCCGGGCGACGGACGGAAACGAGAAGGTCACGAAGGACACCTGGCATCTCATGGCAAGCGCCCTTTTTGCGACGCTCACAAACGTCAATTTCAGCGCCGAAGACATCGCGCGCTTCACGGACGAGGTTCACGCGGAAACCGCCCGCCTTGTCCCGGATTGCAGCTGCTGTCAAAGCCCCTGCGGCCACAATGCCGACTACGACATGCAGAAGCTCTGGACGGCGCAGGAGGACATCCGAAGCCTCAAGTCCCTCATTCTCTTCGGCATCCGCGGCATGGCCGCCTACGCGCACCACGCGTTCGTGCTCGGCTATGAGGACGAAGAAATCGGCCGTTTCTTTGCCAAGGCGCTCTTTGCCGTCGGTGAGGACTGGGGTATGGAAGAGCTTCTGCCGATCGTTCTGGAGGTCGGCGAAAAGAATCTTGCGACGATGGCGCTTCTGGACAAGGCGAACACCGAAACCTTCGGCACACCTGTTCCGACAACCATTCCCCTCACGATCGAAAAAGGCCCCTTCATCGTCGTCAGCGGCCATGACCTCAGAGACCTCAAGCTCCTTCTCGAGCAGACCGACGGCAAGGGCGTGAACGTCTACACCCACGGCGAGATGCTCCCCGCCCACGGCTATCCGGAGCTCAAAAAGCATCCCCAGCTCAAAGGAAACTTCGGCACCGCATGGCAGAGCCAGCAGAAAGAATTCCAGAACATCCCCGCGCCCGTGCTCTTTACGACAAACTGCCTCATGCCGCCGCGAGAGAGCTACGCGGACCGCGTCTACACGACCTCCGTCGTGGGCTACCCCGAATTGCAGCATATCGGGGAAAGCAAGGACTTCTCCCCCATTATTAAACAGGCCATCGCGCTCGGCGGCTACGCGGAGGACCAGCACTTCACCGGCATCAACGGCGGCGAAACCGTCACGACCGGCTTTGCCAGAAACGCCGTTTTGTCCGTGGCCGGTCAGGTGATTGATGGCGTGAAGTCCGGCGCGATCCGGCATTTCTTCTTAGTCGGCGGCTGCGACGGCGCGCGGCCGGGAAGAAATTATTACACCGAGTTTGTGAAACAGGCCCCAAAGGACACCGTGATTCTGACGCTCGCCTGCGGCAAGTACCGCTTCAATGACCTGGACCTCGGCACAATCGGCGGCATTCCGCGCCTTTTGGACATCGGCCAGTGCAACGACGCATACAGCGCGATCCAGATTGCCCTTGCCCTGGCAAGCGCATTCGGATGCGGCGTCAACGAGCTGCCGCTTTCGATGGTCC
>OLGA01002957.1_pt1 | contig 11379 bp, 9 predicted proteins | sample 1604881 | NCBI WGS metagenome assembly OLGA01 (sample SAMEA3888896, study PRJEB22519) | human gut metagenome | biome: human gut; feature: human-associated habitat; material: faeces | place: Denmark | collected 2009
CCTGAGGCCCAGGCTGTGCGATTGGCTTCCGCCGGTTCTTCGGCAGCCGCTGCTGCAGCCGCCAGTGTGGACACTCCCGCGCCGGATATGTCGTCCGCCTACCTCGACATGCGCGATCCCATGGTCGCCGTCAATGGCCAACGCCCTACCGCAGGTCAGGTCTCCCGACTCAACGGGGGTTTCTTCGCTGCTTCAATTCTGGTCGGCGCACCTTGGGTGGCGTTGAACACCATTGCCATGCCCAACGCGATTGCGCGTACGTTCGGCTATGACACTGCTGTTGCCGGTCATATCGCCATCAATCCGGCCACTGGCCGCCCGTTGCCCGTCGCCACCGAATTGGCGATGCCCCTGGCCGTGTTGGTGATTGTCGGCGTAGTGGCCTCCATGTTTGCGATGCCGCTGATTTCAGTGTTGTCCGACCGCACACGCACGCCATTGGGCCGTCGTACCCCGTGGATGGTTGGCGGAGGTCTGCTGTGCGCGCTGATCACGCTGATTCTGGGGCAGAATATCGGCATCATTGTGCTTTGTATTTTCTGGGTGTTCCTACAGTTCGCCTATGCGATGCTTTCCGTGCCGTTGACCAGCGCCATCAGCGAACGGGTGCCCGACAAGTTCCGCCCTCGCATCGAACGCTGGCATGGCATCGGTGTGATGCTCGGCCAAGCGCTTGGCGTGTGCATGGGTGCGCTTGGTGTGATGTTCAATTCGTTTGCGCCGTTTAGTTACACCGCCGTGCTATTTGCAGTGTCCGGTATTGCCACCGTATTGATTCTGCCCAAGGAGCCTTCTAGCGCTGAGCAGCCGAACCAGCTTTTTGACCGCAGTCAGGTACTTGACCAATTGCGCCCGCCGGCCCACGCTCCCGAGTTCTCCCGGGTGTTCGCCGCCCGTACGTGCATGATGGCCGGTGTTGGGCTGACCGGTGTGTTTCTGTGGTATCTCGTACGTTTCTGGGTTTATGGCAAGGCCGTGGTACTTACGTCCGCGCCGCTGACCATTCCGGCCGGATTCCTCATTGCCGGTATGGCTGTGGCCACATTGATCGGTGCCGCGCTCGCCTCCTGGGCCGCCGGGCCGATTTCCGAGCGAATCGAGGAAAAGAACATTCCCGTGGCCCGTGTGGTGGCCGGTGCCTGCCTGCTGTATGCGATTGGTCTGGGGCTCGCATGGGGCCTTGGCGTCTGGTCCACCGGCACTGCCCGTGAAAACGGCATGCTGCTGTTTGCGTTGATCTCCGGATTCGCCTTCGGCATTTACGATTCGCTCGGACTTGAACTGGTGATGGACTCTTTGCCCGACCCGCGCCGAGCCGGCCACGACCTCGGCATTTATGCGCTCGCCAACTCGGCCGGTCTGGCGCTCGCCGCCATCATCGGCGCGCTACTGGTGAACGCCTTCGAGCATAGCTTCGGCTATTACCTGCTCTTCCCGTCCGCCATCGTCATGGTGCTGCTGGCCGGAATCGTCACCCTCACCACCAAATCTGCCGAATAATAAACCGGTTCGAGTACACTGGTCAGCAGTGATCCAGTCCAGTACTCGCAGGGGAGCAAAACCATGGTCGGCATGCGCGACGTAGCCAAAGCGGCAGGGGTGTCCTTAAGCACCGTTTCGTTGGTGGTCAACAACACCGGCTACGTCTCGGCCGATATGCGTGCCAAAGTCGAGTCCGCGATGCGCCAGCTCAACTACATTCCCAACGAGCTGGCCCGCAACCTCTACCGAAACCGCACCAACACCATCGGCGTGATCATGCCGACCATCGCCCACCCGTTCTTCTCCACACTCACCGCGCATCTGCAGCGCGAGTTCGCCGCGCGCGACCTCAAAACCCTATTGTGTTCCACCGCCGATGCGGACAAAGGCGAGGGCGAATACGTCGATATGCTCCAGCGGCACATGATGGACGGCATCATCATGGCGGCCCACACCGAGCATCCGGCCGACTACTGGACCTCCATCCATCGGCCAATTGTCGCTTTCGACCGCACGCTCGGTGAGGGTGTGCCGGTCGTCCGGTCTGATCATGAACAGGGAGGCCGTCTGATTGCGCGCCAGCTCATCGATTCCGGAGCGCGCCACGTGGTGCTCGTCGGCGGCCCGCGCTCCCAGTTCGCTGCGGCCACCACGTTCCCCACGATTCGCTACCATCTCACCGTCGAGCGTCTGCTGGCCGATGCCGGCATTGCCTGCGATTACGTGGAAGCCGGCGCCGTGGCCGACATCGCCGCCCACGAAGCCACCGCATGCGCCATTTTCGAACAGTATCCTGATGTCGACGCCATCGTCGGCTCCGATGTGGTGGCATCCGTGGCATTGCAGGAAGCCTCACGACGGGGTATCGAGGTGCCTGCTGATCTGCAAGTCATCGCCTATGACGGCACTCTCATGGCCGAAACCGCCGGCAAACGCCTGACCGCGATTCGACAGGACTTCCCGGCCATCGCCGCCGCCATCAAGGCCGTCTGCGGCAAGGACTTCCCCGTGGCCCTGCGTTACTCCGTGGTGTCCAAGACCAAGGGCTTCGGCCAGGGCGCCGTTCCCGGCGAGGAGTTCGTGGAGTTCGGCCGCGATATGGCCGAGTCCGAGAAGGCCATCAAGTACCTGGAGGATGCCGGCTACGATATGTTCGACTGCGACAACGGCACCTACGATGCCTGGTACTGGGCCCATCCCCCGGTCTATATGCCCGAGAACTGCAACCTCTCCGAGGTGGAGCACATCAAGAACTTCACCTCCAAGCCCGTGGTCTGCGCCGGTAAGATGGACCCCGCCAAGGCCGCCGAGGAGATCGCCGCCGGCCGTCTGGACGCCGTGGGCATCGCCCGCCAGAACCTGGTGGACCCCGAGTGGGTCAACAAGATCCTGGAGGACCGCGTAGAGGACATCAAGCCCTGCATCAACTGTCACAACGCCTGCTTCAGCTTCAACAAGTCCAAGAGCACACCCAATATGCAGCCCATGGACGACTCCCTGCACCTGGCCCGCTGCGCCCTGACGCCCAGCACCATGCAGCACAACAAGTACAAGATCGTCCCCACCCGCAAGCCCAAGAAGGTCGCCATTATCGGCGGCGGCATCGGCGGCATGGAGTGCGCCCTGGTGCTCAAGCAGCGCGGCCACACCCCCGTCATCTTCGAAAAGACCAGCGAGCTGGGCGGCCTGTACATCACCGCCTCCGCCATGAGCTTCAAGGAGGCCGACAAGGCCCTGCTGCGCTGGTACGAGCGTGAGCTGAAGAAGAACGACATCGAGGTCCGCTTCAACATGGAGATCAACGCCCCCGCCACCCTGCGCCGCGAGTTCGACGAGATCATCGTCTGCACCGGCTCCCACCCCAAGACCCTGCCGGTCAAGGGCTTCAACAAGACCATCAACTTCACCCAGCTGCTGTTGAACCAGGTGGACGCCGGCGACCGCATCGTCTTCTTCGGCGGCGGCCAGTCCTCCTGCGAGGCCGCCTATGAGATGGTCCTCCAGGGCAAGCACCCCATCATCGTGGAGTACGCCGACGACCTGATCGCCACCCCCGGCACCTGCCTGGCCAACGCCTCCTTCCTCCGCGAGATGCTGGCGTTCAAGAAGGTCCCCGTCTACCTGAACGCCACCATCACCGAGATCGGCGACGGCTTCGTCATGGTCAAGCAGCAGGACGGCACCGAGATCCGCATCGAGTGTGACAGCGTGGTCAACGGCATCGGCTTCGTGCCCGCGCCCATCGCCGCCGATGACCACAAGGTCTACCGTGTCGGCACCTGCGAGAAGTGGGGCAACCTCCGCAACGTCATCTGGGGCGCCTGGGACGTCTGTATGCACATCTGAGAATACGCAAAAAAAGAAAGCCCTTGCGGGCTTTCTTTTTTTGCTCAATGCCGTTTCCGGCCGATCCATGCCGTTCCCGTCAGCGACAGTGCCACGCTCACGGCGTAGATGCCCGCGCCCGGGTCGAAGGTCTTGGGGGAGCCCTTCTTGTCCTCGTCGGCATTGTCGGTATCGGTGGTGGTGCCGCTGTTGTAGTAGTACCGGGGCGCTGCCTCCCACTTGGCGTACAGGGTGACGCTGTCCGTCACGGGCTGGGTAAAGTCGTAGGCCGCGGTGCACGCCTCGTCTGTGTACCACCCGCCGAAGTTATACCCCTCCTTGGTGGGATCGTCCGGCTTCGTAGCGGGCAGATTGGCCCGGATTTGTGACTCTGGTTCCGGCGTATCGCCATTCGTATTAAACGTTACTGTCCATACGCCGCTCGCGCCATTCTTAAAAGTTCCCCAAGAAACGGTGATTTTCCCGGAGCTAGAATGATCTAACCATACACTTCCGTCAAATGTTCCTCCTTCGATGGAAGAACGTGCGTCAGGGGAACCGGTAGTAACATACATCGCGTAGCTGTTTTTGTTCTGCGCCGTACATCCGGAGATCACCATACTACCGCTGATAGTCAGATTGCGATAACTGCAAACCCCACCGCCGTGATCATCTCTCCCGGTGCCGGTAGCGCTGCAGCTTTTGATTTTTGCATTGTCGGACAGCGTTGTGGTGCCGCGGTTATCGATTCCGCCGCCTCCGCCGGCTGTACATCCGCTGATCGTCCCGCCGGACATCTTAAAATCACCGTCATTTGTCACCTTTACACCGCCGCCGCTTTTACCTGCGCTGCACCCCACGATATTTCCGCCTTCCATTATAAAGCTTGCCCCCGGCGCCACAAACACGCCGCCGCCGCAATCATTATAGACAATTTGGCCAATATCATTGTTATATTTATACGTGCTCCCCGTGCCGCCGGTAATGACCCCGCCTTTAACCTTTTCGGCACCGGCTGTCTCATCGAGCCGCCACGGCTTGTCATTGCCGTCATTCGTGAACTTGTGTTCTGCCGATGGATTGCTGTCCACCAGCTTCAGCGTCCCGCTTTTCACATGAATGACGCTGCCGCTTTTGTCCTCTTTCAGGCGCAGCACATGCCCATTCAGATCCAGCGTCACATCCTTCGTGACTACCAGCGTATTGCTGATGTCAATGTTGCCTTTCAGCTGGATGGATGTCACCGCAGTGTCTCCCAGCGCCGTCGTCAATTCACTCTCGGTGCTAACGCTCGTGGGCGTCTCCGACGCCCACGCTGCGGTGCTGAGCACCGCAGCCAGACAGCCTGCCAGTACCAGCGCCAGAAATCGTCTCTTCATTCGTTTGCTCCTTTCTCTCCCGTGCGCGCCGAAGCGCGCGCCTCGTATCCTCTCTCCCTCAGTATACCGGCTTTTTCAGTTTCCACAACCCGTATCTGCAAATAGGATAACGGTAAAAAATATCCCCCGGCCAAAAGCCGGGGGATGCGTATCTATTTCTCTTCTTCGTGGTACATGGACGGGAACATGGCCTTCAGCAGGTTGTACGTCCGGTTGTGGCTGTCGGTCCACTCGCCGTGCTCCGCCGCCAGCTTTGCCTTGTCGCCGTACACCTCCAGCGCGTGGCAGGTGTCCACATAGGCCTTCTGCATCTGCCGCATCCGCGCGCTCATGTGCTGCAAAAGGCTCATGATCTTCGCCGGCTTCTCCCGGAAGTACGCGCTGAAGTTGTCATAGGTGATCTCGCTGACGATGGTGTTCTCCAGCGCCACCGCCGTGGTGTTCCGGGGCCGCGACTCCAAAAAGCTGATGACGTTGAAGAAGTCGCCCTCCCGCATGGTCACTACCTCCACCTGCTCCGGCGTCCCATAGTCGAAGTACACCCCCACGCTGCCGTAGAGGATGTTGTACATACTCATCACCATCTCCTTGGGCCGGCAGATGATCTCGCCCTTCTTATAGCGTTTTTCCGTATGCGGCATAAAAAACCTCCTGAAATGCGCCTGTTGACGCAGCTTGGTGTGCGCCTCGCGCAGAAAATGTGATAAGGTATCAACAAAGTACAAAAAAGGGAACATAAACGTAAAGCATCGCTGCCTAAATTGTATCATATACGTGCCCCCTTGTCGACACTTTTTCTTGCCAAAACAAACCAAATGTGTCATACTGAGGGGGTAAAGGAAGTGGAACATTTTGAACTATTTTGCCCCAAAACTATCCCCCGATGAACTGCGGAAAATGAGCGCCATCGCCCTGGCCCATATGGGTGATGCGGTCTATGAAACGCTGGTCCGCACCTGGCTTTGTGTCCACGGTACAGCGACAGGCAAGGATCTGCACCGCGCCACCATCGCCCTGGTCTGCGCCCCCGCCCAGGCGGAAAAAATGCAGAAGGTGCTCCCGCTGCTCACGGACGAGGAGCAGGCGGTCTACAAGCGCGGCCGCAACGCCAACGTCCACACCATGTCCCGCAGCGCCACCCCGGCCCAGTACCATTCCGCCACCGGTTTGGAGTGTTTAATGGGCTATTTATACTTAAAAGGTGATAAAAACCGCGCGGAGGAGCTGTTCCGCGCCATGATGGAGGAGACCTGATATGCCCCTGGATGCCGTATGCCTGCAAGCTGTGGTGGCGGAGCTTTCGCCCCTTGTCGCCGGCAGCCGTATCGAGAAGATACAGCAGCCTGCCCGCGATCAGGTGGTGCTGCTGCTCCGCGGCAGCCGCCGCCTCCTGCTGTCCGCCGGAGGGGGGCAGCCTCGCCTGCACCTGACGGAGTTGCTCCGGGACAATCCCGCCCAGCCCCCCATGTTCTGTATGCTTTTGCGAAAGTATCTGTCAGGCGGAATTATTGAAAAAATTGAACAAATACCGCTGGAACGTGTGGTAAACATACACATTTCCGCCGCCGACGAGCTGGGCGAACGCCGCCGTTTTTCCCTCATTTTAGAGGCATTTCCTCGCCGCGCCAACCTCATTTTAGCCGATAAGGACGGCCGTATCCTGGACTGCCTGCGCCGCATCGACTTCGAGATGAACCCGGACCGTCAGGTACTTCCGGGCCTGTTTTATCGTTTACCCGCAGCGCCTGACAAGGTTGACCCCTTCACAGTGGAGAGGGAGATGTTTTCCCGTCTTGCCGCCGTGGCAGGGGAGGATATGCCTGCGGATAAGTGGTTGGTGGACACCTTCAACGGTATCTCACCGCTGGTGGCCCGTGAGATCGCGTTTCGTGCCTGCGGTGCCGTGGATGCCCCTGCGCCGCGGACAGCCGAGACACTTTGGGCCGCGTTCTCCGTATGGCGCGACACTGTGAATGCTAATAACTTTACACCCGTTATGCTGAAACGCTCCGGTGCGCCTATGGACTTCACCTACCTGCCTGTTTGTCAGTACGGCAGCGCGGCAGCGGCAGAGGAGTACGGAAGCTTTTCCACCCTGTTGGATAACTTCTACGCCAAGCGCGAGCAGGCGGACCGTGTCAAGCAGAAGGGGCAGGACCTGCTGAAAACGGCCAATAACGCCGCCGCCCGTCTGCGCCGCAAGATCACCATGCAGGAAAAGGAGCTTTTGGACAGCAAAGACCGGGATAAGTGGCGCATTTACGGCGAATTGATCACGGCAAATCTGTATCGGATGGAGCGCGGCATGAGCCGCCTCACGGCGCAGAACTACTATGATCCGGCGTGCAAAGACATAGATATTCCGTTGGATGTCCGCCTTTCACCCCAGGAAAATGCCGCTAAATACTTCAAAAAATATACAAAAGCCAAGACCGCGGAAAAATACCTCACAGAGCAGCTGACCAGAGCCGGTGCTGAACTGGAGTACCTGGAGAGTGTTCTGCAGGAGCTGGCGCAGGCTGAGTCCGAGCAGGATTTCAACGATATCCGCGCCGAACTGACCGACGGCGGCTATCTTCGCGCCAAGGGTGGGAAAAAGCAGCCCTTCCAGCGCCCCAGCAAGCCCCGGGAGTTCCGTTCCTCCGCCGGATTGCCGATTTTTGTGGGCCGCAGCAACCGGCAGAACGACCGCCTGACCACCAGGACGGCGGAGAAGTGGGACCTGTGGTTCCACACCCAGAAGATCCACGGCTCCCATGTCATACTGTCCACCGGTGGCGGACGACCCGATGCACAGAGCATCGCAGAGGCCGCCTCTCTGGCCGCCTATTTTTCCCAGGCGCAAAGCAGCACAAAAGTACCCGTTGACTTCACCCAGGTAAAGTTCGTAAAGAAGCCCGCCGCCGCTAAGCCCGGAATGGTAGTTTATACCAATTATCAGACCGTTTTAGCTGACCCGAACGAGGAATTAGTAAAACATTTATTGGTAAAATAGAGCACAAAATATGTAGAAGTTATGCAACAAATTGTGGAGGATACGTCTATGATTGCCTATGCTGTTCTTATGTGGGCCATCGCAGCCCTTTTTCTGCTGCTCGGACTCCTGATCTACCACGGAAAAACGGGGTTGATCCATGAATATCACAGGGAGAGAGTCAGATCGGAGGATATGGCAGCCTATGGCCGGGCCTTTTCCACCGGACTTTTCGCCCTTGCGGGAACACTGGTACTTAGTGGGATTGTCTCTCTTCTGTGGACACTTCCCGGCGCGGTCACCGCTTCTCTGGTGGTGCTGTTCGTCGGTCTTGCGGCGTCATTCGCCATTCTTTGGCGCGTCCAGCGCCGCTATAACGGCGGTATGCTTTGACTGTCAGCAAAAAGGCCTTATCAGGTTGATGGAAAGGCGGCACCATGAAACGCCAGGCGGAAAAAGCGGATATTGTAAAGCGAAAAGTGTTTCACGAGCACATCATCCTACTGACCGAGGGGCGTTTTCTCATGTTGGCGGTACTGGCTGTTATGGTGTGGCTCCCGTATCTCTTTGTGCGGGACAGAATGGCCGGAATGACGCCGGCATGGTGGGAGATACCCTTTCTCCTGCTGGTAGAGGTGTCGTTGTACTACGCACTGCTTCGTCAGTTCTGGTACAGATGCTTTGGGTGCCTTGTGGTCACGGAGGACGAGATCGTTTGGAAGTGTTCCTTTATGCGGACAGTGCGGCTGAGAAAGACGGAGATTCGATATACCGGCATCGACTACCGCTGGCCGGGTTCGGCGCGAAAAGCGGTTACGCCTGTAGATATGGCGTATTTCTCCACGATGCCTTACCCGCAGGAGTGCCGGAACAAGAGCTATCTGCTGCGCAACAAAAAGAGATTTATTAAATTCCCGGCCGGTGAGAAGCTTTGCCGCTATATGAGTGAGTGGCTGCCGGAGCCGTATGAGAGGGTGTTTGCCGCAGCCAGCGATGGCTATGAAGCGCGGCGCAGAAAGAGGGAGCGCAAGCGCGGAAGAGAAAATGAAATGAGTCGAAAACTCTGAAAAAGACCGCCTTTCGGCGGTCTTTTCGTTATTCTCACGCTTCGGCGGGTGCATCGCGGAACAGAATGGTGATGCACCACAGGCCGGCAAGCCCCACCAGTGCGTAGATAACACGGCTGATGGCCACGGCCTGGCCGCCGAAAATGGCTGCCACGCAGTCGAAGCGGAACAGCCCCACGGCGCCCCAGTTCAAAGCGCCGATGATGACCAGTACCAGAGCGATACGGTCAAGAACCTTCATATGACAAAGACCTCCATTCTGAAAAGACTACTGCTTTGTATAGCATTTCCCTGGCAACATCGTATATACACAAAAAAATTTTCAGTTTGCCTGAATAAATTTGGAAAAGCGATTGCAAAAGCAGCGTTAATTTGGTATTATCAGTATAGAACAATCTGTACACGACCATGTACATATACAAAAGGAGGAGACCATGAACAAGAAGTTTGACAAGCTGGGTTTTTATCCTGCGGATATCCTGCTACCCAAGGGCCAGGACATGAACAAGTGGGCGGTCGTCGCCTGCGACCAGTTCACCTCTGAGCCGGAGTACTGGCAGGCAGTAGAGAAAAAAGTTGGCGATGCGCCCTCCACCCTGCGCCTGATCCTGCCGGAAGCCAATCTGAAGGCACCCAACGTGGACGAGTACATTGAGAATATCAATAACGCCATGAAGAAGTATCTGGCGGACGGCGTGTTCGAGACGCTGCCCGACTCCCTGATCTACATCGAGCGCCAGCAGTCCGACGGCAAGATCCGCCACGGCCTGATCGGTATGGTGGACCTGGATGCTTACGATTTCACCCCCGGCTCCGGCGCACTGATCCGTGCCACCGAGGGCACCGTGCTGGATCGCATTCCGCCCCGGGCCAAGGTGCGCCGCAACGCGCCCATCGAGCTGCCCCATGTGATGCTGCTGATCGACGATCCTGACAAGACCGTTATTGAGCCCCTGACTGCCGCTGCCGAGGGGATGGAGAAGGTGTATGATTTCGACCTGATGCAGGACGGCGGCCACATCCGCGGCTTTAAGCTGTCCGATAAGCAGATCGATGCTGTGGCCAATGCTCTGGAGGGCCTGACCACCGATGAAGCCATGCAGAAAAAGTACAACGTCTCCGGCGTGGCGCCCCTGCTGTTCGCCGTGGGCGACGGCAACCACTCTCTGGCTACTGCCAAGGCCTGCTATGAGGAGCAGAAGAAGGGCAAGACCCCCGAGGAGTATCTGGCGCTTCCCGCCCGCTACGCACTGGTGGAGGTGGTCAATAACCACGACGATGCCCTGCAGTTCGAGCCCATCCACCGGGTGCTGTTCGGCGTGGATCACCAGAAGTTCATGGACGCCTTCCGCGCCGCCTATCCCAACGCCTATGAGGGCAAGGGCGACGGCCACACCATCGAGTTCGTGTGGAACGGCGAGAGCCACTTTATCACTGTGCCTGACCCCAAGGTGCAGCTGGCGGTGGGTACGCTACAGGGCGTTATTGACCAGTACCTGAAGGACAACGGCGGCGAGGTGGACTATATCCACGGCGACGATGTGACCCGCGAGCTGGGCAGCAAGCCCGGCAATATGGGATTCCTGCTGCCTGCCATGGGCAAGGAGCAGCTGTTCAAGACCGTTATGGCCGACGGGGTGCTGCCCCGTAAGACCTTCTCTATGGGTCATGCTCAGGATAAGCGCTACTACATCGAGGCCCGCAAGATCGTTAAGTAAGGCTGGCGCGGTCGCGTACAGTGTGCTATAATAGTGCTGCGGCAATGCCGCAGCACTATTTTTTGTGAGGAACCGCTATGAAGTGTATGGAAAAAGCATATGCCAAGGTGAACCTGACGCTTCAGGTGGGCAGCCGACGTCCGGATGGCTATCATGCTGTAATGTCTGTTATGCAGCGCATCAGTCTGTGGGACACCGTAACAGTGGAGCGCGGTACAGGGCGCGACACACTGCTTTGCAGTGTGTCGGTGACGGAGAACGTCGACGACAATCTGTGCATGAAGGCAGCGCGAGCGTTTTTTGCCGAAACGGGGACGAGAAGCGACGGCGTGACGATCACGTTGGAGAAACACATTCCCGTGCAGGCGGGACTGGGCGGCGGCAGCAGCGACGCGGCGGCGGTGCTGCGGGCGCTGCGGACACTGTACGCGCCG
>OLGA01002958.1_pt1 | contig 11373 bp, 10 predicted proteins | sample 1604881 | NCBI WGS metagenome assembly OLGA01 (sample SAMEA3888896, study PRJEB22519) | human gut metagenome | biome: human gut; feature: human-associated habitat; material: faeces | place: Denmark | collected 2009
GATCTTGTGCTTTCGCATTCTTCAAGGTTTGAATGATTGTCTCTTGTCCTACAACCTCATTAAATGTAGTAGGCCGATACTTTCTATATAACGCTTGATAAGCCATAGAACACCTGCTTTCTAATGGCTCTATTATATCATGTATAGGAAAATCATATAGAAAAAGACAAAGCTACTTCTTCTTTCGCTTTGCCTTAAAAAATTCTTTTAATAAACGGGAACACTCATCTTGCAGAATGCCACCTTCAATATCTGGATAATGGTTAAACCCACGAACATCATTAATATTCATATTCGAGCCCATACAGCCCCCTTTAGGATCATAAGCTCCAAATATCACATTTCGGATTCTTGATTGAATAATCGCACCAGAACACATAGGGCAGGGTTCTAGTGTCACATATAAGTCACAATCTTCTAAACGCCAACTGCCTAATTTCTTACACGCTTTTTCAATTGCTAAGATTTCCGCATGAGCCGTACTACATTGTTTCATCTCGCGCTTATTATATGCCCGTGCAATAATCTGATCATCTTTTACAATGACACAACCAATCGGTACTTCATCCTTTTGGGCAGCCTTTTTTGCTTGTTTTATGGCTTCCTTCATCCATTTCTCATTATTCATATACTTTTCCTATAAAAAAACTACTACACATGATGGAGCTCCCTTATGGCTGCTTCGTTCCCGACCTGACCAATTTCAGAAGATATCATTGTAGTAGCTCACTTAGTATAACATAGAAGCTATCGCCTAAGCAATATGAATTCACTACACTATTCCTATAAAAAGACTGTCTATAAAATTATAGACAGCTTTTTAAACTATTTAATGACTTTTTGTCCACCCATGTAAGGTTGTAAGGCTTCTGGAATTAATACAGAACCATCTTCTTGTAAGTTGTTTTCTAAGAAGGCAATCAACATACGAGGTGGAGCAACACAAGTATTATTTAAAGTATGGGCAAAATACTTATTTCCATTCTCATCACGTACACGAATCTTTAAACGACGTGCTTGGGCATCCGTTAAGTTTGAACAAGATCCAACTTCAAAGTATTTCTTTTGACGAGGAGACCATGCTTCTACATCTACAGATTTAGATTTTAAGTCAGCTAAGTCACCAGAGCAACATTCCAAAGTACGAACAGGAATATCCAAAGTACGGAAGAAATCTACTGTATTCGTATATAACTTCACAAACCATTCTTTACTTTCTTCTGGTTTACATACAACGATCATTTCTTGTTTTTCAAATTGATGGATACGATATACACCACGTTCTTCAATACCATGAGCACCTTTTTCTTTACGGAAACAAGGAGAGTAAGAAGTTAAGGTATAAGGTAAATCTTTTTCATCAATAATAGAATCAATGAAACGACCAATCATAGAGTGTTCACTTGTACCAATTAAATACAAATCTTCTCCTTCGATTTTATACATCATTCCATCCATCTCTTCAAATGACATAACGCCATCTACAACATTGGAACGAATCATATAAGGTGGAATTACATACGTAAAGCCTCGACCAATCATAAAGTCACGAGCATAAGACAAAATAGCTGAATGAAGACGAGCAATGTCACCTGTTAAATAGTAGAAACCATTCCCCGCTACTTTTCTAGCAGAATCTAAATCAATTCCATTCAAACGTTCCATAATATCAGTATGATAAGGAATTTCAAAATCAGGAACTTTTGGTTCACCAAATTTTTGAAGTTCAACATTTTCGGAATCATCTTTTCCAATAGGAACTGTATCTTCAATCATATTTGGAATCATCATCATTTTATGACGAACAGATTCACGTAAGCTTTCTTCTTTTTCTTCCAAAGCCTCCAATTCATCCGCCATATTGCGAACTTGATTCTTTACTTCTTCCGCTTCTTCTTTTTTACCTTGTCCCATCAAGGTACCAATTTCTTTAGAGATTTTCTTTCTTTGGGCACGTAAATCATCGGCATGTTGTTGAACTTGACGAAGTTCTTTGTCTTCCAATAAGACTTCATTCACCAAAGGAATCTTTTTGTCTTGGAATTTTTTCTTCATGTTTTCTTTTACTTCATCAGCATGTTCACGAACAAATTTGATATCTAGCATCTTTTCTTTTCCTCCATTCAATAAAAAAAGACATTGCACCCATAAAGGGACGATGTCTCGCGTTGCCACCCTTTTTACCATATATATACATATATGATCTCTTAACATGATAACGGTATGTACCGAATTTAACTACTTCATTCATTAAATTGCTCTAAGGTGCTTTTCATTTTTCCTACCTTGATATTTTCACCAAACCACATCATCTCTAGAAAATAGAAAAAAATTACTCTTCCTTATCTTCGCTTTCTTTATTTTTATATCATTATTTCAAGCATTTCTCAACCTATTTCCACGTTAATTTTACAAATCTTTTACCTATTTCATATGAAACTTTATTCTCTTGTTCCTATACTGAAAAAAAGGAGAATCCTATGAACTATCAATGCGTCATCATCAATAAAGATCTAACCGAAAATGTCGATGAAAGAATCATTTTAGAAAATGAAAAGATGGTCCAAAAAGGGTATACACTCGTTACCACTACCTTCCAGGAACCATCTAAAATTCTAATGATTTACAAATCAGAATAAAAGCTCCGATTTCGGAGCTTTTATGCATTTTCTATATTCTCTTCTTCAGGTTCTTCATGATCAACTAAAGTTAAACGCATAACTTTGGCATCATCTGTTAAGTTGATCAAACGAACCCCTTGGGTATTTCGTGAATAAATTCCAATATCCGCAACCGAAATACGAATCATAATACCACTACTTGAAACAATCATCGCATCTTCATCCCCACGTACCGCTTTTACTAATTTAAGGGCACCGGTCTTCTCAGTTACATTCATTGTCGCAACCCCTTTGGAACCACGAGAAGTTAAACGATAATCTTCTACCTTGCTACGTTTTCCATATCCATTTTCAGAAATAGATAATAAGGTATCTCCTTCATAATCCATAGCTGCACCAACAATACTTCCACCATCGGTATTCATACCACGTACACCACTAGCACTACGTCCCATTTGACGAATATCCTTTTCATCAAAGCGGGTAACTTTACCATTGGAACAAGCCAACATTACTTGATCATGGCCACTAGTAGGTTTCACAAATAATAAGACATCGTCTTCTTTTAAACTAATCGCAATCTTACCATTTCGGTTGATCCGATCAAATTCCGATAATTGGGTACGTTTTACAACTCCATCTTTTGTGACAAAGAGCAGATTTTCATATGAATGATCCTGTGGAATACCTAATAAGGCCGTCACATGTTCATTTTCTTCCAATTGAATTAAATTCACAATTGGTAAACCTTTTGAAGTACGTGAACCACTTGGCACATTGTATCCCTTTAAACGATAGACCCGACCAAGATCCGTAAACAACATCAAATGATCATGGGTATTCAAAGAAATCATCGTATCGATGTCATCTTCCTCATTTAACGTCAGTGACTTGATACCACGACCACCACGATTTTGCGCATGGTAGGTATCAACTGGCATACGTTTGATATAACCAGACATCGTCAACATGACAATCACATCTTCCTTTGGAATCAGATCTTCGTCTTCCATATTCACATAAGAATCCGTGATTTCGGTACGACGTTCATCCCCGTATTTCTCATTGATTTCCGTTAAATCATCACGAATGATTTGAAGAACACGACTGTGTTTTGACAAAATATCTTTATAGTCGGCAATCTTTAACAACAAGTCTTGGTATTCATTTTCGACTTTGTCGCGTTCCAAACCAGATAGACGACGCAACTGCATAGCTAAAATAGCACGTGCCTGAATTTCATCAAAACCAAACTTTTCACATAACTCAGCATTTAGGCCAGCTTCATCCGAATGGGATTGACGAATCGTCTGAATCACTTCATCCAAACGGTCCAAGGCAATTCTAAATCCTTCTAAGATATGTGCACGATCTTCCGCTTTCTTTAAATCAAAACGGGTTTTTCTTTCTACGACTTCCACTTGGAAATCAATATAGTCATTAATAATATCTTTGATTGGCAATTGGCGTGGACGACCATTTTCCAAAGCCAGCATATTAATACCATAACTAGACTGCAAAGGTGTTAAACGGAACAATTGATTTAAGATGACATCTTCTTGAACATCTTTTTTCAATTCCATCACAATACGAATACCTTCACGGTTCGATTCATCATTCAAATAGGTAACCCCTTGAATGTCTTTTTCACGAACCAGCGAAGCCATCTTCGTAATTAAGTTTGCCTTATTTACGCCAAAAGGAATTTCATAGAAAATAATCTGTTTCTTTCCATTTGACAATTCTTCAATACGGTATTTAGAACGAATATAAATCGTACCACGACCCGTTTCATAAGCCTGGCGAATTCCTTTACGGCCCAAAATAATACCACCAGTAGGAAAGTCTGGTCCCTTTAGATGATTCATCAATTCAGGTACCGAGATATCTGGATCATCCATGACCGCAAAAATGGCATCAATCGTTTCACCTAAGTTATGCGTTGGCATATTGGTTGCCATACCAACCGCAATACCCATCGAACCATTGACAAGAATATTCGGAAAACGACTCGGTAAAACCAAAGGTTCGGTTTCTTCTCCATCGTAGTTTTCAACAAAATCAACCGTATTTTTATTAATATCACGAACCATTTCCATGGCAATTTTAGACATACGCGCTTCGGTATAACGCATGGCAGCAGCACCATCGCCATCCAAACTACCAAAGTTTCCATGACCATCTACAAGCGGATAACGATAAGAGAAATCTTGAGCCATACGAACCATGGCATCATAAACCGCCGTATCTCCATGTGGGTGATACTTACCAATAACTTCACCGACAATACGCGCACTCTTCTTATGGGCTACCCCAGAAGACATACCTAATTGATTCATCGCATGTAAAATACGTCGATGTACTGGTTTCATACCATCACGAACATCAGGAAGGGCACGCTGTACAATAACCGACATGGAATAATCTAGAAAGTCTTCACGGACCTCACGCGAAATCTCGACTTCTTCGACTACATCATATTGTTCTTCTGGATTGTTGTTTTCTGACATAGCATTCCTCCTAATAATCTAAGTTTGCGTATACCGCATTCTTTTGAATAAAGTCTTTACGTGGTTCTACTTGTTCACCCATCAACAATTCAAAAGTACTATCTGCATATTCCGCATCATCAATCGTTACCCGTTTTAAAATTCGATGTTTTGGATCCATTGTTGTTTCCCACAACTGTTCCGCATCCATTTCACCCAGTCCTTTGTAACGTTGTACTTTATAACCATCTTTTAATTCTTCACGAATCTGATCCATCTCTTGTTCTTTGTAGGCATATAAGATCTTCTTACCTTTTTGTACCTTATAAAGAGGTGGTTGGGCAATATAGACATAGCCACCTTCAATAATCGGACGCATAAAGCGATATAAGAAAGTCAACATCAAAGTCGCAATATGGGCACCATCGACATCGGCATCGGTCATAATAACAATTTTGTGATAACGCAATTTCGATACATCAACTTCATCACGAATACCACAACCAAAGGCCGTAATCATCGAACGAATTTCCGCATTATCAAAGATTCGATGTTCTCTAGCTTTTTCAACATTTAAAATCTTTCCACGCAAAGGTAAGATAGCCTGAGTCTTTGCATCACGTCCTTGTTTTGCAGATCCTCCGGCAGAGTTCCCTTCGACTATGTAGATTTCACATTCACTGGCATCTTTGCTGGAACAATCCGTCAATTTACCAGGTAAACTGGAAATACCATCTAAAGCACTCTTTCTTCGTGTTAATTCACGCGCTTTTTTAGCCGCAATACGCGCCTTGGAAGCAACCATCGCTTTTTCAACGATTTTCTTTGCATCATCCGGATTTTCCAAGAAATAACGTTGCAATTGTTTACCGACAACTCCAGAAACAATTTTTCTTACTTCACTATTTCCTAATTTCGTTTTGGTTTGTCCTTCATATTGGGGATTCGGGTGTTTGACCGAAATAATACAAACCAAACCTTCTTTTACATCATCTTGCGATAAAGATTCATCTTTCTTTAATAAGTTATGATCCTTAGCATATTTATTTACTTCACGTGCTAAGGCCATACGGAAACCATCTTCATGGAAACCACCCTCATGGGTATGAATATTATTACAGAAAGAATAAATATTCGACTGATAGCCATCGTTATACTGCAAAGCTACTTCGGCTAAGATTCCATCAACCAAACCTTCGCAATAAATCACTTGATCACATACTTTGTTGCGATTTTGATTTAAATACTTAACATATTCAATAATTCCACCTTCATAGTGGTAATCATTACGCACTTCTGGATCTTCTCTTTGATCCTCTAACGTCAAACGAATGCCTTTATTTAAGAAAGCCAATTGGCGTAAACGCGTATTCAACGTATCAAAATCATAGGTAGTCGTTTCTTTAAAAATCAATGGATCGGCTTTGAAACGAACCAAAGTACCCGTTTCTTCCGTCGTTCCGATTTCTTTTAAAGGTGCAACTGTATGTCCACCATTTTCAAAACGGATAAAGTATTTCTTACCATTTTGAAAAACTGTAACTTCCATCCATTCACTTAAAGCATTAACAACACTGGCTCCAACACCATGCAGACCACCAGAAACTTTATAAGCGCCACCACCGAATTTTCCTCCGGCATGTAAAACTGTTAAAATCGTTTCAACCGCACTGACACCTGTCTTTTCATGAATTCCAACTGGCATTCCACGACCGTTATCACGAACCGCAATAACATTACCAGGTTCAATCGTTAAATTAATTTCATTTGCAAAGCCAGCTAAAGCTTCATCAATCCCATTGTCGACAATTTCCCAAACTAAGTGGTGTAAACCACGGGAACTTGTAGAACCAATATACATTCCAGGACGTAGCCGAACGGCTTCCAAACCTTCCAAAACCTGAATATCATCCGCCGTATACGAATGATCAACGGTAGTCGCTTCGGACTCCAGTTCTTCAAATTCAAGAATTTCTTTTTTTATGTCTTCTTGACTCATAATGGCACCTCCTGTATTTGGCCTTGATCGACGTTATAACAATGAACCGAACGCGCAGTAAACCAAGCGGCATCCACCGGTTCAGTAGTCGTAATAAATATTTGCATATCTTTTGGTAAATGTTGAATCAATTGCGCTTTGCGATTGCTATCCAATTCACTAAAGACATCATCCAATAATAAAATCGGGTATTGTTGCGTTTTTTCTTTGATGATTTGTACCAAACCAAGTTTCAAAGCCAATAAGAAACTTCTTTTTTGACCCTGGCTGGCACATTCCGCAATTGGAATTCCATTCAGTAAGAATTGAATATCATCTTTATGAATTCCCATATTGGTCTGATGATATCGCTTATCTTTTTCTAAATGAGAATCGTACACTTGTTTTAAAGCATCAAAGCTAAAATCCGAAACAAAGGTACAATACCTTGCATCAATAACTTCTTTTTTATCCGAAAAAAAAGGATAGAATTGGGAAGCGCGATCCATTAATTGAGAAATAAAAAGCGAACGCTGCTTCATAATGATACATTCATCTTTGATGATCTGATCCGTATAGATAGACAACAAAGCATCATCGATTTTCTCTTGTTTCAACAATTTGTTGCGATAACGAAGAATTTTTTGAAAATGCGATAAAGTTTTCGTATAGGTATGAGAAAGCTTGATCAATTCCATATCAATAAAATGGCGACGATTTTTCGGTGATTGATGAAACAACATCAAATCATCCGGACAAAATAAAACCGCATTAAGAACCCCGACAAAATCCGAATAACGATTGACGGGATTTTTATATAGAAATAAATGTTTTTTTTGTTGGGAAACAATTACCGCTAAATCTTGATTTCGCCCATGATTTTCAATCTGAGCTTCCATACGAAAATAATCTTTATCTGTTTGAATAAGACTATTCATCTGATTGGTACGAAAAGAGCGTAAATGACTTAAATAATACACCGCTTCAATTAAATTGGTTTTTCCCTGAGCATTCTTGCCACAAAGGATATGAATGCTGTTGGGTTCAAAAGAAAAAGAAGACGATGTATAATTACGAAAATTTAATAAAGAAAGTTCTTTTAGATTCATTCAATGTCAATCCTATTACCTTCTACTTCAACCGTATCGCCTGCATATAATTTGCGACCACGACGATTTTCTTTTTGCCCATTCACTAAACAATAGTTTTCTGCCAAATAGGCTTTAATCAATCCACCGCTGTCAATCACATTACAAGCTTTTAATAATTGCGATAAGGTAATATATTCATTTTTTAGTTTAAAATGCATGGACAGACCCCTTTTCACCCCTAAATTATATCATAAATTGGGATTTATTACTATATGTAGGTACCTATACAAAAATAAAAAAAGGCCTATAAGGCCTTAAAACGTCGATTAATCAAAGCTTCGTACCGGAACAATAACCATCACAACCGATGAATCTTCAGGATTTAAAATACGAATCGGATGTTTTGGTCCCGAAAATTCTAAATTTACTTCTTCACAATTTAAAGCTCGAATGGCATCTAAAATAAAGCTACCATTACAAGTTAGTGTAAGAGCTTCCCCTTGATACGAGCAATTGGTCAGAACTTCATCACTGTTTCCAATTTCGGAAGAATACGTTTTAATACGTACTACATCATCGGAACAAACCAATTTTACTAAATGAATCTTATCGTTACGAATAAAGTTGGTACGATCGATAACACTGCTTAATTCATGGGATGATACATGCATACTGGCAACCGAAGTTGTAGGAATAATGGTTTCAATATTTGGAAAACTTCCATCCAATAAACGCGTTTGGAAAATTGTTTGACCAAAGATAAACTGGGCTTTTTTGCTGTCGACATATAAATCAACTTTTTCGTTATCTTCAGAAAGTGAACGCACCACTTCAACTAAAGATTTATTGGGAATCGTAACATTAAAGTTTGCCCCTTGATCTAATTGAATCGTTTTACGAGCCAAACGATACGAATCTGTTCCCGAACAATATAAAGTTGTATCCTTTACATTAAAATTCACACCATTTAATACCGGACGTTGTTCATTTTCACTACAAGCGTAAGCGGTTTGATTCACAATATCCTTTAAGGTATTACTATCTAAAGAAATACAAGACTCTGGTTGGGTAAAGTCAATATTTGGATATTGACCAGCTTCCATACCATTTAAGTTAAATTCACCATTTTGGCTGACAATATGAACCAGTTCAAAATCCTTTAATTCAATATCAATCATAGTAGAATCGATTTTTCGAACAATTTCTAGTAAGAATTTAGATTCCATAATAATTGATCCAGTAGAAATAATTTGCAGTTGGTTCAATTCACCAGGATAGATAATCGTTTGAATAGAAACAGTAGAATTACTTCCGGTTAGAACAATTTGATCTTCTTTTACATCAATACAGATACCAGATAAAGCTGGTAAGGGTGAAAAGACACTAATAGCTCGAGCAACAATAGATAATTTGTTGAAAAAATATTTTCGATCAATCGTAAATTTCATAAGTGGTTTCTCCTTTATTTTTTATTTGTAACAACAATAACCTGGGGAAAACGGGGAAAAAGTCGTCGTTTACCGCATAGGTATTGGTTAAAACGCGATTTATGGACAGGGGATATCTGGGGATAAATGCGGATATCTATTCCAGTCCTTCTTTAATTTGGTTCATAGCCAGGGCAAACGCTTTATCCGTCTTTAAGAGTTTAACCGCGCGCTCATAGCTGGATTTAATCGTAGAATGATCTCTTTTTCCTAATTCATAGCCAATCTGCGTCCAAGATGTATCTGATAATTCATGGGATAAATAGACAATCATATGTCGCGCTGTCGTTAATTTACGCTGCCGGGCATGGCCTTCGACATCTTTATACGATAAACCATAATAGACCGTAACCGCCTTTTTTATATCTTTTACCGATAAATGATCCGATGGCGTAGAAAGAATAATCGTATCTGATAAGACTTTTTGGGCAAATTCGAGATCAATCACATCCGGATTTTCGAGTGTCGCATTAAAAATCAAACGATTTAAATTGCCTTCCAGACTTCTTACATCATCTGAAAATTTATGGGCTAAAAAGTCAACAACTTCATCACTGATTGGACAGGTTTCTTCATAGCCTTCCAGCTTTTTACGCAAAATGGCCCGACTGGTATCAAATTCAGGTCGTTGAATATTTACCACCAAGCCTTTGGTGAAACGGGAAACTAAACGATCTTGAATACCCGTTAATTGGCTAGGATGCATGTCACTGGTGATAATGATCTGCGCTCCTTTAGATATTAAGGAATTATATACTTTAAAGAAGACTTCCTGGCTGCTTGATTGCGTTAAGTTTTGGATATCATCAATCAAGAAATAATCGTTATCAATGAGTTGAGCCTGCACTTGTTCAACCGTATTTCCATGGACGTTTTTGGTCTTCATAGCATCCAGTAAGATAGAAACTAAATCTCCACTATAGGAATAAAAGACCTTGAGTTCTGACCGTTCAGTTTGTAGATAGTTTCCGATGGCATGGAGTAAGTGGGTTTTACCTAAACCAGAATTTCCATAAATCATAATCGGATTAAAGTAATGTTTACTTTGGGTACAACTAGCCAAACAAGCCGCATATGCTTCTTGGTTCGATTTTCCTTCGACAAAGTTTTCAAAAGTATAATCGGGATTAAATTCCGCTTTTAATAGTTCAACTGTTCGTTGTTGCACGATTTCTTCCGGCATTAACTTCTGCATTTCTCTAAATTCCATGAATTGAATGGATACCGGTTCACCCCAAACGAAGTTCAAAGTTTCTTCAAAAAGCTGTTTTTCTTTACTGATTAAAGAAAAAGTGATTTTAGAACGGTAGGAAACGTACGCAATTTGATTTTCAATCTTGAAAAGATTGGTTTTGCGAATCCAGTTTTTAAAAGTATCTTCTGAAAAGTACTGGGATTCTTCAATTTTATCTAAGACTTCTTTCCAGATTGTATCAAAATCAAATGTTGCCATTAAAACCTCCGTGTTATGAATCTTTTTCTATTATACACGAATTGTTTGAAACTTCATTAAAGAAGTTATCCCCAAATAAATGGGGATAACCCTCAAGCATACTGGGGAAAACTTTTTCCCCGATGGGGATAAAGTGGGAAATTGGGGAAAAATGAGGGTTAACCCGTATTTCTAAATGTAACGATGATAGGCAGAAAAAAGTTATCTAAATCTCTCATTCTGAGTGACTTTCTACCGATGATGGCCGCATGCCC
>OLGA01002961.1_pt1 | contig 11357 bp, 8 predicted proteins | sample 1604881 | NCBI WGS metagenome assembly OLGA01 (sample SAMEA3888896, study PRJEB22519) | human gut metagenome | biome: human gut; feature: human-associated habitat; material: faeces | place: Denmark | collected 2009
CGTGGAAGCCCTGCCCCTGAAAGACACGCACAACGGCATCAACCGCATCGGTTTGATATTGTTGAATTTTAAAATTAAACTTCATTAACATCGCCTCCTTCGTATGTATCCCAAAGGAAAGTCACGAAAGTGATGCTACAGCCAACAGCCAATTTTGCGTGCCTCGTTTCCAGTCCAGTAAATGCGGCACTCTTGCCGTGTCCGCTTCCGTAGGGATTGCGGATTTCAGCAAGTTTTGTTGTAATGCCTCTTAGATTGCCAAGAACAGCTCGTATATTCTCGGAAACTGGGTCGGTGTTCGGTATCGACTTTGGCGTCAGATTTAAGAGGCTCAAGGTTTCTCCGATAAGTTTGCCCATATCCCAATTTTTATCCCACGCTACGCCCTTATTGTCTAAGATCGTCTTACAGCAGCTTTCAATCAGCTCTTTTGCTTTTCCGATAGCATCAGTTGGGTTTTCACTTTGCATCTTCAGCATCAACTCTATCTGCTTTGAAAGATACTCGCTTGAGAATTTCCCCTGCAATTCAACAGCATTTGGAGCAAGCGGAGTTGTAACATTTAGTATCCTATCCACATAAGAGCGACACTTCTTATAAAGACGAGCATATTCTGCATTGTATCTGCTATAACCGAACGGATCTTCGTTTGCTTCTTCTGTAAACTCCTGTTCGAAGTTTTCTTCATAGTATGCCAGCAAGTCTTTCAGCAGTTTTTCAACGCTCTCATCAGGTGCCTCATTGACATAAGCGGCAAGTGATTTTCCTTTGGACATATTATATTTGCTACACAGGGCGACACCTATGCTCTCCATAGTAAAGACATCGAAATCATTGGTCGTAAAATCGAGCACATAGCCACCCCGGTTGAACAACTTCAAAAATGTCCCTACTTCAATTTTTGTCAGCTTCGCCATCTCACAGTACCTTCCTTACGGTATCGGGGCTGTAGGTGGCGAAAATCTGATCGAAGTTGGTTGCCACGCTGTCGTTTGCCATAGAGCTGTCACGCATCACGAAGTAATAGGGCTTCTGCTTGGCAATGGCTTTGATGGTTTCCTCGGTCACATTGCTGTCGAAACAGGCAATCAGATAGTTGTCCTCCACATTGAACACCTTCTTGCCGGCAATGGTGGTTTCCTCAATTTTGCCGGAGAGCAGCACTCCCAAATCCAGCATCACTTGGAACAGCAGATCCTCCGGCGTTCTGTCCTCTTTGATGTTATCTTCAAGGTGGGAGAATAGACTGGCTTCATACTCCGCAGGGTTATAGTAGACCTCTTTCATATTGGAGGTATCGCACTTGAGGACACGGAAGCCAGTATCAAGGTCTTGCGTTGTCAAAGGACTGTCTTCTTTGATTTTTCTACCTGCACGGCGGATGCGCTCCTTGCCGATTTCACAGATGGTTTTGTATCCCGCTTTGTGGGCTTCGCTCTTTTCTTCGGTTGCTTCGGGAAGCTGAACCATAATGAACTTGCGATGTCCTTTATCTTCTGCGTTAAGTTGCATAACGGCGTGTGCAGTTGTGGCTGAGCCGGAGAAATAATCTAGAACAATCTCGTCGTCAAAGAGACACTGTTGAATGAGAAAACGCAGAAGGGTATCAGGCTTTGGATTTGTAAAAACCTTTTTCCCATCAAATATATCGTATAGTTTTTCCGTTGTTGCTTTTGTGGCATATAACCCTAGTGATGTAACAAGTTGTTGCTTGTTTTCATATTCGTTCAAAAACTCTTTGCGCGCAGGGTACTTTGATGGATCGGAGGGAAATATAATCCTTCCTTCTGCAATCCACCTGTCCAACTTTTCTTGTGTGTAGGGGGTCTCAAACGAAAAAACATTTCCTGTTTTAGGGTCTTTGATAGTTCGTACAGGCAATCCTTGACCCAAACGTTGCAAATATTGTCGTTTCCACAGTCCCCTAGGATCATTATCCGGATTAGAGAAGCCATTCTCTTCATTTCTATCTAATCCTCTAAATTTGAAATTGCTAATGTTTTTAGCATAAGCATAAATGGATTCTTGATTGTCCACCACCATATTTGCGGTAGTCATTCCTTGTGCGGCTTTCTTTGTTTCCCAACCAAAGCGGCACACAAAGTTATTCGCTCCAAAAATTTCATTGCATATCTTTTTCATATTTTCGGATTCGTAGGCATTTATACTCACCAGTATTACACCATTATCGGCTAACAAATCCTTGGAGATTCTTAGCCGGGGATAAATCATATTTAGCCAATCGGTATGGAAACGACCATTGCTTTCCGTGTTCTGCACCATGCGGTTGCCGTCCTCATCGTACTGTCCGCTATTTGCAAGGTATTCATCTGTGCTTTGAGCAAAGTCATCTTCGTATACAAAGTCGTTTCCAGTATTGTACGGAGGATCGATGTAGATCATCTTGATTTTGCCGAGATAGGTTTCTTGCAACAGCTTCAGCACTTCGAGGTTGTCGCCTTCGATATAGAGGTTTTCGGTGGTATCAAAGTCCACGCTTTCCTCACGGCAGGGGCGCAGCGTCTTATTGATCGGGGCATTGGCAAGAAGAACGGACTTCTTCTTGTCCGGCCAAGTGAACTGATAGCGTTCCTCGTTGCCGTCCAACACCGTGCAGGCAATCTCCTGCATCAGCACATCCTTGTCGATTGCCCGGACGACCTCGCCGTTTTCGTTGATCGTTTCCGTCACGGCGTTCGGAAACATCGCCGCCAGCTTTCTGAAATTCTCATCAGCCTTGTTCGCTGTCTGCATTCTCAATTTATCCATATTCTTCTCCTTAGTTAAACAAATGGAACATTACGCTCTTAAATGTGTTTTTGGGTTTAGCACTTTCTGATAAAACTCCATTTTTGGGATTGTCCCATAACGCTATCGTTACCCGCTTATAATCTGGAGTATAATACTCGACCTCGTATGTTGTGAATATTTCCGGCGATGTTACTCGGAATGCCAGAGACTGACCAATATTAAGAAAACTATATGTGCTTTTTTCGAGTCTTTTGCGCCCGATTTGATTGAAATCACTATCATACAGTATTCGATATACAGCCAAATCGTATATTCCTTGCCTTGAAGTTAAGATAAATGTATTGTACGCTTCTTTCTCTAAATCAAAGACTTCAACAATGTCAAACTCTTTATTATCAAATCCTGTCCCCATCATTCTTAACTCATCGGTAAAAACATATCGGTTTCTAACAATTGTGATGATTCTTCCAATAAAGTAAAAAACAAAAAGAATTAGCGTTGCAACAGATGCAATGTTGCCTAAAATCATTTTAGTTTCCCCATTTCTGTATTCAGCTTTTTAATCTGCTGCACAAGCTCAAACTTCTTTTTTGGCTGTTTTTCAGCCCGTGCCTGCTTTTCCAGCTTGGCGATCTCTTTCTCAATTTTCTGTCGGCGCTCATCGGCGGCGATCTGCTCATCAAGGGTATTGCCGTCTGCGATGCTCACGCCGCCGATGTCCACCACGATGTTTTCCCATACTTTATCGAGGTTCAAGCCCCGCAACTCAATGGTGCAGCTATCGGTGGGCTTCCAATCCGTCTGCATCAGCTTCGTGTGGTAGATTGCCAGCTTGCTTTGCCCCTCAAATTCGAGTACAAACAGGATGTTCTGCGGAATGAGCTTTGACAGCGTGGCAACCGTTTTTTCATCGAAGTCCTTTTTCTTCAGCGCCACAAGCAGGACAAAGAAGCTCCCGACTTCCTCTCCGGCAGGAATGTTGATTTTCGCCGGAATGATCTCGTTGACAATGGTAATCCTCGATATATCGGCGTCGATTTTCTCCTTTGCCGCTGTATTCATTTGGAACTTCGCATAAACAGCCTTCTTCGGAAGCTGCTTGCTCATTTCAGTTGACTTCGGAAGTCCGAGCATACTATCACCTCATCGCACGACCAAGAAGCATATCAGTTCAAAGTCGTCCAGTCCTTTGATTTCGTTTGACAGGAAGCTGACCTGACCGCCACCTAAAAAGCTGTCAATGTCACTCTCATCCTTTACCTCAATGATGGAAGCAATGGCATCGCCAAGCAGCTTGGAAAGCTGCGACATATTCCTGCCGTCACGGGTTTCTTTGTTAAACGGCTTGTAGGCTTCCGGAATCGGCTCCGTCTTGCCTTTGCAGAGGAAACGCATTTTATCAAGCATCTGCTTCGGGGAAAGGTGGTCGCAGATGACCGCTCCGTCATTGCCGATATACACCATATAGAAGGGGTGCAGCCGGTTCTGATTATCGATGTTCACGCTGTTGGAGCGATTTTTCAGGACATAGATCACACCGGCAGGCGTATCCTCACTTGCAGGAACAACCGAGTGCAAGCCGAAAGGTGTTTTGTCTATGTCAGGGTGGTGCTTTATGTAGTCAAGCAGGTCGAGCCGGAACTCATTTAAACCCAAGTCCATAATGGAGATGCCCGTTGTCATATCCTCAATGTCTACAACTTCATCCTGCAAGCGCTTGAGCTGCGCCTTTCGGTACTCAAGGTCTGTCTTTTCCTCGTCACTGAGCAGATTATCATCGCCCGTAGCGGTCATATCCACAATTTTCATACGGGTTTCAACTTTGGCTTTCAGATTGATGTAATCATCAAGGGTCACATCAGGCCAGAAGTTCACAAGTTGAATGACCTTGTTACGGCTTCCGATACGGTCGATACGCCCGAAGCGCTGAATGATGCGAACGGGATTCCAGTGAATGTCGTAGTTGATGAGGTAGTCGCAGTCCTGCAAGTTCTGACCTTCGGAAATACAGTCGGTGGCGATCAGCACATCGATTTCCGTCTTATCACCCGGCATCAGCAGTTCCTTGTCCTTCGAGATAGGCGAGAAGCAGGTCAGCACCGTGTTCAGGTCGGCACGGAGCTTCGGACAGGTTGTCCGTCCTTCCACAGAGCCAGATACCATTGCGGTGTTTAGCCCATACCTATCCTTGACATAGCGACTGACATTATCATAGAGATAACCGGCGGTATCCGCAAAAGCGGTGAAGATGATCAGCTTTTTATTGCCCTCATTGATGGGGTGAGTGATCTTGTTATCAATCACCCGAAAAAGCTCTTGCAGCTTTGAGTCGTGCTCCGGTGTAATATCTCCGACCAGCAAGGTCAGCAGTTCAAGCACCTCGGCGTCCTTTTTCAGGCTGTCCCGCCACGACACATAGTCCATATCGGCAAGGTCAATTTTGACTTTCCGTCCGAAAGAGAACAGCTCGTCCGAGTTCTGATCTTCGACGTCAAACTCGTCCATATCGGAAATATCCGTCAGGTCGAGGGTTGTGCCGGAGTGCTTGTCAAAGCGGTCAATCGTTTCTATCGTGCTGTTTATCAAATCCTTGATGTGGGTCAGCGTCAGATTAAACGAATAGACGGAACTTTCCATACGCTTCATCAGGTTGATGGCGGTCAGACGGCGGATGCCCTGCTCACGGTTCGCCTGCGTAAAGCCGACATTGACCCTGTTGTCACCGTATAGCTCGGCATACTTCTCCATCTTACTTGGCAGAATGTAGTGCGTCGGCGTATAGATCGTCAGTGTCAGGAGCATAAGCTGCTCAAAAATCTCGTTGTAGCTGATGGCTTCCTTCAAATCAGTAAGATGCGGACGAAGCGAAATCGGCTTCAACCGTGTCGGGAAGGTGCCGATGTCCGCCATATCATAATACTTCTGAATGTGCTTTCTTGAACGGGCGATGGTCACGCTGTCCAGCACTTCAAAGAAATCAAAGTCCAGCATTTTGAGCAGGTTTTCAGTCGTGCGGTCGCACGGCTCCCATTTGCTCCAAGTGTTGAACGCCCGCTGTGCGTTCCTGAAAATTTCGTCGATGGAACGGGTAGTATTGAGCTTTTCGTCTATGTAATCCGTATGCCCTTCATACGCAAGGGCAAGCTGATTTTTCAGATCATTGAAGCGATTGTTGACCGGCGTTGCAGAAAGCATTAGGACTTTCGTCTTTACTCCGGCTCTGATAACCTTCTTCATCAAGGTAACATAGCGGTTATCCTTGGCGTCCTCGTCCGGGTTCTCGACTAATTTGCCGCCATTACGGAAGTTGTGGGACTCATCAATTACCACAAGGTCATAATTGCCCCAATTCAGTCTGTCGAGATCAAGCCCGTTTGATGTGCCGTGGGTGCGGTTTAAGTCGGTATGGTAAAGCACATCGTAACGAAGCCGGTCGGCAGCGATGGGGTTATTGACATAGTTGTCTTTATAGGTGTTCCAGTTGTTTGTCAATTTCTTGGGGCAGAGCACAAGGACGGACTTGTTTCGGTTTTCGTAGTATTTAATAACGGCAAGTGCGGTAAAGGTTTTACCAAGACCGACGCTATCCGCAAGGATACAGCCGTTGTATTTTTCAAGTTTGTTTATGATGGCAAGGGCAGCATCTTTTTGGAAGTTGTAGAGCATCCCCCAAATCTTACTTTCCTTGAAGCCGGTTGCTTCGTTGGGCAAAACATCTTCGGACACATCCTCCAAAAACTCGTTGAAGATGTTATAGAGCGTCACAAAGTAGATGAAATCGGGAGAGTTCTCGTTATATGCGGCGGTAATGCTGTCGATCACTTCGTCTGTAACGACCTGAAGCACCTTGCTGTCATTCCATATCTCGTTGAAGTCAGCAAGCAGAGTGCGGGCAAGGGACTCATCTTTCACGATTGTGGTGCTGATTACATTGCCCTTTTCGCAGCCTAATTCAACCGTGGTGAAGTTATTGATAGGCGTATAGCCTACACTATCAACTACGATTTGCCCCTGAATGGATTTATCGCTGACATTTGACTTGAAAGTGACCTTCTGTCTGATCCACTCTGCGCACTCTCGTGCAATGGCTTTTTGGGTCAGCTCATTCCTGAGCTTGATTTCAAACTCTGTTCCGTAAAGGCTTCTTTCACGAGTAAGGCGGGGAATATAAAACTCACGCCGCTCCTTTTTTGCTTTTTCGGTCACGAAGGTCGGGGATGTAAAAATAAAGCGGAGTTGCTCAATCTGTGAGAGTTGCTCTTTCAGTTCCTGAAAGGCATAGATGGAGAAGCAAGCCGCCGCAATGGACAGTTTGCTACCTTGCTTGATTTCTACGGACAAATCGTCTTTTAGAGTCTTTGTTGTATTGTTTATAAGCTCCATTTTTCTACACCCATCCTAATTATGGTAAAGTTTGTGTCACATAAAGCATACTCTACTCAGCTTATGCGTCATAAAACTCCATGATTTCATCGGGCGTACAGTTAAGTGCCTTGCAAATGTTACCGATAATTTCGGTAGTTATATTTTCATCTCTTGCAAGTTTCATCATCTGATAATGTGTAATATGCGCCGCTTCTTGCAAGTCTTTTTTCTTCATCTTTTTGTCGATCAATATTTTCCAAAGTTTATTGTACCTGACAGCCATAGTGATTCTCCTTCGGCAAAAATATTATCAGTCAAAGATACAGGACGACTAACTTAGCATATTATAGCACACTTCTCTCGAAAAATCAAAGGAAAAGTCGAATATTCAAACTTATTTGCGGTAAATTAAGCTACAAAACTGTGCCCACAAGCAAAAAAGAGCCACCGACCCACATCAAAAGTGAGTCGGTGGCATTTTTGTTAGTAGTTCGGCACTCCATATCCGAGGATTTCGTAGTGACCTACGCTGTACTGGTTTACCCGACAGCTATCACCGGAGTTTCCCTCAACGGTATAAACGATACCGTTTTCGACTTTTTGGACAATGCCGGTGTGGTCGGATTGTCCATCCTGCGGACCAGACGAACCCTTGTTATCCCAATCAAAGAAAATAATCATTCCGGGAACAGGCTCGGCAGAACCATCTATCCACTGTCCACGATCTTTGAACCACTGGACGCCGTTCACGCAGCCTGCATATTTGGGTACAACCCCGGTGTCGATATAGCCGCACTGATCGGCGCACCAGCTTACAAAACAAGCACACCATTCCACACGGCTTCCGAAGCCATACCAAGACCAATACGGCTCGCCGCCTACATTGCCCACCTGAGAAAGAGCGACGGTGACGATCTGATCCTCGCTAAAACGGATGCCGTAAAGGACTGCCGCCCAAAGGGAATTGTTCTCATCCTTGAGCAGTTCGGCAAGGTATTCCCGTTGTTCTGCGTCAAAGCCGTATAGGTCAGCCATCTCATCCACCGTCAAATGAGAAACGGTAATATAAAGAGTTGTTTTTGTGACTGTCGTTTCCGTCTGAACGATGTTGCCGTTTCCGTCGTCCGTTTCGGTTATTTCCGTTTCCGAGTGACTTTCACTGCGGGAGGATATGGAGTTCATCTCCCAAAAAATGTCCGAGAGAATCTGCTTCTTGCTCTCGTCCATCGTGGCAACCTCCTGCGGATTGTCCGTGTCTGTATTCGTCTTGACTGCATAGACCGCAAGCACATCCTTCCACACGGCTCGACCGCCGCTGATCTCCATATTATCATAGGCTACCGAGTTTTTCTCCGCTTCCATCTTGGCATCGTAATCAGCGTTGATTTCCTGCACGGCAGTCTGCATCGACATTCCCGTTCCGGAATCCTCGCCGGAAAAGAATATCCCGAAAACCGAGCCGCAGATCAGAGCAATCAGGCAAATTACGACAATGACCGCAACGGCAACCCAGCCGCCTGCGGCGATAGCGGCGACCAGTGCTTTTGTCGCCGCTATGATCGCTTTGACTGCGGCAATCGTTGCTTTTACGGCAGCTTTTACACCGGCAACTGTTGCCTTGGCTGCGGCTTTGGCGGCTTGTGCAGCTTTTTGCGATGCTTTCACCGTAGCCTGTGCGGTTTTCTGCGCCGTCTTTGCCGCCTGCTGTGTGGTCTTGATTGCCGTTTTCGTGGTCTTGACCGACCTCTGTGCGGCTTTGGCTGCACCTTTCCCGGCAGTCTTGATGGTTTTCTTACCGGCAGAACCGGCAGACTGTTTGATCGTCTTTTCCGTTTGCTCGACCGCCTTGATGGTCTTATTCCCGGAGGTGCGGACAGTCTGCCTTTTCATCGACTCAGCCGCCCGCTTTTCCCGGAACCTCTGAACACCGTCCTTTGCTTTGGACACATTCCGTTTCGTTTCTTCCAGTCCCTTGCGCCCCTGCTTATCAAACTGGTGCGCCGCTTCGTGCGTGATACGGTCAACGCCGCCTTCCACTCGGTCGGAGGCGTACTCCTCGGCATTATGCTCATCCGGGTGCGTTGTGTGTTCTGCCTTTTCCTTCGTCTGCACATAGGCGGAGCGCATACGGTCTGCGGCGATTGCCGCTTTGTCGATCTTCTTGATTGTGCCTTTTACGACATCTCTCGTTTTAATATCAGCCATTGAACCCTCCTTTCCGGGGCGTACCCAAACGCCCCTAAATTAAAAACGAGGGGTAAAGGTATAAACACCTTACCCCTCAAAGTGCGGGAGCTGAAAAGTCTTGATATTGCTGGCTTTTTCAGCGCCTATTTTTCGACTCTGCCCGTTTTCTTCTTGCGTACTCTGCCTGCTGCGCTTTGTAAGCTCTTTGAGAGCACTTCTCGCAATATTTCTTTCGGTTGCTCTTCTTGATAATCGGCGCACCGCAGGACACGCACTTTTCAAAGCGTGTGCCAAGAATATCCGCTTCCAGCAAAGGCTCTGCCGGCAAAACAGCTTTGCGGAAATACTTGCAGAGAAGTGAGTATGAGATGCTCTGCACACAGGCGCAGGGTTCTCCGTCGTCCAATGCAAGGCAACTGCCGTTGTCATAATTGGCACAAAGGCGCTTAATTAGGGCGTTCGCCCTCTGCCGTTGCTTCGGCGTGAGTCTTGGCAGCATCCGCACCACCGTCCTCCGTTATGCGTTTTGCCACGACCACAAGGCGGCTGTTGTTGCGGCTGTACTCACAGGTAGACAGCGTAATGAGCTTATCGCCGTATTCGGCGGTCACGCCGGTATCATAGAAAGACAGTTCCTTACTTTTGGCAATAAAGTCGTCAAACGCATTGGCGCTCTCTGCGTCTATAAAGCGATAAAACTTGAATGCTTCGGGGCTGTCGGTGTAGACCACCGTGCGGAATACGGCAACGATCTCATACTCCTGCTTATCCGTCAGTGTGTTGAAGGTGATCATCCGATGCTCACTCCAAAAGTCTTTGCTCTTGAATTTTTCAAGGTGGGCAAACATCGAACCGTTGGACATATGGTGTCCATAGATGACAAGATTGTCGGACGGCTCCTGCACATCGCAATCCTCCTGCACATAGGGGCAACCATAGTCGGAGTATTCCTTATCAAAGCCGTGCTTTAGATAGAAATTCGGCTCATTCACCGACTGCATCACGGGATAATTGATGTTGGTATCTGCAATACTGATCCAGCCCACCAAATCGCCGTTCTGCTGATAAAGCTCTGCAAGCTCCGGCAGAAGCATCTTTTCCTCGGAGTATGGAATCTGCTCCGCCGGTTCCGTTGCAGCATCCGTCTGTGCCGCAGCATTCACAAGGTCAGCCAGCTCGCTATAAAGCTCAGCTTGCTTATTCGACTCCTTGTAGTGATCGATAATAAAATAGGTGCTTGCGCCGAGGACGGCTATAAGCACCGCAATAAGAATTGCACAGATTTTCTTTTTCATTGCGTTTCCTTTCATAAAGCGAGTAGGCACCCGCTGAAGTCAGCGAGTGCCTATAAGGTTTGTCTTGTTTATTTGCAGTAGATAGAGATTGCACGCTCGACAAATTTTGCAGTTCCTTCCCCACCTGCTTTATCAATATTCTCGGTAAATTCACCTCCAGCTCCATACATTGCTCCAAGAGTTTGCAGTATTTCAGGGGTGCATTGATAATAATTCTCTGAGATATATGCCTGTAAGCGCTTCACCAAGGCTTGCGCTTCCGGCAATGCAGGATCGCCATCCTTGCATTTGCCAAAATCAGAGAAAATCAGCATCAGTCCTCTTGCAAGCGCTTCTTCTGCATCCTTAGAGCGCCCCTTGTTCTTTTGCGTATATTCCTGATAGGCATTGGTGTGTTGCCACTTTTCTTTTGCTTTCGTAGCGTATTCATCCATCTTTGCCGTATCAAATGCAGAAAAGTCCATATTCATTCCTCCAACCTGTTTTAGTCCACGAGCGAAGGTGATAAGGTTTTCGATATGCTCTTTTTTCAATGTGAGCAAGCATATTTGCTGATCTAATGCCCGATCCCTATCAAAGTCCGGACTTTGAAGAATGGACTGAATCTCTTTGAGAGAGAATTCAAGCTCACGGAACAGCAATATTTGCTGCAAGCGCTCCAGAGTTGTATTGTCATACAGCCGATAGCCCGCTTCGGTATATTCCGCCGGATGCAGTAAACCGATTTTGTCATAGTACTGCAAGGCACGAATGCTAACC
>OLGA01002963.1_pt1 | contig 11353 bp, 8 predicted proteins | sample 1604881 | NCBI WGS metagenome assembly OLGA01 (sample SAMEA3888896, study PRJEB22519) | human gut metagenome | biome: human gut; feature: human-associated habitat; material: faeces | place: Denmark | collected 2009
GGACGGCATCCTGCTGCGCGGGGAGACGCTGCTGCTGGGCGGGGTGCTGAACACGCCCTACTCCTACCCCGTGGCCGTCGTCACGGCGGCGGATGCGTCCGAGGCGTTCGCCGCGCGGAACCGGCTTTTGTACAGCTGGCTGGCCGTGCAGGCGATCATCACGCTGGCGGCGCTGGTCGCGGCGTACCACTATGAGCGTCTACAGGAGCTGAACGCCCGCCAGAGCCGCTTTGTGGCCGACCTGACCCACGAGCTGAAAACGCCGCTGACCAGCCTGATCGGCTACGCCGACCTGCTGCGCGGCGGCACGCTGGATGCGGAACGACGGCGCACGGCGGCGGAGGCCCTCTACCATGAGTCCGCACGGCTGGAGAGTTTGAGCCAGCAGCTTTTGGCGCTGAACGGCTTGCAGGAGGACGGCGTGGTGCTGCGCCCTGTGCGGGTGGCCGCGGCCTTTGCCGATGCCGTGCGCAGTCTGCCGGATGTGGTGCTGGACTGCGACGCGCCCGCGGAGGCCGTTGTGCTGGCGGACCGGGTGCTGCTGGCGGACCTTGTGCGCAATCTGGCGCTGAATGCATGGCACGCCGGGCCGCAGGACGGCGCGGTCCACCTGCGCTGCACCGACGCGGGCGAATGCTGGCGGCTGACCGTGCAGGACACGGGCTGCGGTATCCCGGCGGAGCATCTGCCAAACGTCAAAAAGAAGTTCTACAAAGCAAACCAAAATGTGCGCGGCAACGGCATCGGCCTCGCCGTCGCAAATGAGATCATGGAGCTGCACTCCGGCTCGCTTGATATTGACAGCGAAGAAGGCATGGGCACCACGGTCATCATCACGATACCGACCATGAAAAAGCTTGAGATGAATCCCGAGCTTTCCAATACAACGCAGATTCCCACCGCCACCGCGCAGGTGCAGGTCGTGGAGAGAAAACAGGATTAAATATTGTTTATAAGCAAAAGGAGAAAGAATGGCAAAACGCGTAACATCTATCGGCGGGCAGGCCTTGCTTGAGGGCATTTTGATGGTTGGCCCGAAGAAAAACGTAGCGGCTTTTTGTGACGAAGCCGGAAATATTACAACGGAGGAGGTTTCCACGCCGTCGCTGCGCGAAAAATACCCCATTTTGAAAAAGCCGTTTATACGCGGCGTGTTCTCTATGGTGGATACCCTGCGCCTCGGTATGAAGGCGCTGACGCTTTCGGCGGATAAAGTGGGCGGCGAGGAAGAGGAAGAGCCCTCGAAATTTGAAAAGTGGCTCGAAAAGAAATTCGGAGACAAGGTGATGAATGCGGTCGTCGCCGTGGGCGGTGTGCTGGGCGTGGCGCTTGCGGTGCTGCTGTTCTTCTTTTTGCCGGCGGTGCTCTTTAACGGGCTGATGATGCTCACGGGCGACGGCATCAGTGGTTGGCGTTCGGTGTTTGAGGGCCTTTTACGTATCGTCATTTTTGTACTGTACATTGTCGTCATCTCTAAAATACCGGAGATTGACCGCACATTCCGCTACCACGGCGCGGAGCACAAGACGATTTTTTGCTATGAAAACGACCTGCCGCTCACCGTGGAAAATGTGCGGAAGCAAAAGCGCTTCCACCCGCGCTGCGGCTCCAGCTTTATGATCTTAATGCTTTTGCTCGGCATCATCATCGGTTTTTTCATTCCGTTTTCCAATCCGTTCCTGCGCACATTCTGTAAGCTCTTGTGCCTGCCGATCGTTGTCAGCATCGGTTATGAGCTCATCAAGCTTTGCGGCAAGTACGATAACGTGCTGACGCGCATCATTGCGGCGCCGGGCCTGTGGTTTCAGCGTTTGACCGTAAAAGAGCCGACCGACAAGATGATGGAAGCCGCTATTGCGGCGATGAAAGCGGTTATCCCGGAAAACGGCGAGGATATTATCCGATGACGCTGAACGAGCTGTACCGCGCAGCGAAGACAGCGCTTGAACCCGTCACGGAAGACCCGACGTTTGAAGCCGTGTGCCTTTTGGAGCATTTCTGCGGCGCGAACCGCACAGAGTTATTGTTGCACGGCGATAAGCCGGCGGAGTCTGAAGCGGAGCAAGCGGTGCTTTCCGCGCTCGAAAAGCGCAAAACGGGCGAGCCGCTGCAATATCTGCTTGGCGAGTGGGACTTTATGAGCCTGACGCTTTCCTGCGGAGAGGGCGTGCTGATTCCGCGCGAGGACACCGCTGTTTTGGTGGAAGCAGTGTGCAAGCGTTTGTCGAAAACCGAGAATTTGCCGAAGGGGCTTGACCTTTGCGCCGGCACGGGTGCGGTGGGGCTTTCCATCGCGAAGGAAGCACACGCCGAAGTGACGGAAGTGGAGCTGTACGACGGCGCATTCAACTATTTAAACGAGAATTTGGCGCGTTACCCGGAGCTGCCGGTGACGGCGGTAAAGGGCGACATATTAGATAAAGCTTTTGCGGAGATGCTGCCGGATGGGTTCGATTTCATCGCGTCGAACCCGCCGTATATTGAGACAAGCGAGCTGCCGCTTTTGCAGCGCGAAGTGCAGAAAGAGCCGAAAACAGCGCTGGACGGCGGCGCGGACGGCCTCATCTTCTACCGCGCGATCTGCGATATTTGGGCGAAAAAATTGCACCCGAACGGCGTGCTTGCCGTGGAAATCGGTGAGACGCAGGGGCAGGCGGTAAAGGCGCTGTTTGAAGCCGCCGGTCTGCGCGATGTGCGGATTCACAAGGACTTGGGCGCGCTCGACAGGGCGGTTTCGGGGGTTAGATAGAATAAGTCGATTTTTATGAACTTGTGTTACAAGTTCATAGGGAAACCCCTTAGTAGGGTTTCCCTCGGACGAAACGTCCACCGGAAGTTTCGTCCTCCCTTCCTGACTTTGCGAACGCAAAAAGATGTCGCTTTCGGCGGAAAGCGATGTAGGGCGCTGCCCTAAGAACCTGCAAGCTTTTGAAAAAGCTTGAACAAACCTTTTAACCATGGTTTTCTTTAGCTATGCAATAATTTTATCCGAAAGGAAGTTTTTCAAATGGTAAAGCATGTTTTAATGATCAAGCTCAAGGACAATTCCAAGGAGCAGTGCGAAAAGCTGCGCGATCTTTTTATGACGATGAAGGGCCGCGTGCCGCAGGCACTTGACGTGGAAGCCGGTGCGGATTTCCTCCACTCCGAGCGCTCCTTTGACGTCTGCCTGACCGTTACGCTCGAGAGCCCCGAGGCGCTCGAAGAATACCAGAAAGACCCGTACCACTGCAACACGGTGAAGACCTATGTTGCGACAGTTCGCGAAAAGGCGGTTGCGGTCGATTACATCGTTTGATTGAACAAAATTCACGCGGCGCTGTGCGGCTTTTGCATAGCGCTGCTTTTTTACACGGCTTGTTGCTGAAGCCGAAATAGCGTCAAATTAGCCAAAAAAGAATAGGAAAATTCGGCGTTTACACCCCTCGAAAACGACATACAGGCATTGAATTGCAGCATTTTATCCGATATAATGGTAATCAAAGTGTCTTTTGAAGGGAGCGATTTTGTGGTTCGCAATATGACGAAGGGCAGCCCGGTAAAGCTTTTGTTGGCATTTGCACTGCCTTTGCTCGTTGCCAATGTGTTTCAGCAGTTATACTCTGTGGCGGATGCTATGGTGCTCGGCCGCGGTGTAGGCGTCAACGCGCTTGCGGCAGCGGGTTCCACGGGTTCGGTACATTTCTTTATTTTTGGTTTCATCAACGGTTTGACGCACGGGTATTCCATTTTGATTTCGCAACGCTTCGGCGCAGGCGACGAAAGCGACATGCGCCGCACGGTGATGAACGCGGGCTACCTCGGTTTTATGAGCGCGGCGGTCATCACGGCGTTAAGTCTCATTTTCTCGCGCCCGCTCATGACACTGATGGGTACGCCGACCGATATTTTCGACGACGCACTTTTGTACATCCGCATTATTTTCATCGGTATTTTCACGACGGTGTTTTACAACACGCTTTCGAGTATTCTTCGTGCGCTCGGCGACAGCATGTCGCCGCTCATTATCATTCTCATCAGCTCGGCAGTGAACATCGGGCTGGACATTCTGTTTGTCATGGCCTTTAAATGGGGTGTGGCCGGCGCTGCGTGGGCGACCGTTTTGGCACAGCTGCTTTCCGGCCTGATGTGTCTTTTCGTGTTGTGCCGTATGCCGGTTTTGCGTTTTAAAGCCGACGAAAAGCGCATGGATAAGTCTATTATTTTTGGCTTATTGAAGCTTGGTTTGCCGGTCGGAATTATGAATTCCATTACGGCGATCGGCGGTATGATCTTACAGGGCATTGTGAATGGTTTAGGTTCTACGATTGTGGCGGCATATACGGCGGGCTCGAAAATCTTCGGTCTTGCGGAACAGCCGTGCAACATCATCGGGTTATCCCTTGGCACGTATGTCGGGCAGAACCTCGGCGCGGGACGCGTTGACCGTATTAAAGTCGGCGTGCGCCGCAGCATTTTGATGGTGCTCATCGTCGATTTCTTCATCGGCGGCACAATGATTCTGTTCGGCCGCCAGCTGACGGCGGTGTTCGTCTCCGGCGTGGAGCGGGCGGTCATCGAAGCTTCGTATCCGTATTTGCTGTGTTGCGGTGCGATGATGTGGGTGTTGGGTTTGCTGTTCGTCTACCGCTTTTCCCTGCAAAGTCTCGGCGACACGGTGGTGCCGATGCTCTCCGGCGCGCTGGAGCTAATTCTGCGCATTTCCGTTGTGCTCGTGCTCTCTAAAGTGTTCAATCTGGGCTTTCTTTCCATCTGCATTGCAGAGGTCTCCGCGTGGTTCGGCGCGGCGGCACTGCTGTGCGTGACATATTACATTCGTATTCACAAATTGCCGGAAAAACTTTCGGCGAAATCATGAGGGGTTTATGGCAAAAACAGAACGCATTCAAAATATGACAAAAGGCAGCCCTGCAAAGCTGATTTTCACCTTTGCAATACCGCTGATGCTGGGCAACGTGTTTCAGCAGTTCTACACGGTGGTGGATACCGCCATTGTGGGGCAGGCGCTCGGCGTAAACGCGCTGGCGGCGCTCGGTGCGGCGGACTGGCTGAACTGGCTCGTGCTGGGGCTTATCCAAGGCTTTGCGCAGGGCTTTTCCATTTACATGGCGCAGCGTTTCGGCGCGGAAGACCACGAGGGTCTTAACCGTTCCATCGGCGCGACGATCTCGCTTTCGGCGGTCATTTCAATCTTGACCGTCATTCTGAGCCAAGTCGCCATGGCACCCGTGCTGCGCGCCATGAACACGCCGGAGGAGATCATCGGCGGCGCGTTCACATACCTGCGCATCATGTTTGCGGGTATACCCATCATCATGGCGTATAACGTGCTTGCAAGCATCCTGCGTGCGCTCGGTGACAGCAAAACGCCGCTGTATGCCATGGTCATTGCATCTATTCTGAATATCGGGCTTGATCTGCTGTTTGTTATGGTGTTCCACTGGGGCATTGCGGGTGCGGTCGTCGCAACGGTCATCGCACAGCTTTTTGCAGCGCTTTACTGTTTGCGCGCTGTGTTGCACGTGAAGGTCATCCACCTGAAAAAAGAGTATTTCCGGCTCAATCCGGAAATAGCAAAGCGCCTTTTGGGACTCGGTACGCCGGTCGCCGCACAGAATGTTATCATCGCCGTGGGCGGCATGGTGGTGCAGTCGGTCGTCAACCGCTACGGCACGCTGTTCGTGGCGGGCTTTACGGCAACGAATAAGCTGTACGGTATTTTGGAGATTGCCGCCGTTTCGTTCGGCTACGCCGTGACGACGTATGTCGGGCAGAATCTCGGCGCGGGGCTTTTAGACCGCGTGAAAAAGGGTATGCACTCCGCAACGTGGATCGCTTTGCTGACCTCGGTCGTCATTACGGTTTTTGTGCTGATTTTCGGAAAATACGGCATCGCACTGTTTATTTCCGGCACGGCGGAGGAAGTGTTGACCTCGTCGCAGGTGGCAATACACTATCTTAATATCATGAGTATTTGTCTGTCTATCCTCTATATGCTGCACATTTACCGCTCCGCGCTGATGGGGCTTGGCGATACCATCATGCCGATGGCTTCGGGCATCATGGAATTTTTGATGCGTATTGGCGTGGCGTTGTTTCTGCCGCTTATTATCGGGCAGGAGGGTATTTTCTATGCGGAGGTCACTGCTTGGACCGGTGCGGCTATTTTGCTTGTCACGACGTATTTTTTGAGAATGCATAAGCTGACGAGAGAACTTGACACAAGCCAAAGTAAAGCGGGCGAATAAAAGAAGCCTTTCAGAAGAATATGAAGCTAAAAAGCGTGCAGAAAACAAAATCTGTGCGCTTTTCTTTATTACATGCGCATAAGAACGCGGCAAAGACTAAAGAATGAAGAATGTGAAACTCACTCTTGAAGTTTGTCCGTACAACCTGTATACTGGGTGTAGATTACGCGCGGGAAGTCGCGCTGACGGAGGTATTTTATTATGAGACCCCTTACACCGAAATTTCCGAAGTTGCTGCATGGCGGCGATTATAATCCCGAACAATGGCTGCGCTACCCCGAGATTCTCAAGCAGGATGTGGAGCTGATGAAGAAAGCGGATATCAACTGCGTGTCGGTCGGTATTTTCTCCTGGGCACATCTGGAGCCGAATGAGGGCGAATACGACTTCGACTGGCTGGAGAAGATCATCGACAATCTCTACAAAAACGGCATTTATACCGTGTTGGCCACACCGTCCGGTGCAAAGCCGCTTTGGATGAGCGAAAAGTATGAGGAGATTCGCCGTGTGCAGAATAACGGTGTGCGCGACCTTTCCGGCGCGCGCCACAACCACTGCTATACATCCCCCGTGTACAGAGAGAAGACCCGCGAGATGGATAAGCGCCTTGCAAAGCGCTTTGCAAATCACCCGGGCGTCATTTTGTGGCACCTTTCTAATGAGTACGGCGGCGAGTGCTACTGCCCGCTGTGCCAACAGGCGTTCCGCGATTGGCTGAAAAAGAAGTATAAGACGCTCGACGACCTGAACCACGCGTGGTGGACGGACTTCTGGAGCCATACGTATACGAGCTGGGATCAGATCCACGCGCCGCAGCCGAACGGCGAAATGAACGTGCATGGTCTGACGCTCGATTGGAAGCGCTTTGTCACGTACCAGACCGTCGATTTCATGAAAATGGAGCGCGACGCCGTAAAGGAAGTAAACCCGGATATTCCGGTGACGGCGAACCTGATGGGCTTCTACGACGGCCTCGATTACTTCAAGCTCGGCCCGGAGCTCGATGTTGTTTCCTGGGACAACTACCCGCAGTGGCATACGACCGACAACGTAGAGATTGCGGTCTCTTCCGCGATGACGCACGACGTGATGCGTTCGATCAAGCACGAAAACTTCCTTTTGATGGAAAGCACGCCGAGCATGACGAACTGGACGCCCATCAGTATGCTGAAGCGCCCGGGCATGCATCTGCTTTCCTCCATGCAGGCGGTTGCACACGGCTCAAATTCCGTGCAGTATTTCCAGTTCAGAAAAAGCCGCGGCTCCTGTGAAAAGTTCCACGGCGCGGTCGTCGACCATGTCAGCCATGGCGGCGTGTTCGACTCCGTCACGAACGAGAACACCCGTGTGTTTAAGGATGTGCAGTCCGTCGGCGCTGAGCTGAAGAGCATGAACGAGCGCGGCGACGTATACGGCACCGAAGTCAAGCCGCAGGTCGCCATCGTGTACGACGTGGAAAACCGCTGGGCGCTGGATGCCGCCGCGGGCCCGCGCAACAAGGATAAAGACGAAAAATATGTAGAGACGCTCTTGACGCACTACCGTCCGTTCTGGGATAAGGGCGTGCAGGTGGACATCGTCGATATGGACGGCGACATCTCGAAATATAAGCTTGTCATTGCGCCGATGCTCTATATGTACCGCGCAGGCTTTGAAAAGAAGATGCGCAAGTTTGTCGAAAACGGCGGCACGCTCGTTACAACGTACTGGAGCGGCATTGTGGACGATACCGACCTGTGCAAAATGGGCGGCCTCCCCGGCGACATGATGGACGTGTTCGGCGTGTGGAACGAAGAAATCGACAGCCTGCCGGACGGCATGAAAAACGGCATTGTGTTTAACGGCAGCCGTTACGATGCTATGGAGCTTTGTGCACGTATCCACCCGCTGACGGCGGAGGTGCTCGGCACATATGAAAAGGATTTCTACGCAGGCGAAGCGGCGCTGACGAAAAACAAGTTCGGCAAGGGAGAGGCGTATTACATTGCGGCCCGTACCGGCAGCGATATGCTTTCTGTACTGTACGGCGAAATGATTGAGACGCTGCACATTGAAAAAGCGCTCGATTGCGCCCTGCCGCACGGCGTAACGGCACACATCCGCCACGGCGAAAAGGAGAATATCATTTTTGTAGAAAACTACACGGAAAGCGGAAAAACCGTGGAATTGCCGCGCGACTACAAGTTGTACGGTACAGATCAAACGGTAAATTCAATCAAACTCGCCCCGTTTGGCATTGCCCTCTTATCGGATTTAACAAAAGTTTAATATTTTGCGTATTTGCTGTGGAAATTCTCGCTATTTTGTGCTATATTGAAATAGACAAGAGCCGACATTGTTCGTGTAAAACGGACAGGCAAATAACGGAATATGCAGTTTGAAGGAGTAATCAAATGGCAATGGAATCACAGACGTTTTTCAGTGCAGAGAATCGCGTAGCACCGCTTGGCATCGTACCGCTTGCCGGTGCGCGTGAGCTTTCCGAAAAGGTTGAGGCCCATCTGGTGCGTTGGGCAAAGCGTGCCGGTATGGATGTGGACACGTTCATCATCGAAAACAGCTGCCCGCGTTTCTCTTCCGGCGACAGCAAGGGTCTTATCAAGTCGACCGTGCGCGGCTATGACCTGTTCTTTGTTGTAGACGTAGGCAATTACAGCCTGACCTACAACTACTTCGGCAACCAGAACCACATGTCCCCGGATGACCATTATCAGGATTTGAAGCGTCTCATTCAGGCGGCAAGTGGTAAGGCACACCGCGTTAACGTTGTGATGCCGCTGCTTTACGGCGGCCGTCAGCACCGCCGCAGCTACCGCGAGTCTTTGGACTGCGCATACATGCTGCAGGAGCTTCAGCAGATGGGCGTTTCCAACGTTTTGACTTTCGACGCACATGACCCGCGCGTGCAGAACGCTGTGCCGGTTATGGGCTTCGATAACCTGATGCCGACTTACCAGGTTTTAAAGAAGCTCTTCAAGGACTTCCCGGATCTTTCCACCGATAAGAAAGACTTCATGATCGTCAGCCCGGATGAAGGTGCATTGAACCGCAACATGTACTATGCTTCCGTGCTCGGTGTGGACATGGGCATGTTCTACAAGCGCCGCGATTATTCCCGCATTGTAGACGGCCGCAACCCGATCGTTGCACATGAGTACCTCGGTACCCCGGTTGAGGGCAAGGACGTGTTCGTTGCCGATGACATCATCTCCTCCGGCGAGTCCGTGCTCGACATCGCAGAGAACGTCAAGGCCCGCAAGGCACGCCGCTTCTTCGCTTACGGCACGTATGCCATCTTCACGAACGGCCTCGCAAAGTTCGATAAAGCGTATGAAGAGGGCCTCATCGACGGCATCTTCGGCAGCAACCTGACGTACCTTAACCCGGAACTGAAGAACCGCCCGTGGTTCCATGAAGTCGACGTTTCGAAGTACATCGCTTACTTCATCTCCGCTTTGAACCACGACGCTTCCATCAGTTCCCTGCTCGACCCGCACGCCAAGATCGACGCACTGCTCCAGAAGCGTGCGCTTGAAAAGGCAAAGATCATCGACGAGCAGCTCTAATTTTTAAATCACAGCTAAAATAAACAGGGTATGCACTGTAAAAAGTGCGTACCCTGTTTTTGTGTGCGCGTATTTTAAAAGCACCAAAAGAAAAAAGCCGCATAAAATGGCGCGGAGAGGTGATCTTTGGGCTTGCGTTTTTAAAGGGGCTGTGTTAAAATACTGTCATAAAGCAAACGCTGAGACCGAACGAGTACCCCGGGGGCAGTCGATAGAGAGCGGAGGTCATGGGCTGAAAGCCGCCGCAGAAAAGAGCCGGGCGAAGTGCATTCGCGAGCGGATGCGGTGAGCGAAAGTGAGCCGCATACGGGTACGGCACGTTACGCCGTTTGAGTGATAAACCGGAGTGGAACCGCGGATTTATTGTATCATGAATGTTTTGGTACATTTCGCCCCCGAGCGCCTATGTTGTGCGCTCGGGGCTTTTGTTTTTAAGGAGAGGTTTACGTCATGTTTTCTAAATTAAAGGCGGAGCTTGACGCCGTGATGGCGCGCGACCCTGCCGCCCGCAGCCGTGCGGAGGTTTATTTTCTGTATTCCGGCTTCAAAGCGGTGCGGTCTTACCGCAAGGCAAACTGGTTTTTCCGCCATAATATGAAATTTATCGCGCGCTATATCTCGCAGCGCGCGCGCCGCAAAACGGGTATAGAGATTCATCCGGGCGCGACGATCGGCAAAAATCTGTTCATCGACCACGGTATGGGTGTCGTCATCGGCGAAACCACCGTTATCGGTGACAACTGCACGCTGTATCAGGGTGTGACGCTCGGCGGCACGGGCAAAGACCAGGGCAAGCGTCACCCGACGCTTGGAAATGACGTGCTTGTTGGTGCGGGCGCAAAGGTGCTGGGTCCGTTCCGCGTGGGTGATAACGCCCGTGTGGCGGCGGGTGCCGTGGTGCTGGATGCCGTGCCCGATAACGCAACGGCGGTCGGTGTACCGGCGCGCATCGTGCGCGTGGGCGGCAAGCGTGTGATGGACAACAGCACGCTGGATCAGATCCACGTGGCCGACCCGGTGGCGCAGGAAATGTGCCGCATGCGGCTTGAAATTGAGCGCCTGCACGGCGAGCTGAACAGCTGCCGCAGAGAAAAAAGCAAGCTGACCGCACAGAAAGCGGAGAAGAATAAGGAAGAATAAGCAGAAAGGAAGCACCTGTATGCAGCTCTATAACACAAGAACACAGAAAAAAGAAGAATTTATTCCGCACGAAGCCGGCAAAGTCAAAATGTACACCTGCGGCCCAACCGTGTACCACTATGCGCACATCGGCAACCTGCGCTCCTACATCATGGAGGATATGCTGGAAAAAGCCTTGCGCTACCTCGGCTATGACGTGACCCGCGCCATGAACATCACGGACGTCGGCCACCTTTCCAGCGATGCCGACACCGGCGAAGACAAGATGCTCAAGGGCGCGCGCCGCGAGCACAAGACCGTCATGCAGATTGCGCAGTTCTATACCGACGCATTTTTCAGTGACTGCGAAAAGCTTGGCATCAAGCGCCCGGAGATCGTCATTCCGGCGACGAGCTGCAT
>OLGA01002970.1_pt1 | contig 11340 bp, 9 predicted proteins | sample 1604881 | NCBI WGS metagenome assembly OLGA01 (sample SAMEA3888896, study PRJEB22519) | human gut metagenome | biome: human gut; feature: human-associated habitat; material: faeces | place: Denmark | collected 2009
TACTCCTCCTCTGCGCACGAATGTGCGATAGGGGAGGTGTCACGAAGTGACGGAGGGGTTGAGCTTTCTCAAATCTATTCAGTTGCTTTTTAACCTTTCTTCAAAGAAAACTATCGTTTTTTCGGTTTCTTCCCTATATTTTGCGTTGTAACACCCCGTAATGCTACGGGACACGGCAGGGGAGAAGGTTAGAGTGTTTTGTCGCTAAAATTTGTTTCTGCTCTCGGTTTGCACTATCTTTGACACAACATAAAACAATCGAATGATAGAAAGAGTAATCATATTGGATGCTGTCGATCCGGTAGCGTTTTACGGCGTGAATAACGCGAATGTACAGTTGATTAAGAATTTGTTCCCGAAAGTGCGTATTGCCGCCCGCGGGAATGTGATGAAGGTGATCGGCGATGAGAAGGAGACCGAGGTTTTCGAGGAGAAAATCAAGTTGCTTGAAAAACATTGCGCCGAATATAACCAGTTGAGCGAGGAGGTAATCATCGATATTATCAAGGGCGATGAACCGCAAGCGATAAAACCGCAGGAGAACCTCATTATTTACGGAGTGAACGGTAAACCGATTACGGGGCGTACGCCAAACCAAAAGAAACTGGTGGAGGCTTTCGCCAAAAACGACTTGACTTTTGCGCTCGGTCCGGCGGGGTCGGGCAAGACTTATGTGGCGATAGCCCTTGCGGTGAAAGCGTTGAAAAACAAAGAGGTGAAGAAGATTATCCTGAGCCGTCCGGCTGTGGAGGCAGGAGAAAAATTGGGCTTTCTGCCGGGGGATATGAAGGATAAAATAGATCCTTATCTGCAACCGTTGTACGATGCATTGCAGGATATGATACCCGCCACCAAGTTAAAGGAATACATGGAGCTGAACATTATACAGATTGCTCCGTTAGCCTTTATGCGCGGACGCACGCTGAATGACGCAGTCGTGATCCTGGATGAAGCGCAAAATACCACTGCACAACAAATCAAAATGTTCCTTACCCGCATGGGGATGAATACCAAAATGATTGTGACGGGAGATATGACACAGATCGACCTTCCCGCCTCACAAACATCGGGATTGGTACAGGCACTCCGTATCCTGAAAGGGGTAAAAGGCATCAGTTTCGTTGAGCTGAACAAGAAAGATATTGTGCGCCATAAGTTAGTGGAACGCATCGTAGACGCTTACGAGAGATTCGACAAGGAAGCGAAAGCCGAACGGGAGAAACGGAAAAACGAGCAACTCGTCATCAACGGCGAACGCCCGGTGAAACTGGCAAAAGACTGATAGACTCAAAATCCGGAAGCCTATTGCAACTTATAAATTGGAACTTGTAATTTGTAATTATAGATAAAACAATGAAAGCATTAACAAAAACAGATTTCAACTTTCCGGGACAGAAAAGCGTGTACCACGGAAAAGTGCGCGATGTGTACAACATCAACGGCGAAAAACTCGTCATGGTAGCAACCGACCGTATTTCGGCTTTTGACGTAGTACTGCCTGAAGGTATTCCTTACAAAGGACAAATGCTGAACCAGATTGCAGCTAAATTCCTCGATGCCACTACTGACATCTGTCCGAACTGGAAACTGGCTACTCCGGACCCCATGGTTACCGTTGGGGTATTGTGCGAAGGTTTTCCGGTAGAAATGATTGTACGCGGTTATCTGTGCGGTAGCGCATGGCGTGCTTACAAAAGCGGCGTACGCGAAATTTGCGGTGTGAAACTACCGGACGGAATGCGCGAGAACCAAAAATTCCCGGAACCGATCGTTACCCCGACGACGAAAGCAGAAATGGGACTTCATGACGAAGACATCTCTAAAGAAGAAATCCTGAAACAAGGACTGGCTACTCCCGAAGAATACGAAATTCTCGAAAAATATACGCTGGCTCTCTTCAAACGCGGAACTGAAATCGCAGCAGAACGCGGACTGATCCTTGTAGATACTAAATACGAATTCGGCAAGCACAACGGCACAATCTACCTTATGGACGAAATCCATACTCCGGACTCCAGCCGTTATTTCTACGCTGAAGGTTATCAGGAGCGTTTCGAAAAAGGTGAGGCCCAGAAACAACTTTCCAAAGAATTCGTCCGCGAATGGTTAATGGAAAATGGCTTCCAGGGTAAAGACGGTCAGAAAGTACCGGAAATGACTCCGGCTATCGTACAAAGCATCAGCGACCGTTACATCGAATTGTTCGAAAACATCACCGGTGAGAAATTTGTGAAAGAAGATACCAGCAACATCGCTGAACGTATCGAAAAGAACGTAATGGATTTCTTGACAAAATAAGAATGGACTACCCACAACAACATATCAAGCCTTACAACGAGGAAGGCAAAAAGACCGAGCAGGTGGAACGTATGTTCGATAATATCGCACATGCTTACGACAAACTGAATCATACCTTGTCTTTAGGTATCGACCGCAGCTGGCGTCGCAAAGCCATTGCCTGGCTCCGTCCTTTCCATCCGCAACGTATGATGGATGTGGCTACCGGTACGGGGGATTTCGCTATCCTTGCCTGCCGCAAACTGCAACCTGCCGAACTGATCGGCACGGACATCTCGGAAGGCATGATGAACGTGGGTCGTGAAAAAGTAAAGAAGGAAGGACTCTCGGACAAAATTTCTTTTGCCCGGGAGGACTGTACTTCACTCTCTTTTGCCGATAATGACTTTGACGCTATTACCGTTGCCTTCGGTATCCGCAACTTCGAAGATCTCGACAAAGGGCTCTCCGAAATGTGCCGCGTACTGAAACCGGGCGGACATCTCGTTATCCTGGAGCTGACTACTCCGGACCGTTTCCCGATGAAGCAATTATTTTCCATTTATTCCAAAGCCGTCATTCCGTTATTAGGCAAACTTCTCTCCAAAGACAACAGCGCATACCGTTATCTACCGGACACAATCAAAGTCTTTCCGCAAGGAGAAATAATGAAAGGTGTCATCTCACGAGCCGGATTCAGCGAAGTAAACTTCCGGCGGCTGACATTTGGTATCTGCACGCTTTACACCGCGACAAAATAATGAGTTATTATGAATGGTTAATTTAATTCTTTCGTGTTATGGAAAAATATGGTTTAATCGGCTACCCTCTAAGACATTCATTCTCCATCGGATACTTTAACGAGAAGTTCAAATCCGAAGGTATCAACGCAGAATATGTGAACTTCGAGATTCCTCAAATCAATGATTTTATGGAAGTTATCGAGGAGAACCCCAATTTGCGAGGTCTCAATGTCACTATCCCTTACAAAGAGCTGGTGATCCCCTTCCTGAACGAGCTTGATCCGGACACCGCAAAAATAGGTGCTGTCAATGTAATCAAGATTATCCGCCAACAGAAAGGAAAAGTTAAACTGATCGGCTATAACTCCGACATCATAGGATTTACCCAGTCCATTCAACCGTTATTACAGGCTCATCACAAGAAAGCGTTAATTCTGGGAACCGGCGGTGCTTCCAAAGCTGTCTACCACGGACTCAAAAACCTGGGAATCGAAAGTGTTTTCGTTTCGCGTACTCACAAAGCGGACGGAATGCTTACTTACGAGGAGCTGACTCCTGAAATTATGGCCGAATATACAGTTATTGTCAACTGTACTCCCGTAGGTATGTTTCCCAAAGTAGATTTCTGCCCGAATATCCCCTACGAGCTATTGACTCCAAACCATTTGCTCTACGATTTGTTATATAATCCGAACGTCACCCTCTTCATGAAAAAAGGAGAAGCACAAGGCGCTGTTGTCAAAAACGGCCTGGAAATGCTGCTGCTTCAGGCATTTGCCGCCTGGGAAATCTGGAACCGGTAGCCGGCGGAATGTCTCTCCCGAGTTCTCATGCGGAAGGTAAATAACAGGACGTGATTTCCTGACAGACAAAGAGATTATTTATAAATTGGGATAAGTTATGAGAAAGAGAATTATTTATGTCATTATCATTGTCGTGCTGCTGTTGACCGGTTGCACAATCGGCGGGAGTTTCTATATGTTGAATTTCTCTCTGACCCCGGATGCCAAGATATTGTCTAAAGATGCTGACTCTTATCCCTATATGTACAGAAACTATCCATTCCTCCGCCCATGGGTGGATAGTTTGCGCCAAGCGGACGCACTCAAAGATACTTTTATTATCAATCCGCACGGTATCCAGCTTCATGCATATTATGTTGCCGCCCCTAAACCGACCGACAAGACGGCAGTGATCGTTCACGGATATACGGATAACGCCATTCGTATGTTTATGATCGGGTATTTGTACAACCGTGATTTGGGCTATAACATTCTGCTCCCCGACCTTCAACATCAGGGCGAGAGCGAAGGGCGTGCCATTCAAATGGGGTGGAAAGACCGTTTTGACGTACTCCAATGGATGAACATTGCCAACAAGATTTTTGGAGACAGCACTCAAATGGCGGTGCACGGTATTTCAATGGGAGGTGCGACCACCATGATGGTGTCCGGTGAGGAGCAGCAGCCTTTTGTCAAATGCTTTGTGGAAGATTGCGGCTATACCAGCGTATGGGATGAGTTCTCGCATGAACTGAAATCGTCCTTCTTTCTTCCTCCTTTCCCACTGATGTATACCACAAGCTGGCTATGTGAGAAAAAATACGGGTGGAACTTCAAAGAGGCTTCCTCATTGAAGCAGGTGGCGAAATGCAAGTTACCGATGTTGTTTATCCACGGAGACAAAGACACGTATGTGCCCACCTGGATGGTGTACCCGCTTTATGAAGCAAAACCGGAGCCTAAAGAACTTTGGATTGTATCGGGGGCTGCTCATGCCGTTTCATACCAGGAGAATAAACAGGAGTACACCGATAAAGTCCGTGACTTCGTCGGGCGATACATTCATTAAACCTATTATAACAAAGAGTTTTAAAACCATAACAGAAAAAGTTTCTATCTTTGCAAATGTAAAACAACTGTTATGAAATCAATATTCACATTTATAATTGCCGCCTTTTTGCTGTTTCCTCTGCAAGCTCAGGAGAAAGTATACACGGTAGATAATCTTCCCAAAGTTCACCTGCAAAACAAGATGCAATATGTTTGTAATCCGGCGGGAATACTGTCGCAAGCGGCTTGTGACAGCATAGATGCCATGCTATATGCATTGGAACAGCAGACGGGCATTGAAACGGTGGTTGCCGTAGTTCCCTCTATCGGGGAGACAGACTGTTTCGACTTTTGCCACCAACTGCTGAATAAATGGGGTGTAGGGAAGAAAGACAAAAACAATGGTCTGGTTATTTTATTAGTTACCGACCAACGTTGTATTCAATTTTATACCGGCTACGGCTTGGAAGGTGTGCTTCCGGATGCAATCTGCAAAAGGATTCAAACGAAATATATGATTCCTTATCTGAAAGATGGGAACTGGGACGCAGGAATGGTGGCAGGTTTGAAAGCAACTTGTCAACGGCTCGACGGTTCTATGGAGAATGATTCTCTGGCGGAACCCGGAGACGGAGGTTCATTTGATTTCTTCCTCGCTCTTTTCTGCTTCTTCGCTATCGGCGGGGGACTCGCCTTTTTTGCAGCACGGAAACAAAGCCGTTGCCCGAATTGCGGGAAACACCAATTACAAAGAAGCGGAAGCAGGCTTGTTTCCCGAATCAACGGAGTGAAGACCGAAGATATTACTTATACGTGCAGGAACTGCGGACATACACTCGTGCGTCGCCACCAAAGTTATGACAATGATTATCACCATCGGGGTGGCGGCGGAGGCGGTCCGTTTATCGGTGGCTTCGGAGGAGGTCGAGGTTTCGGAGGAGGCGGAGGTTTTAGCGGCGGCAGCTTCGGAGGAGGAATGGGCGGAGGCGGCGGTGCCGGCTCCCGGTTCTAAAACTAGAAACAATCAGATTATCAATTTCAATAAAAAAACAAGAAACATGAAAAAGTCAATTATCATCATCTTAGCCGTTGTGGCTATCCTTGTTATATGGGCAGTAAGTGTATATAACGGTCTGGTTACTATGGACGAGAATGTTACCGGTCAATGGGCAAATGTAGAAACTCAATACCAACGTCGTGCAGACTTGATTCCGAATCTGGTAAATACCGTAAAAGGATATGCAACGCACGAAAAAGAGACTTTGGAAGGAGTTGTCGCAGCACGCAGCCAAGCGACCCAAATCAAAGTGGATGCCGAAGACCTGACTCCGGAGAAGCTGGCAGAATATCAGAAAGCACAGGGTGCCGTAACTTCAGCACTAGGTAAGTTGCTGGCTATCACGGAAAACTATCCCGACCTGAAGGCCAACCAGAACTTCCTTGAGCTGCAAGCCCAACTGGAAGGAACGGAAAACCGTATCAACGTAGCACGCAAAAACTTCAACGATGCTGCACAAGCTTACAACACCAATATCCGCCGCTTCCCGAAAAATATCTTTGCAGGTATGTTCGGTTTCGATAAGAAAGCATATTTTGAAGCAGAAGAAGGAAGTGAAAAAGCTCCGAAAGTAGAGTTCTAGAGATAAGCAACGGCATTTCTAATAAGATAGTTGGCTGTACGAAAAAAAAGCAGTACTTTTGCAGCCGTATACAAAATAATTCTATAACTCATGAGTAATCAACGATACATGATGCGTGGCGTAAGCGCATCAAAAGAAGATGTGCACAACGCCATCAAGAACATCGACAAAGGAATTTTCCCGAAAGCTTTCTGCAAAATCATCCCGGACATATTGGGAGGTGACCCTGACTATTGTAACATCATGCATGCCGACGGTGCAGGAACAAAATCATCCCTTGCTTATATGTACTGGAAAGAAACAGGCGACCTGTCTGTCTGGAAAGGTATTGCACAAGACGCCCTGATTATGAATATCGACGACTTGCTCTGTGTAGGTGCCGTAGACAACATCCTCGTTTCTTCCACTATCGGACGTAACAAACTCCTGATTCCGGGAGAAGTGATCTCTGCAATCATCAACGGAACGGACGAACTGCTGGCCGAACTTCGCGAAATGGGTGTAGGCGTATATGCTACCGGTGGCGAAACTGCTGATGTCGGTGATCTGGTACGCACAATTATCGTTGACTCTACCGTGACTTGCCGCATGAAACGCTCGGACGTTATCAATAATGCCAACATTCGCCCGGGTGACGTTATTGTAGGATTGGCCTCTTACGGACAGGCTACTTATGAAAAAGAATACAATGGCGGTATGGGTAGCAACGGTCTTACAAGTGCCCGCCATGACGTATTCGGCAAATATCTCGCAGAGAAATATCCGGAAAGTTACGATGCGGCAGTACCCGAAGAACTGGTTTATTCCGGCGGACTGAAACTGACTGACAGCGTGGAAGGTTCTCCGATTGATGCGGGCAAGCTAGTGCTCTCTCCTACCCGTACGTATGCTCCGGTGGTGAAGAAACTGTTGGATGCACTCCGCTCCGAAATTCATGGCATGGTTCACTGCTCCGGCGGTGCGCAAACCAAAGTGCTGCATTTCGTAGAAAATGTACGTGTTGTGAAGGATAATCTGTTCCCCGTTCCTCCGTTGTTCAAGACTATACAGGAACAGAGCGGTACGGACTGGGCAGAAATGTACAAAGTATTCAATATGGGGCACCGTCTCGAAGTTTACCTGTCACCGGAACATGCCGAAGAGGTGATTGCTATTTCCGAATCTTTCGGTATCCCCGCACAGATTGTAGGACGTATCGAAGCGTGTGAACAGACAGAATTAATCATTAAGAGCGAATTCGGAGAATTCAGATACTAAAGAATGGCAGATAACAGTACCATATTAGAGAAATTAGACGGACTTGTAGCCCGTTTTGAAGAAATATCTACCCTTATCACCGACCCGGCAGTGATTGCCGACCAAAAACGTTACGTCAAACTGACGAAAGAATATAAGGAACTGGATGATTTGATGAAAGCCCGCAAGGAATATATGCAGCTGCTGGGTAATATTGAAGAGGCCAGAAACATTCTAGCCAATGAATCGGATGCCGATATGCGCGAAATGGCAAAAGAAGAAATGGACAGTAGTCAGGAACGTCTTCCTGTATTGGAAGAGGAAATCAAACTGATGCTTGTTCCCGCCGACCCGCAGGATAGCAAGAATGCGATTCTCGAAATCCGTGGCGGTACAGGAGGCGACGAAGCCGCTATCTTTGCCGGTGACCTTTTCCGTATGTATGCCAAGTATTGCGAAACCAAAGGCTGGAAAATGGAAGTATCCAGCGCCAACGAAGGGGCAGCCGGCGGTTTCAAGGAAATCATTTGCAGCGTGACGGGTGATAACGTTTACGGGACATTGAAATACGAATCGGGAGTGCACCGCGTACAGCGTGTTCCCGCCACAGAGACGCAAGGACGTGTACATACATCCGCTGCCTCGGTAGCCGTACTCCCCGAAGCGGAAGAATTTGACGTTGTCATCAACGAAGGAGAAATCAAATGGGATACTTTCCGAAGCGGTGGCGCCGGCGGACAGAATGTCAACAAGGTGGAATCCGGTGTACGCCTGCGTTATATCTGGAAGAATCCGAATACAGGCGTAGCGGAAGAAATCCTTATTGAATGTACCGAAACGCGCGACCAACCGAAAAATAAGGAACGCGCACTGGCCCGCCTCCGTACCTTTATCTACGACAAGGAACATCAGAAATATATCGACGACATTGCTTCCAAACGTAAAACAATGGTATCTACCGGAGACCGTTCTGCTAAAATCCGTACATACAACTATCCACAAGGACGTATTACCGACCACCGTATCAATTATACGATCTATAATCTGACCGCCTTCATGGACGGAGATATCCAAGATTGCATCGACCACCTGATTGTGGCGGAAAATGCGGAACGTCTGAAAGAAAGCGAACTTTAAAACATTTATATAGAAATGGATAAGCAACAATTATTTGAAAACATAAAACGCAAGAAATCATTCCTTTGCGTAGGACTTGATACCGACATCAAGAAAATACCCGAACATCTGCTGAAGGAAGAAGATCCGATCTTCGCTTTCAACAAAGCTATCATCGACGCAACAGCTCCCTACTGTATCGCTTATAAACCCAACCTGGCTTTTTATGAGGATTGTGGCGAAAAGGGCATGGTCAGCTTGCGTCGCACGTTGGAGTATATTCGTGAGAAGTATCCCGATCTGTTTGTAATTGCCGATGCCAAACGTGGCGATATCGGCAATACCTCCAAAATGTATGCCCGTGCATTTTTCTCCGAGTACCAGTTTGATGCGGTAACCTTGTCTCCTTATATGGGGCGGGATACGGTCGATCCTTTCCTGCAATTTGAGGGGAAATGGGCTGTTATTGTAGCTCTTTCGTCCAACCCGAGTGCGGCTGATTTTGAGATGTTGCCTTTGGAGGATGGCGGTTACTTGTATGAGAAGGTGATTGATGCTTCGAAGGAGTGGGGAACGACCGATAATTTGATGTATGTGGTCGGTGCCACCAAAGCCAAAATGTTGAAAGGTATCCGTGAGTTGATTCCGGACCATTTCCTTTTGGTGCCGGGGGTCGGAGCGCAGGGCGGAAGCCTCGAAGAGGTGGCCAAATATGGCATGAACCGCCGTTGTGGTCTGTTGGTCAACTCGTCGCGTGGCATTATCTATGCCGATAACGGTGAGCGTTTTGCAGAGGCTGCCGGTGAGAAGGCTGCTGAGTTGGCGGCCCAGATGGCACAGTTGATGGATCAATACCTCTAATCCCGTTCCACGCTGCGGGGACCAGGCTTATTCCTTATGGTTGAAGGCTCAATTTGAGGCTTTTTTCACCTTGACGGCGCACACAAAAAGCGAGTAAAACCTGATCTATTCCCTCAAGAAAAAATCATCGGGAGATTTTGTTGAAAATTATTACGTATATACGCGAAATTGATTAATTTCGCGTATATTTTTATGTGATTTACTAATAAAACACAATAATTTCCCGAATTATGGATATTACACGAAGTCAGCTTTCGGGCAAGACCCGTACGGAACACGATCTACTGGGAAACAAAGAGGTTCCCGTGGAGTTTTATTTCGGTGTGCAGACGATGCGTGCCATCGAAAACTTCAATATCAGCCGTGTCCGGCTATACTTTTTTCCCGAGTTGATCAAGGCGTTGGCCATGGTCAAGGAGGCTGCCGCAATGGCCAATCGCGATCTGGGTTTGATCGACGGTCATGTCGCACAGGCAATTATTGAGGCTTGTGAGGAGGTTCGGGCCGGTAAACTGGATGACCATTTTGTAGTGGATATGGTTCAAGGTGGTGCCGGTACTTCAACCAATATGAATGCCAACGAGGTGATTGCCAACCGCGCCTTGGAGATTCTGGGCCACCAGCGTGGCGAGTACAAATATTGCCATCCGAACAACGATGTCAATATGTCGCAATCGACCAATGATGCCTATCCGACTGCAGTGAAGATTGCGTTGATCAACAGCATTTCGAAACTGGAGTCGTCGCTGAAATGGTTAGTGGAGGCATTCCACGCCAAAGGTGCTGAGTTTGCGCATGTGATCAAAATGGGACGTACCCAGTTGCAGGATGCGGTTCCGATGACACTCGGTCAGGAGTTTGAAGCCTATGCGGCAACGTTGACAGAGGAGGTTGAACGTTTGGAGCAAAACTATAAACTCTTCCTGGAGGTCAACATGGGAGCTACGGCAATTGGTACGGGTATCAACGCTGATCCTGATTATTCTCCGTTGTGTATTAAGTATCTGCGTCAGATTACCGGTCTGCCGGTTGTGGCAGCGACCAATATGATCGAGGCAACCAATGATACCGGAGCGTTTATTATGAACTCTTCGGCTCTGAAACGTTTGGCGGTTAAATTGTCAAAGATTTGCAACGATTTGCGTCTGCTGTCTTCAGGTCCTCGTACCGGACTCAACGAGATCAATTTGCCTCCGATGCAGCCAGGATCTTCAATTATGCCCGGTAAGGTGAATCCGGTGATTCCGGAGGTTGTCAATCAGGTGGCTTTCAAGGTAATTGGTAATGACTTGACCGTGACGATGGCGGCTGAGGCCGGTCAGTTGGAGCTGAATGTGATGGAGCCGATTATCGTACATAGCCTGTTTGAAAGCATCGATCTGCTGAGCAACGGCATGAATACGCTGCGTGATCGTTGTGTATCGGGCATTACTGCCAACGAGGAGGTTTGCCGCAAGTTGGTTTACAACAGTATTGGACTGGTTACGGCGTTGAATCCCTATTTGGGTTATGAGACCTCGACGGAATTGGCCAAGACGGCGCTCAAGACCGGTAAAGGTATCTATGAGCTGGTTTTGGAGAAGAAGTTGATGAGCAAAGAGGAGTTGGACAATGTCCTCTTGCCGGAGAATATGA
>OLGA01002977.1_pt1 | contig 11320 bp, 9 predicted proteins | sample 1604881 | NCBI WGS metagenome assembly OLGA01 (sample SAMEA3888896, study PRJEB22519) | human gut metagenome | biome: human gut; feature: human-associated habitat; material: faeces | place: Denmark | collected 2009
CGCCGCCGCGCTCGTACTCCATCTGGATGGCGTGGCTCTTGATGGTGATGCCCTTCTCGCGTTCGAGGTCCATGTCGTCGAGTACCTGCGATTGCATCTCGCGCTGGTTCAGGGTGTTGGTTTTTTCCAACAGCCGGTCGGCCAGCGTGCTTTTGCCGTGGTCGATGTGGGCGATGATGCAAAAATTGCGTATGTTCTTCATGTAAATCCGCTTGTTTTGTCTCTCCCGCTTCGGGGCGTGCGGGCCGGATCGCGGAACCGCGTATATCGGTTCGGTCGGGGCCGTCGCTGCGGGCGGTTTATCCACGACAAAGATACGATACGGATTTAAAATCGCCAAATGCCGGCGGTCTTTTCCGGCCTTCCGCGCGATTTTCTTCCGTCGAACGGTCGTCCGAATCGCTATTTTGCATACCTTTGCCGGAGTTAACCCTTACGGAAATGCCTCGATTTGCCGACTATATGCGTCTGGTGAAGTTCCAGCACACGATTTTCGCCATGCCCTTCGCGCTCATGGCCTTTGCCTATGCCATGTGGAAATATGCGCTGGCGGAGGTCTGTCCGGTACCGCTGTGGTGGTGCGTGCCGCTGGTGCAGGTGGTGCTGTGCATGGTCTTCGCACGCAATACGGCCATGGGATTCAACCGCTGGGCCGACCGGCGCATCGATGCCGCGAATCCCCGCACGGCCGGTCGGGAGATTCCCGCCGGCGTGATCTCGCCCCGCCGGGCGCTGACGTTCGTCGCGGTCAACGCTCTGCTCTTCGTGGCGTGCGCTGCGACGATCAACCGCCTGACGGCGCTGCTGTCGCCCGTGGCGCTGGCCGTCATCATGGGTTACAGCTATTGCAAACGCTTCACCTGGGCGGCGCATCTGGTGCTGGGGCTGTCGCTCTCGATCGCGCCCGTCGGTGCCTACATCGCCCTGACGGGGCGTTTCGACTGGGAGCCGTGCGTGCTGGCGCTGCTCGTGCTGGCGGTGTTCTACGGCATTTATTTTGCCAAGATGCTCGCGCAGAAGCGGCGCGGCATCCAGACCCGGCAGATCGGACGCAGAAGGGAAAAAGACATCCACACCGTCGAGGTACTGATGAGCATGGCCACGCTGGGCGCGCCCATTGCGCAGCTGCTCTCCATCGCTTTCGGCTGGAGCCACCTTCCCGCGAACGCGCGGTTCACCGGCTTCTGCATCGGGATGCTGGGCGACGCCGTCTTTCTGCTGTCGGTCCTTTGCATGAAGGACAGCTGGCGGGCGGGGATCCCCGACAAGGACAAGACGGAGCTGGTCACCACCGGCATTTACGCCTTCAGCCGCAACCCGGCGTTCCTCGGCTTTGATCTCATGTACATCGGCGTCCTGCTGCTGTACGGAAACCTGCTGACGCTCGGCTTTTCTCTGTTCGCCATGATGATGCTGCATTTGCAGATTTTACAGGAAGAGCGGTTTCTGGCAAGCACCTTCGGCGAGCCCTACCGGGAATACTGCCGCCGGGTCTTTCGATATTTGGGACGAAGAAAGGAACATAAACGAAGCTACTGAAAAGGATCATCTCCATATTCCTTATCCTGCTGCTGATCGACCCGCTGTATCTGAGCGCGCTTTGCGGTCTGTTCGGCGGCGGGGATATGAACGGCATCGCCCTGCTGTGCCCGCAGTGGGCCGTGCGGTGCCTGTCCGGCGCGCTGCTGATCGCAAACACACTGGTATTCTGGAGGCGGATTTTGCCAGTCTACCGGCAGTCGTTTTCCGAAAGAAGGACGGCTTGACAGATCGGGCGGGATGGGTTAGACTGAGAAAAACGCGCCGTATGGCGCATTTCTGGAGGATAACATGGAATTTGAACGGGTCGTGGGGAACAAAAAGGACTATCTTCCCCTGCTGCTGCTCGCCGATGAGCAGGAGGATATGATCGACCGGTACTTGGGCAAGGGCGAGATGTATCTTGCGAAGGACCCGGAGGTCGTGGGCGAGTGCGTGGTCTGCAAGGTCGATGACGGGGTCTACGAGATCAAGAACATCGCGACGGACCCGGCGCTGCACGGCAAGGGGTACGGCCGGGCGCTGATCGAATACGTGATGGAGCAGTACCGCGGGAAGGGGCACACCATGCTCGTCGGCACGGGTGACAGCCCGCTGACCGTGCCGTTTTACCAGCGCTGCGGGTTCACGGAGCACCACCGCGTCAAAAATTTCTTTCTGGACAACTACGATCATCCCATCGTGGAATGCGGCGTGACGCTCTGCGATATGGTCTATCTGAGCCGCCCGCTCTGAGCCGCGGCTGCAAAAAACATTCCCCGCCGCAGCGTTTGAAACGCTGCGGCGGGGGTCTTTTGTTTTTCAGGGCTGCGGCGCGGTGAGCTCGGAGAGGTAGGAACCGTAGTCGTTCTGCAGGTGCTCGCGCATGCGCTGGGCGGCCAGCGCGCCGTCGCGGTGGGCGATGGCTTCGGCGATGGCTGCATGCTCGTGGATGCCGCTGCGGTAGACCTCCAGCGTCAGCGACTCGAGCACGCGCATGCTGCGCATCTGGCTCGCGGCGGAGACATAGAATCCATACAGGACGCGGTTGTGCGCCAGCTGGGCCAGCGACAGATGGAACTGGTGGCCGACGGACATGAGCTCGAACCGGGTCTGGCCGCGCTTCATGCGGTCCAGAATGGCAAACAGCCCGCGGATCTCCTCCTCCGTCGCGGCCTGCGCGGCCATCTGCGCCAGCTGTGGCTCGAGAATATAGCGCGCCTGCACCAGCTCGCGCAGCGCAGCGGGGTCGGCCATGATCCCGGCCAGCGCCTGCGTCTGCAGCAGCGTCGGCGCCCGCTCGGACACGAACGTGCCGGAGCCGGCGCGCGAGCGCAGGAAGCCCGCGATCTGCAGGCTCTTGACGGCCTCGCGGATGGTGCAGCGGCTGACGTCAAAGAGCTTTGCCAGCTCGACCTCCGGCGGGATCTTCGTGCCGGGCGCCCAGGTCTCCGTGCGGATGTGGTCGAGCATGCGCTCGGTCACGTCCTCGTAGAGCTTGGTCCGCTGGATCGTCTCGCTCATTCGCCCATCATGTCAAACACGGGCGGCTGCGCGCCTGCCGCGTGCAGCTTTTCCAGCAGCACGCCCGCCAGCGCGACGTCCAGCATGCCGGTGCCGATGATCTGCGCGTAGATGCGGTGGTTCGGGTCGGTGCGGCCGGGCATCTTCCCTGCCAGCACGTCGGGCACGATGATATCGAAGGAGTCGGCCGTGATCTCGCCCATCTCCGCCAGCTCCTTGACGTTGCCGCGGTGCAGCGACTGGCCGACCTGGTCGACGGCGATGCGGTCCGCCTTGCGGACGACGTCGAACGAGGTCTCGCGGAACGAGCCCATCGTCATGACCAGCGCGCCGGGCTTGACCCACGGCTCTTCGACCAGATCCGCGTTGGCGTTGGTGACGGTGATGATGACATCGGAGCCGCGGCAGCCCTCTTCGTTGCTCTTGCACTTGACGAAGCGGAACGGGGCGTCCGGGAAGCGGGCGATGAAGTGGTCCATGGCGGCCTCGGAGATATCGCAGACGCGGATCTCCTTCATATCGAGGACCTTGGACATGCAAAGAAGGCTCATGTAGCCCTGCAGGCCGGTACCGATGATGGTGACGACGTCGGTCTTCGCGGCGAGCAGGCGGGCCATGACGGCGGGCTGCGCGCCGGTGCGCAGGTCATTGATATGGTCGCCGGAGATCAGCGCGCGCAGGATGCCGGTCTTCGAGTCGGTGATCAGGACGTTGGCCTTGATGTACGGCAGGCCGAGCGCCTTGTTGCCGTCATAGCCGCCGACGACCTTGATGCCGGCGACATCCATGGGGCCGATGTAGGCGGGCATGGAGTTGAACCAGCCGGCGACGCCGAGCTCGGACATATCCGTCGTGATCTTGTTGGGCATGATGACTCTGCCCTCGCCGTACCATTTCCAGGTCTTTTCCACGCAGTCGATCGCGTCTTCTACGGTCAGGTATTGCTTTGCGGTCTTTTCGTCGATGATCCATGCTTTCTGTTCCATACCAGCAGTCCTCCGTAAACTGTTTTCTGTTTGTTTTTAGTTGGATCCTTGGATTCGGACGCGGAATTGTCAGACAATTCCCTCTGTTCGTATGATACGGGCGGGAAGCGGCGAAGTCAATACGCAGATCAGCCCGTTTTGCAGGGTGATCGCGGGGCGCGGCGGCCCGGGAGCTGCAAAAAGGCCGCACTGCCGGAGCTTCGGCAGTGCGGCCTGGGGTCATGTTTCGGGTCCGGCGTCACTCAGCTGGCCGGAGGCCTCCAGCTCGCGGCGGTATTTTGCCTCCGCGTGGAACGCGGGCAGGAGGAACAGCGCGTCGACAGCCGCGATGACGGCCAGGACGATCAGGATGCGGGTATAGGAGCCCGTGGCGTCGAAGCTGAAGTTCACCAGCGGCGAAGACAGCAGCCCGCCGACCGACAGCATGGCCATCATGATGCCGAGCGTCGTATTGTAGGCGCTGCGGCCGAAGATCTCCGCGGCCAGCAGCGGCTGGATGAAGCCGTTGAGGCAGACGGACACCGACAGCAGCACGACCGCGATGACGGCCTGCCACTCGTTTTTCACGAGCGTCAGCACCACGATGCCGGAGAAGGTGAACAGGACGCAGAGCAGCGTGGAGAAGTGCGCGCCGAAGCGGTCGGCCAGCATGCCGAGGACGATCTTGTCGACGGCCAGCAGCACCAGCATCAGGCTCAGCATCTTCGCCGCGTAGGCCGCGGAGAGCCCGCGGTCCTGCAGGTGGGGCACGACGGCGCTGTAGACGCCGTTGGAGGCGATGGTCGCGAGCATCATGCCGATCATGGTCAGGTAGAAATACGGCTTTTTCAGCAGCACCTGCATGGGCACGCCCGCCCAGGGGGCGGCGACCTTTTTGGGCTTATGCGCCGCGCCGCGGCGCTCGGGGTCGTGATAGGGCTGCAGGCCAAGCTCCTCCGGCCGGTCCTTCATGACAAAGAAGATCATGACCGCCACGGCCGCGAGCAGCCCCGCCGCAAACAGCAGCGACGCGCGCCAGCCGGCCGATTCCATAATGCCCGAGAGCACCAGGCTCAAAGCCGAACCGCCGACGCCGCTGGCCGCCATGACGATGCCGGTCACCACGCCCAGGTGGCTCTGGAACCAGTTGCCGAGCATCCGGGACAGGGCCGCCGTACTGATAAAATATTCGCCGACGCCGTAGATCAGCGCGCCGAGAAACAGCGGGACGGCATTGCGCGCCGTGCCGTAGCCCACGTAGGACGCGGCGACGAGCAGGACCAGCAGGACCGTCGGCCGCCGGTAGCCGAAGCGCTGGTAGAGCCGGCCCATAAACAGATTGCAGAAGGCGGACGCGATATAGCGGACCGTGATCCCCATGGAATACAGGCCGCGCGAGATGCCGAGGCCCGTCGTAATGGGGATGACGTACAGCGAGTAGAGGTTGTTCGTCAGGCCGACGATCACGCCGACAGAGAGAAAGGCTCCGATGACAATGCTCAGATAGCGCAGCTGCCCGTTTCGCTCTTTCATGATGCGTTTCCTCCGCAAAAAACATTCAATATTTTCAAATTCCGGTCAGATTTCTGTCATGCCGCCGACCGGCGCATCTAGACTATAGCATGCCTCGGCCGAAAATGCTACGCAAAAAGCGGTTTTCCGCTCTCTTTTGCAGAAAAAGAAGCAGACTGTTTTCCAGACAGCTTTTTCAAATGCGCCAAAAATGAAGGCTTCAATTTAGTAAATCGTCCAAAATTGGCTGAATCGGTCAAAATCGTTTGACAAGCTGACACAAACGTGCTAATTTCAGTATATACCAACTACGGCTGGAAGGAGTTTTGGCTGGCTGTTATGAAGAAGTATTTACTCGGGATCGACGTCGGCACGACCGGCACAAAGACGCTGCTGTTCCGCGCGGACGGCCAGCTGATCGGCCACGCCTATGAGGCCTATCCGCTCCTGACGCCGCAGGTCGGCTGGAGCGAGCAGCGGGCGGAGGACTGGTGGCAGGCGGTCGTCCATACGGTGCGGCAGGTCTGCGAAGATCCGGACGTGGCAAAGAACGTCGCCGGCATCTCCCTTTCCCTGCAGGGCGGCACCTTCGTCCCCACGGATGCAGGCGGCCGGGCGCTGCGCCCCGCCATCGTCTGGAACGACGAGCGCACGGCGAAAGAACGCGAAGCGTTTCTGCGCGAGGTCGGCACCGACGAGGATATGTATCAGAAGACCGGCTGGCATCTGGGTCTCGGCCTTCTGGCGCAGGAGATCCGCTGGATGAAGGACAACGAGCCGGAGCTTTTCCAGAAGACCGCGATGTTCCTCTCCGTGCCCAGCTACATTTCTTATCATATGACAGGCGTTGCCGCCTGTGATCTTTCCGACGCCGGCATCGACCAGCTCGCGGACATCCGCCGCGGGGCATACGACGAGGCGCTGCTCGCCTACGCCGGGATCTCGGCGGAGCAGCTGCCGAAGCTCGTCCGCTCCGGTGACCGGATCGGTCAGCTCACGCCGCAGGCCGCGCAGGCGCTCGGCCTCACGACCGACTGCGTGCTCGTCGCGGGCGCGCATGACCAGTACGCCGTCGCGCTCGGCGCGGGCGCGGTCCGGCCCGGCGATATCCTGATCGGCTCCGGCACCTGCTGGGTCATCACGGCCATCGGCGATGCACCTGATTTTTCCTCCGGCCTGTCGCAGTCCGTTGCGGCGGTGCCGGGCTTATGGGGATCGCTGCGATCCCTCTCCTCCGGCGGCGTCTGCCTCGACTGGCTGCGGAAATTCGTGGCCGTCGGATCTGACGGCGAGCCCGTCGGCTACGAAACGCTCAACCGCGAAGCGGCTTCGCGCCGCGCGGCCGACGACGGCCTGTTCTTCGTGCCCTTCCAGGGCTACGCGGGCCAGAAGCGTTTCTCCAAAGCGTCCTTTATCGGCATGGATCTGTCCCATGACCGGTTCCATATGGCCCGTGCGATCATGGAGGGCATCGTCTTCCAGGTCGTCTGGATGATGGAAGCGTTCAGAAGCAAGCCGTCTTCGGACGGACTGAAGCTCGCAGGAGGCGCTTCCAAAAGCCCGCTGTGGTGTCAGATCACCGCGGACATCTCCGGACTGCCTGTCAGAGTGCCCGCCGTGGCTGACCTCGCCTGTGTCGGCGCGGCGATCCTCGCGGGCGTTGGGACCGGCATCTATCAGAATGCCGAAGAGGGATACAAACACCTGGCAATTGACGAGCGCGTCATTATGCCCGACCCGGAGCGCAGTGCGGAATACCGCAGGCTCCTGCCGGCATATAAACGCAGCGTACAGGCGCTGGGCGACGTCTACGGTCTGTAAGACTGCGAGCAGAAAATTTTCAAGGAGGAAATGAAGAAACATGAAAAAAACGATTGCTCTGTTACTGGCTGTCCTCATGATTCTCAGCATAGTCGCATGCGCGGCCAACACCCCCGCAAAAACCGAAGAGCCCGCGACTACGCAAACCGAAACCACCACCCCCGATACCACTGAAACCGAAGAACCCGCGGCGACGGAAGAGCCCGCCACGGAAGAGCATGAACCCGCCACCCTCGAGGTCTTCCTCGCGCAGGTCGACTGGGCCGATGCATGGGATGAGCTCGAAGCCCGCTTCGAAGAGCAGCATCCGTGGATCAGCATCGAGCACGTCGGTCTCGGCGCCGATGCAGACTTCCTGCAGCAGCGTCTGGCGGCCAACGACCTGCCCGACGCCATCCAGCTCAACAACGGCGTCATGATGAACGCCATGGTCGAGCAGAACCTGCTGACCGACCTTACCAACTGGGAATGCGCCAAGGTCATGCCGAAGGCTTACGCCGACGCTTACACCTTTGACGGCAAGCTCGTCGGTATGTGCCAGGGCGCCGCGTTCTCCACGATGTTCTACAACATGGACATCCTGAACGAGGCCGGCTGGGATACCGTCCCGACCTGCTGGGATGAGCTGATCCAGTGCTGCAAGGACATCAAGGAAAAGACCGGCGTTGCGCCTCTGGTCACTGCCGCCGGCAAACACACCACCTGCTGGATGATCTATGAGCTGATCCTGGCCAACGTGGCCGGCGAAGAGCTCGGCAACTACGAGGATGATTTCAAGAACGGCACGTTCGACTTCACCAAGTATCCCGAAGCGACCGCCCGCCTGCAGGAGATCGCTCCGTACTTCCTCGAGGGCACCGCTTCCGCTCTGGAAGAAGATGCTGCTACCTACATGTCTGACGGTCTGGCCGCGATGTGCCTCGCCGGCAACTGGAACGGCGGCATGATCCTCGGCAGCCTGGAAAACGGCGCGGCTTCCCTGCCCCCGTTCGGCGCTGCCGGCGAGCTCCCGTACATCTCCACCTCTCCCGAGGACGCATTCTGTGTCACCGAGAACCCGGACCGCACGCCTGCTGAGCAGGAAGCTCTGGAGATCTTCTTCAACTGGCTGTTTGAAGGCGAGAACTTCCAGCTGATCCAGAACGCCCGCGGCACTGTCCCCGTCATCACTTCCATGACCGAGGATCAGATCGTTCTGCCCGAGGCTATGGTCCCCGTTGCTGCTGAAATGGGCTCCGCTCCGTTCGTCCTCATGGGCTTCAACCTCTACAGCGCCGAATTCAAGGATGCTGTCATGGCGAAGATCCAGGGCGTTCTGACCGGCGACAACACCGCGGAAGACGCCGTTGCCACCATGTGGTCCATCGAGCAGACTTCCCCCCTCAACAAATAATCGAAAGCTCTGACCTGGCCGCTCCGGCGGCCGACGCAGAGGTTTCCCCTGTGTCCCGATTCTGCCCGGCCCATGCGTTCGTGCATGGGCCGGCTCCGGGGAGGTTCCTGCCCTCCTCCGGAGCTGCGCAGAGCGTTTTTTCCTGCATTCAGCCCATTCGCGTTACCCAACGTAACCCAGAGAAAAGAGGGATCCTATGAAACGTTCTTCCCGCGCTGGACGGCTCACGCAGCTTGAGCGCAATCAGCGGACCACCGGTATCTTCTTTATCCTGCCTTCGCTGGTGCTCTGCGCGATCTTTATGGTCGTTCCCCTGATCAATGTCATCCGCTACAGTCTCACCGACTGGGACGGACTTTCCAAGACCTACAACTTCGTCGGCCTGTACAACTACATGCACCTGCATGAGATCGAGGGCTTCGGCGAAATGATGCTCGCCACCGTGACCTTCGCCATCGGCGTGACCGCGATCACCATCATCGTCTCGTTCCTGGCGGCGCTCGCGCTCGATAAGCGCGGCAGAGACCGTCTGCCCCGCGGGCTGATGCGCGCGCTGTGGTTCTTCCCGGCGCTGCTGTCCGGCGCGGTCGTCGGCATTCTGTGGCGCATCATGTACAACTACAACAACGGCGTTATCAACAAGATCATTACTTCCGCGGGCCTGCCGGCCGTCAACTGGCTGGAGACGCGCGGCGTTACGAATATTGCCATCATCATCGGCGCGGCCTGGGTCCAGATCGGCCTTTGCGTGGTGGTCTTCCTGGCCGGCCTGCAGTCGATCCCGCAGGAAATGTATGAGGCCGCTTCCATCGACGGCGCAACCCCCTCGCAGCAGCTGAAAAACATCACGATCCCGATGATGGCCTCCTCCATCACGATCAACGTCATCACCACCACGATCGCGGCGTTCAAGGCCTACGAGCTGCCGTATCTGATCTCGAAGGGTCTGCCCGGCCATTCGACGCTTTTGATCACACAGAGAATTTTCTTCTTCGGCTTCCAGGCGTTCGACTACGGACGCGGCTCCGCGCTGTCGGTCGTGCTGCTGCTCATCATCGCGCTGATCTCTCTCGTTCAGCTCGTCGTGCTTCGTAAGAGGGAGGATATTTTCTGATGAAAAAACAAAAGAAACTCCACTCGTTTATCGAAGAGCTGGTGCTCGCTTTGTGCACGATCATCATGCTGGTGCCGATCTACTATCTCGTGCTCGGCGCGTTCAAGGACCGCAAGGATATCATCAAATATCCGCTGCTCCTGACAAAAGAGCTGTTCACGCTCGAAAACTTCCCCTACGTTATCAACAAGATGAAATACTGGCAGGCGCTGGCGAACACGGTCACCATCACGCTCGCGTCGCTGGTCATCGTCATCATCTGCGCGTCGCTGGCCGGCTTTGCCATCGCCCGGATCCGCAGCAAGCTTTTCCGCGGCTACTACAGCGTGCTCGTCACGCTGATGGTCATCCCGTTCATCGGCTGTCTGCTCCCGCTGACCGTACAGGCCACGCGCCTTGGCACCTACGACTCCATCTGGGGCTGTATCCTGATCCAGTCGGCGTGGAACATGCCGTTTGCGACGTTTTTGTTCGCGGGCTTCATGCAGAGCCTGCCGCGCGAATTGGAGGAAGCGGCCTACATTGACGGGTGTACGACGCTGGGCGTCTACTCCCGCGTGTTCCTGCCGCTGCTGACCCCGGTCACCGCGACCTGCGCCATCCGCTGCGGCGTCGGCATCTGGAACGACTATCTGGTCTGCCGCTCCCTGCTGAACGAAAACAAGAACCCGACGCTGATGGTCGGTATCAACGGCTTCTTCGGCGCGCGCGCCATGGAATTCGGCTATGCCTTTGCCGGTATCATCCTGGTCAGCCTGCCGATGATCATACTGTTCCTCTGCCTGCAGAAATACTTCATCAAGGGTATCGCTGCCGGCACCGTCAAGGGCTGATATCCAGCCTTCCCGCACAAAAAGGAGAATGCACCCATGTCTTTATTCGAAGTAAAACCCTACGACCGCGAAGTCTACGAGAAGGAACTGAAGGATTTTCTGCCGCAGAAGATCCTGGACGTGCATACGCACGTCTATCTGAAGGAATTCTTCCCGCCGAAGCCCCTCGCCCCGGGCGAGGTCAAGCGCACGGTCACCTGGCCGAGCCTTGTGGCGGCGGACGATTCCATTGAGGATCTGCAGGAGACCTACCGGCTGATGCTGCCGGGCAAGGACGTCACCGCCCTCATGTTCTCCAACTCCGGCCGCAGCCAGCAGGCCAACGACTACGTGGCCGACGCCTCCCGCCGGTCCGGCTTCCCGGCGCTGTATTTCAGCGCGCCGGAGGAATCCCCGGAAGATGTGGAGCGGCAGATCCGCAAGGGCGGCTTCCTCGGGATCAAGGGATATCTGAGCCTTTCCCCCAAGTATATCCCCGAGGCGGAGATCCGCATCTTTGACTTCTTCCCGAAGGCGCAGCTGAAGAAGATGGACGAGATGGGCGCGATCGTGATGCTCCACATCCCGCGCAACGGGCGGCTGAAGGACCCCGTCAATCTCGCGCAGATCATGGAGATCAAGCAGGAGTTCCCGAACATCC
>OLGA01002983.1_pt1 | contig 11293 bp, 2 predicted proteins | sample 1604881 | NCBI WGS metagenome assembly OLGA01 (sample SAMEA3888896, study PRJEB22519) | human gut metagenome | biome: human gut; feature: human-associated habitat; material: faeces | place: Denmark | collected 2009
CAGGGCCGGGAATCGTAACGCCGTGACGGTGTTAAATCGAAATCCCCCCGTGTTTCTCTTTAGGGGGGGCCGGGGGGGATATTCTCTTTTCAAAAGAGAATATCCCCCTTGGCTTCCTGCGGGAATCCCGCCCCCCTACATGGAGATCCACCCAAAGGCGTTGGCAATGGAGCTGATGAGGATGACCGCCGCGAAGACCGGGCACAGGACACGGATCATGGCATTGAACACCCGCTCCCGGCGGAAGGAGCAGCCGTTCAGGGTGACCTCCCGGGCGATGCGGTCCACGCCGATGACCCGGGAGACCAGGATGCAGCTGGCGATGGCCGCAATGGGCATCATGACGGAGTTGGTCAGGAAATCGAAGAAGTCCAGGAACTGCATCCCGATGATGGTGACGTTCGCCAGAGGGCCATAGCCCAGGCTGGACAGGCTCCCCAGCGCCGCCATGGAGACGCCCATGACAACGGTGGACTTCCGGCGGCTCCAGCCCAGCTCGTCCTGTAGGGTAGAGACGGCGCTCTCCGTCAGGGCGATGGAGCTGGTCAGGGCGGCGAACAGCACCAGCAGGAAGAACGCCACGCCGATCGCGGCCCCCAGCCCCATGGAGTCAAAGACCTTGGGAATGGTGATGAACATGAGGGCAGGGCCGGCCTTCAGGGCGGCGGGGTCCCCGCCGGAGAAGGCGAACACGGCAGGGATGATCATGAGGCCCGCCATGATGGCGATGGCCGTGTCAAAGACCTCCACGTTCCGGGTGGAATCCTCAATGGAGACCTCCTTTTTCATATAGGAGCCGAAGGTGATGAGGATGCCCATGGCGATGGACAGGGAGTAGAACATCTGGCCCATGGCGGCCACCACCGTCATCCAGGAGAAATTCTTCAGGTTGGGCACCAGGAAGTACTTGCCCCCCTCCAGGGCGCCGGGGCGGGTCACGGAGTACACGCTGATGACCAGGGACAGCACCACCAGAATGGGCATCATGAACCGGGACACCCGCTCGATGCCGTTTTCCACGCCGGCAAAGATGATGGCCAGGGTCATGGCCGTGAAGACCAGGAAACAGACCTCTGAGGACAGGCCGTTGGAGATGAAGGCGTTAAAGTAACCGTCCTCCGCCACCAGGTGGCCCTGTCCCAGCAGGTATTCCGCCAGGTACTTGATGACCCACCCGCCGATCACGGAGTAGTAGGGCACGATCAAAATGGGGATGACGGCGTTGATCCAGCCGCCGAAGCGGAGGCCGGGGCGGTCCCCGAAGGACTTGTAGGCCCCCACCGGGCTTTTGCCGGTCATGCGGCCGATGGAGGTCTCGGCCACGATCATGGTATAGCCGAAGGTCATGGCCAGGATGATATAGATCAGCAGGAAAATGCCGCCGCCGTACTTGGCAGCCAGGTAGGGAAAGCGCCAGATGTTCCCCAGGCCGACGGACGCGCCTGCGGCGGACAGGACAAAGCCGATCTTGCCGGAAAAGGAACCTCTCTTATGCTCACTCATGAAATTCTCCTCTCTCTTCCCCACCGGCCGACAGGGGCCAATACGGTCAAAACCGCCGGGAACGCGCCCAGGCAGGCGTGTGGGCTCTTGTCAGGCGGTGGGATGGTGCAACTTGTTTAATGTATCATAGAATACATATAAAAACAATCCCATATCTGAAAAAGGCCCCGGTGGCGGGCGCGGGGCCGGGAAAAAGGGCCTCCCCCCTGCCGCGGCCGTCCGCCGGGCGGCTCCCCAGCCTCCTATCAGGAAAAGTGATATAGCGCTGGCGGGGCAAATGGGGATTGACAAACAGGGCTGTATGTGGTAGATATATGATTGCTTCTCCAGTGTGGGCGGCATTCTTTTTTGACGTAGGGTTAGATGTGTCTAACCGCAAAAAGGCTGCCGGAAAGCCCCTGCCGGACCGGCATTTTCTTTTCGGGAATAGTTAGATTGCTCTAACTAAAAATGCAAAAATTCCCTGAAAAAAGTGTAAAAGGCCGGATAAGAGCGCCCCGGAGTTAGATGTGTCTAACTCCGGGGCAGCTCCTGCAAAGACTGGAAAAGCCCTGTCATCTGCCAGCCGGAAGGCCCGCCGTGGAGCGGGAAAGCGGCTGTATGATTCTTATGCCACATGGAGAGGAGGACACAAACTTGAAAGAAGCCCTTGGAGAGGGGCCAAAACTACTACTTTGAATGAGGGAGTTAAGACATTGAAGAAACATCGTATTCTTTCCCTGCTGCTGGCGGCCATTATGCTGATCCCCGCCAACGTGACGGCCCTTGCCTACGACAGAACGTCCAAGGAGCCGCCCAGCAGCACCGAACGGGTGGAGCAGCTGCGGAACTCCGGCCTGGAGTCCCTGGAATCCGCCGGCCCCATTGACCCATTGGAGGAGATCACCGCCATCGTCACCCTGGAGACCCAGCCGGTGGTGGCGGAGAGCAGCGCCGGCGGCCGCCAGGTCCGGAACCGGGCCGTGATGCTGCGCCAGCAGACGGCGGTGCAGAAAAAGATCTCCAGCCAGGTCCTGGACGGCGAGCCTGTGGAGGTCCTGCACACCTACACGGCGGCCGCCAACGGCTTCGCCATCAAGGTGGCCTACGGCAAGCTGGACGAGATCCGGGCCCTGCCCGGTGTGGCCTCCGCCTATCCGGCGCCGGAATTCAAGGTGGCCCCGGACATGGAGTCCGCCACTACGGAGCTGGGCGGCCTGGAAAACAGCTCCGGCTACCAGGGCGAGGGCATGGTCATCGCCATTCTGGACACCGGCCTGGAGATCAGCCACAAGAGCTTTGCGGCGGCTCCCACCAGCCCGGCCCTGACGGAAAAGGACATTGAAGCGGTCCTGTCCGGCAAAACGCTGAACGCGGAGCAGAAGAAAACCATCACCGCCAGCCAGGTCTACCACACCGCCAAGGTGCCCTTTGCCTTCGACTACGCGGATAACGACCTGGACGTGAACCCCGGCAATGCCGGTGACCACGGCATCCACGTATCTGGCATCGCGGCGGCCAACGCCGGTGTGGTGAGCGATGTGGTGGGCACGGCCCCCCAGGCCCAGATCCTGGCCATGAAGGTGTTCAGCTCCAGCGGCTCCAACGGCGCCACCTGGGACGACATCCTGGCGGCGGCGGACGACGCCGTGACCCTGGGGGCGGACGTCATCAACATGAGCCTTGGCTCCACCTGCGGCTTCAGCACCCCCGAGGGTGAGGAGGGCGTTGCGGAAGTCCTGGACCGCATCGCTGACAACGGCGTGCTGCTGTCCATCTCCGCCGGCAACGAGTACAGCGCCGCCCTGGGCACCCGCATCGGCAAGGGCCACGCCCTGACGGCCAACCCGGACTACGGCACCGTGGCCAGCCCCTCCAGCTACAGCGGCCCCCTGTCCGTTGCCAGCGTGGAGAAGGCGGACACCATCGACTCCTGCTACCTGACCGTGGGCGACCGCAAGGTGGCCTTCAACGACACGGCGGAGGACACGACCGCCAGCGGCGTGGATGAAAATTCCAAGAGCTTCCGCTCCCTGGCGGGCACGGAACTGAGCTATGTCGTTGTGCCCAACGCGGGCGAGGCCAAGGACTACGACGGCCTGGACGTGAATGGTAAGATTGCCCTGGTGTCCCGTGGCTCCGTGGAATACAATGTGAAGAAGGAAGCGGCGAAGAACGCCGGAGCCGCCGGTATCCTGGTCTACAACAACGAACCGGGCATGCTGTACATGCAGCTGGACAAATATGACCTGCCCAGCGCCTTCATCTCTCAGGCGGACGGCAAGGCCCTGGCCGCTTTGGAGGAAAGCGCCCGGAAGCTGACGGTCTCCGCCTCCTATGGCAAGGTGGACAACCCCACCTCCGGAGAGATGTCCGACTTCTCCTCCTGGGGCGTGACGCCGGAGCTGACCCTGAAGCCGGACATCACCGCCCCCGGCGGCAACATCAAGTCCGCCACCTTTAACAACGGCTATACCACCAAGAGCGGCACCTCCATGGCCGCCCCCTATGTCTCCGGCGCCATGGCGGTGGTGAAGCAGTATGTGGAACAGCAGAACTATGCAAACAGCGAGACCGACAAGGCGGAGCTGGTCAGCGATCTGCTGATGAGCACCGCCGACCTGGTGATGGCTGGTACCGCCCCCTATTCCCCCCGGAAGCAGGGCGCGGGCAGCGTGAATATCGCCGCCGCCACCGCCGCCAAGGCGTACCTCACCGCCGAGGACGGCACCCGGCCCAAGGTGGAGCTGGGCGACGACGCCCAGAAGTCCGGCAGCTACACCGTGAAATTCCAGCTCCACAACCTGTCTGATGAGAACCTTACCTACACCCTGGGCGGCTATATCCAGACCGACGGCCAGGAGGTCACCAAGCAGATCGGCGGCGAGGACGTCCATCAGGTGACGGAGCTGCCCTACCTGCTGGGCAGGATCGAGGCCCAGACTGTGACAGTTCCTTCTAAAGGAACGGTGACGGTCACCGTTCCTGTTGGCCTCACCGAGGCCAACAAGGCCTATCTGGATGCGAACTTTAAAAACGGCACCTACGTGGAGGGCTTCGTCACTCTGACGCCGGAATCCTCCGCCCAGCCCACCCTGTCTATTCCCTACATGGGCTTCTACGGCGACTGGACCCAGGCCCCCATCATCGATGCCACCGACTATGGCGACGTGCTCAACGGCGCGGACAGCTGGTCCCAGGCCTACACCAACACCGCCGCGTCCAGCTCTCTGGAGGGCACGGTCAACACCTACCTGGGTGACAACCCCTACCACAGTGGAACCGCCTATCTCTCCGACCGCAACGCCATTTCTCCCAACGACGACGATTACATGGACTCCCTGAGCTTCGTGTACACCGGCCTGTTAAGAAACGTCAAGTCCCTGACGTATGCGATCAAGGACGAGAAGACCGGCGAGGTCTACTATTCCAATGACGTGGAGTACGAGACCAAGTCCGTTTACAGCACCAACCACTATCAGATCATTCCCTCCGGCGTGGAGGACTACAGCAAGTTCAGCTGGGACGGCACCAAGAAGGACCATTCCAAGGTGCCCAACGACACCAAGGTCATTGTGACCGTCAGCGGCCAGCTGTCCTATGACAAGCACGGCGTCAACAACCAGAAATCCTCCTGGTCCTTCCCCATCACCATCGACACGGAGGAACCGGAGGCCAAGGACATCACCGTCCGCAATGAAAACGGCAAGTATTTCGTGGACCTGACGGTCAGCGACAACCAGTTCGTCTCCAACGTTACCATCTCCAACAGCGCCCAGACCAAGGAGCTGGCCAGCTACCCCGTAGTGGAAACCAAGGCGGGGGCGGAGACAACGTGTTCCTATGACATCACCGGCTTCGGCGAGAACCTGGTGATCGTGGTCAACGACTACGCCTGCAACCGCAAGACGTACTCCGTGAAGGCCGAGGGCAACGCCGACGCCTCCGAGGTCATCGTGCCCACCAAGACCGTCCTCACCGAGGACTTTGAGGAAACCAGCTTCCCGCCCGATGGCTGGAGCCTGAAGAGCCAGGCGGCAAAGACCTGGTATCAGGGCACGGAGTACGGCAGCAAGATGGCCATGGTGGACATCTCCAAGACGGAACAGCAGGACGAGTGGCTTATCAGCCCCAAGATCGACCTGAGCGCCCAGACCACCAAGGCCGGCATGGTCTTTGATTTCTACACCAACTACTATTGGAGCGTGCAGAACCATTACCACAATCTGAAGGTCATGGCCTCCACCGACGGCGAGGCCTGGGAGCAGATCTGGCAGCTGTGGGACTGGAACCCCAAGAACGAGTTCAACGCCTGGGAAAAGACCCAGGCCCAGGTAAGCATCCCGGACAAATTCCAGAATGAGGAAGCCGTGCAGTTCGCCTTTGTCTACCAGGGCAAGGACAGCACCTCCCTGTGGCTGGACAACGTCCAGGTGTACGTGGAGGATCCCTCCCAGATCCACACCATCACCGCCACGGCGGGCGAGGGCGGCTCCATTGACCCCTCCGGTACCGTGCAGATCAACGACGGCAAGAGCAAGACCTTTACCATCACGCCGGATGAGGGATACTTCCTCTCTGACGTCAAGGTGGACGGCGAGTCCATTGGTCCCAAGACCAGCTACACCTTTACCAACGTGAAGGCGGACCACACCATCACCGCGGAATTCACCGCCCGCACCGGCGGCGGCAAGGCCGTTCTGCTGGAGGAGAACTTCCAGAATTGCACCAAAAACGGTGACTTCCCTGACGGCTGGACCCTGGAAAGCACCAACAGCGCTTCCACATGGACGGTCTATGAGTACTACTATGCCGACAAGACCCTGACGGCTTCCTGCGGAGATGACTACACCAATTACGCGAAGCAGGATGAGCGGCTCATCACGCCTGCTCTGGATATGTCCAACGGCGGCGGCGCGGTCTCCTTCCGCTATATCGGCGGCAAAACGCCCACCATCAGCGGCGACTATACCGTGAAGCTGGAAGCATCCAAGGACGGCAGCACCTGGACGACTCTCTGGACCTCCACAGAACTGAAAAACGCTGCTTACGATGAGATCGGCTACAGCGGCAATACTCTTTCCGCAAGCGTTGCGGTGAATATCCCGGCGGAGCTGCAAAGCGCCGCGACGAAGCTGGCCTTCCGCTATGAGCGTCCGGCGGGAGAGAACTCCGGCCGGGGCGCGGTGGACGATATTCGCATCATGGCAAATAAGTCTTCCTCCGGCGGCGAGGAATCCACCCTGCTGGATGAGAACTTTGATGATTGCATCACATCCGGTTATTCCGGCAACATTCCGTCTGACTGGACACAGGCCAAGAAAAACAGCGGTATCTACACATGGAGAACTTATAAGACCAGCGACCACATCACTGCTTATTGTACCAATGACTCCACTTCCCAGAGCGATGGTTGGGGCGGAGATGAGGAATGGGGCGCAGGTCAGGATGAGTATCTGATCACGCCCGAGCTTGACCTATCCGGCAAGACCGCAAACATGACGTTCCAGTTCAGCGCAAACCGGGTCAATCAAATTCAGGAAACGCTGAGCAGAAGCGGTACCACCTTTACACTGGAAGCCAGCACCGACGGCGGCACCACCTGGAACCCCATCTGGAACGCCGCAAGCATTGTTGCCCAGCTGACGGAAACCGTTGTATCCTCTTCTTATAAGACGGCCAATGTAACGGTTGAGATCCCGGCTGAGTTCCAAGCGGCCGGCGTGAAGTTTGCGTTCCGCTATCAGACCAAGAACGGCAACACCGGCGGCTGCACGGTTCTGATCGATGATGTCAAGGTGACCGCGATTGGCGGCGGCGAGACTCCCACGCCCCCCGCAGAGACCTTCACCATCACCGCCTCCGCCGGACAGGGCGGCAGCATCACCCCCAGCGGCGCGGTGACCGTTGAGAAAAACGGCAGCCAGACCTTCACCATCACCCCCTCCGAGGGCTACGAGATCGCGGCCGTTATTGTGGACGGCACATCCCAGGGCGCGGTGGACACCTACACCTTTGAAAACGTCACCGAGGCCCACACCATCACCGCGTCCTTCACCGAAAAGGCCGTGACCCTGCCCGACAGCATCCACGAGGACTTCAACAGCGGCAGCCTCCCCGCAGGCTGGACCGTGGAGGGCCCCAGTGCCAGTTACAATTACGAGTCCTGGAAGATCGACTACTATCGGGATTGGCGCAGCGACGCGGCGGTCTGCGCGGCGAACTACATGGGCGGCACCGCCCAGAACGAGCTGCTGATCCTGCCGGAGATCACCATGCAAAGCAGCATGCAGCTGGGCTTCGACTTCGCCGCCAGCTATGCCCAGCTCTCCACCGGTAATCTGAAGCTGACGGTCAAGGCCAGCCTGAACAAGGGCCAGACCTGGACGGAGATCTGGAACGCCCAGGACCACATGGGCGAGATTGACGAGGACAACACCCCCGAGGATGTCACCGGCACAGGCAGCCTCTCCATCCCGGCCAGTTACTGTGTCCCCGGCGCCCGGTTCGCCTTTGTGTTTGAGAGCACGGCCAAGACTGGCGCCAGCGCCGCCATCGACAATGTTGTCTTCAAGGCGGGCGAAGCCCCGGCTCCCATTGACCGCTACGGCATCACCATCGCTCCCATGACCAACGGCACGGTCACGGCGGACAAGGCCACCGCCGCCGCTGGCGAGACCGTCACCCTGACGGTGACGCCGGACGCGGGCTACCACCTGAAGGACGGCAGTCTCATGGCGAACGATGAGGTGGTCACCGGCAATACCTTCACCATGCCCGGCAAGGAGGTCCGCGTCACCGCCCTGTTTGCGGCGGACGACGCTGCCCCGGACACCGGCTCCTATAAGGACGGCACATACACCGGCTCCGCAAAGGGCCACAGCAAAGATGTTCCTGTTACCGTAACGGTTACGGTCGTAAACGGCAGCATCAGCAGCATTGATGTCACCGAACAGAATGAGAGCGAAGGCTATTGGGAAAAGGCGGTTGCCATTATTGAAAAACTGCTCGGACTGGGCAATGACGATGCTGTCAGCAATGTTGACACCATCGGCGGCGCCACGCAGAGCAGTACCGCCATCAAGGAAGCCGTCCAGAACGCCCTGAAGAACGCCGCCCAGGAGGACTCCGGCATCTTCGACGGCGGCAGCGGCACCCAGCAGTCCCCTTACCTGATTAGTACCATCGATACGCTGATGAAATTTGCGGAATCTGTCAACGATGGCGAGGACTATGACAGAAAGTATGTGGCCCTGGCCTGTGACCTGGATATCTCCGGCGAGACCTGGACGCCCATCGGCAGAGTGGATCACGGCAAGACCTCCGGCTTTGCAGGCACCTTTGACGGCCGGGGCTATACCGTCAGTAACCTGACCTGCGGCACCGCCAAGGACGCAAAGGAATATGAGGCCGTGGGCTTCTTCGGCGTCATCGCCGAGGGCGGCACCGTCAAGAACCTGAACGTCCACATCAACAAGATCTACACGGATTACGACCTGGGCAGCTACATCATCTCCGGCGGCGGCCTGGCCGGTATTCTGGAAGAGAACGCCGTCATCGACCACTGCTCCGTGAGCGGCGGAAATCAGGTCATTTCCGTGAACGCTGGCAGCAAGGCGGCCATCGGCGGCCTGGTGGGCCAGATGGAGTCCGGCTCCCTGGTGGCTAACTCCTGGACGGATGTGGGCCTGAACTACGGGACCATCTCCATGGAGAAAGCCGATATCTATATGGGCGGCATCTGCGGCAAGCAGGCGGCCAACAGCCTCATCGCCAACAGCGCCAGCTTCGGCTCCGTGCCCGGTATGCTCTATGATGGCACCCTCTATGTGGGCGGCCTGGCAGGCTATACCAGCGGCGCGCTGTATAACTGCTACACCAGCAGCCTGACAAAGGCCCAGAAGCTGAGCGTGGCCGCCAGCGAGTTTGCCACCACCGCCATCGGCCATCTGATCGGCGCGTCTGAGACCGGAGCGGCCTTGTACGACTGCTACTACGACAAGAGCGCCGACCAGTTCAACAACGCGGACCTGGCGGCCGACCCCGACGAGGGCAAGACCGAGCGCCGCCAGGCCACCGGCTGGGTGGACGCGGACGTTAAGACCAATGAGGACTTCATCAAAGCCATGACCGCCAGCCAGCTGGTCTCCGATGAGTTCGCGGCGCTGCTCAACAACAACACCAAGAACAACATCAAGAAGGCTGCCAGCGCTTACTTTGCCCAGGCGGACCTGCTGGAAGACAGCGTTTCCGACCTGGAGGACGTGCTGGACGACGGCTTCCGCAGCTGGACTCTGACCGATGGCCGTGTTCTCTTCGGTGATGAAGCTGTGGAACGGGTCACTGTGACGTTTGTGGAGCTGCTGGAGCAGCAGACAGTGCCTGTTGGCACTGCCGAAACGGCTCTGGATCTGCCCGAGACGGTGGAGGTCACCCTCAGCGATCGCACGAAAGAGACTCTAGGCGTTGCCTGGAAGTGCGACAGCTATAACGGTAATACCCCCGGCAGCTATACCTTTGAGGGCACGCTGGCCCTCACTGGCGGCATTACCAACCCCAAGAGCCTGAAAGCCTATGTGGTGGTGGTCGTGGAAGACGGCGGTCAGCCAGTGACCAAGTATCAGGTAACAGTCAGCGGCGGCTCCGGCAGCGGCACCTACACCGTGGGCGACATCGTGACCATCAAAGCCAACACCCCTGCCAGCGGCTACGCCTTCAACGGTTGGACGGCCACCGGCGTAACTCTGGCGGACGCCTCCGCCAGCACCACCAGCTTTGTGATGCCCGGCCATGACGTGCGCATCGCGGCCAACTGGAAGAGTACCGGATCCGGCGGCGGTGGTTCCTCCGGCGGCGGTGGTTCCTCCGGCGGCGGCTCCACGGTGTCCGGCGCCACCTATCCCATCTCCCAGCCGGGTTCCACCGCAAACGGCACCGTGACCGTCTCCCCCGCCGACGCGGCCAAGGGCAGCCGGGTGACCATCACCGCCACCCCCGCCAGCGGCTATGTGCTGGATAAGCTGATGGTCACCGACGCCAGCGGCAACCTCCTGGGCCTGACCAACCAGGGCGGCGGCAAATTCACCTTTACCATGCCCGGTTCCGCCGTGACGGTCCAGGCCGCTTTCGGCAAGGAGAGCGGCGGCGTGTTCGCCGATGTGCCCAACAGCGCCTACTATGCGGACGCCGTGAAGTGGGCGGTGGCCCAGGGTATCACCAACGGCAAGGGCAGCGGCCTGTTCGGCTCCAACGACGCCTGCACCCGCGCCCAGATCGTCACCTTCCTGTGGCGGGCGGCGGGCAGCCCCGCGCCGAAGATGACCTTCAATCCCTTCAGCGATGTCTCTCCCGACGCCTATTATTATCAGGCGGTTTTGTGGGCCGTTGAAAACGGCATCACCGGCGGCATGGACAATGGCCGCTTCTCCCCCGAGGGCACCTGCACCCGGGGCCAGAGCGTCACTTTCCTGCACCGGGCGGCTGGGGCTCCCGCCGTCAGCGGCAGCAGCTTCCAGGATGTGCCCGCCTCCTCCTACTGCGCCGACGCGATTGCCTGGGCCGTGAAGAACGGCATCACCCAGGGCATCGGCGCCGGGGCCTTCTCCCCCAACGGGGGCTGCACCCGTGCCCAGATCGTCACCTTCCTGTACCGGCAGTACAAGTAAGGCGGCGCTCCCTCCAAGCAAGCCTCCAAGCGGAAAAGGCGGCGGCTCAATGTGAGCCGCCGCCCGAGTCTGTCGATAAAGCAGAAGATTCTCCGCGACGGTAAGGAAGGGTGTGCGCGGGAAACCCAAGAAGGGTGTCCCGCGCC
>OLGA01003001.1_pt1 | contig 11247 bp, 10 predicted proteins | sample 1604881 | NCBI WGS metagenome assembly OLGA01 (sample SAMEA3888896, study PRJEB22519) | human gut metagenome | biome: human gut; feature: human-associated habitat; material: faeces | place: Denmark | collected 2009
TATGAGGGCATTTCCGCCCGGCAGAACCGCGTGTGCCCTTGTCAATCGACGCAAACGATACCCTATAGAACAACCTCCCCGATTGCAGCTGCATTCGGGGAGGTTGTTCGTCTCGGACAGGAATGTCAAAAGAGAAGTTTCATTCGCCTTTTTTCGTCCGGGGTTTTCGCTGGTTTTTCGGTCCGCTGCTTTTTTTGCAGACAACCGGCCGCCCATTCCAAAAACCATGGGGAGGATTCATACAGATACGTGGAATTCATCACGGCGTCGGTCAATTCCTCCGTTGTCGATGGCCGGTATCTGAATGGGGGAAGCTCATCGGCAAGATCGTCCAGACCGCCGCGTGCAGCCGTTTGGAAAAATCTTTTGGTGTCCTTTTTTACGGTCGCCAGACAGCGGAGATATTCTTCGGCTTTTCCAGCCCGCGGCAAGCGAGAATCGCGCCGACGGCGCAGACCGCCGCCGCGATCCATGCCGTTGCCGGAGCGGAAAGAACATCGAGCAGACGCCCGGAGATGAGGCTTGCGAGCACACCGCCTATGGTCGTCATGCTGAAGGCAAGGCTTTGCCCCTTGGCGGCGTCGTCGTAGGGGACGATGAGCGTGACATAGGCCACGATCGCGGGCGCGTACAGCGCATAGGACAGCACCTGAAGAGACTCCGCGGCAAAGAGCAGCGGGATGTTCGGCGCCGCGGCGATCGCGGCGGTCTTGAGCGCGAAGAAGATAAACGAAAACCGCAGCACGGCGGCGCAGCTCCTCCGACGGAAAATGCGCGAGAAGAACAGCATCGTCGGCACCTCGAGCGCGGTGAGGAACGCGGTGAGATAGCCGAGCGTCTTGATACCGCCGCCGGCGTGCTCCACAAAGTTGATGAGAAACGTGGACGTGGTGTTGTGCGAGAAAAAGAGGAGCGCCATTCCGGCGAGCAGCAGACAGAAGCGGGGATTCTCCCGCAGAAATACGCCGAGCGAGCGGCCCTGCGGCGCCGGTGCGGCATGGCCGGAGAGCAGCTTCCTGCGCAGCCGGAGGACGGAGCGCGAGAGCAGCGCGTTGGAAACGCCCTGCAGCGCGGTGACGGCAAGCCCGGCAATGGGGATGACGCGCACGCCAAAGCGCGTGACCCAAACGCCGAGCAGCATGGAAAGCACCATATACGCCGCCGACCCCATGCTGCGGGCAATGCCGTAATTGACGGGGGATTCGTAATGCTCAAAATCGGCGCAGAGCTTCAGATTGAGCGTGTTCACCGCGAGAGTGAACGCCAGCAGCAGCGGATAGCACAGCGTCGTAACGACGCCGCGCGCCGGGAAAAACAGCAGAAGGAGGAAGAAAGCCGCCTGAAGCGTCAGCACCGGCCAGAGCACATCCGCCGCGTTGAAGCGCGGGGAGGTGTCCACAAAGGAGGAGAGCCCTGTGCCGAGCAGAAAGCCGAGGACGCTGCCCAGCGCGAGCATGCTGCCGAGCTTTGTGTTGCTGTAGCCGAGAGCGCCGAGATAAACGGCGGCAAAGCTGCTGGAAAGGCAGAAGACCATCCAGAATCCCACTTGATTGAGCGAGTAATACACCGTGATCCGCTTCGTGCTCACGCCGCGCCTCCTTTCGCCGTTGACGGTGATTCTATTATTCACAAAGGACACGCCGGTGTCAAGTATGCGTACCTGCACCGGCGTGTCATAATGATTCGGATTTTTATTTCGCGGCGGCGTAGATCTTTTCGATATCCGCGGCGTACAGCCGGACAAGACCGCCGATCCTGAGCGTGTCGTTCTGCGTGCATTTCACGGCCATTTCGTGCATCTGTGCCCCGGTAATATCGCCGAGGCCGAGCTCGCGCAGATTCGACGGCATGCCGACCGAGCGGCAGAAGCTCTCGAACGCGGCGACGCCCGCGAGAGCGGTCTCCTCGGGGTTCGCGTAATTCATCTCGCAGCCCATGACCTCCACGGCAAAGCGCGTGAAGCGGGGGAGATTGGCGTGCATCACATACCGCGCCCAGCTGCCCCATACGGCGGCGAGACCGGCGCCGTGCGCCACATCGAACATGCCGCCGAGCTCGTGCTCGATCTTGTGCGTCGCCCAGTCCTGCACCTTGCCGACGCCCAGAAGATTGTTGTGGGAAAGGCTGCCCGCCCACATGAGCTCGGCGCGCGCGTCGTAGTCGTTCGGCTCGGCGAGCGCCTTTTTGGTGTTCGCCATTACGGTTTTGAGCAGTCCCTCGCTCATGCGGTCGAGAAGCTCGGTGTGCTCGGTGTTGGAGAAATAGCGCTCCATCGTGTGCATCATAATGTCCACGCCGCCGCTGGCGGTCTGATACGGGGGGAGCGTGCAGGTGAGCGCGGGGTTCATAACGGCAAAGCGCGGGCGGGAGCATTCGTAGTTGACGCCCTTTTTGAGCCAGCCGTCCTCGTTGGTGATGACGCAGGAATTGCTCGTCTCGCTGCCAGCGGCGGAGATCGTCAGCACCGCGCCGACGGGGGCGCACGCCTTCGCCGTAGCCTTGCCCATGAAGAGATCCCAGATATCAAATTCGGGATTGGCGAGCGCGTAGCCGATGGCCTTCGCCGTGTCGATCACGCTGCCGCCGCCGACGGCGAGCAGAAAGTCCGCGCCGGTCTCCTTCGCAAGAGCGATGCCCTCGCGCACGCGGCTGAGCCGGGGATTCGGCTGCACGCCGCCGAGCAGCTCGTAAGGGATACCCGCGGCCTTGAGCGAATCGGTGCAGCGGCCGAGCAGCCCCGAGCGCACGGCGCTGCCGCCGCCGTAAACGACGAGCGCGTGCGTGCCGCCGCATTCGCGGACAAGCTCACCGCAGCGGCTTTCGGTGTCGCGCCCGAAAACGACCTTCGTGGGAACGCAGTATTCAAAGTTCTGCATGATGAGTTCTTCCTTCCAGTGTATCTATGTAGGATTTTACGACAAATGGGTCGAGCGGCGTATCGCGCCGCAGATAGAGCGGATGATGGGGATGGCCCTTTACGGAGCGCTTGCCCGCCGTGAACCACTCCGCGCCAAGCTCCTCGCCGACGGCGATCATGTCCGAAACGCAGCGCGGGAGATACGGGCGCATTTCAATGATGCTGCCCCAGGCTGCCCATACCGCCGGACGGCGGGGGAGAGAGGCTTCGAGAACGTACCGGAACGCCGCCATATTCTCCGCGTGCAGATGCTCATTGAGCGCGGCGTCCATGTCGTTCGGGCGCGTGGCGCGCTGGGCGTAGACATTGAACATGATAAAGCTGTCATACCCGTTTGAGAGCGCGATGCGCTGCACGCTCTGGAGCGTCGGGTCGAGGGCGTCCGGCGCGGCGGTCGAGGGATTCACGCCGATGCAGATGAGCGGCTTTTCCCCGCGCGTGCCGAGAATGTATCGGTACTCGGTATAAAAATCCGGAACGTACAGCCAGCGCGCGGCGTCATAATCGCCGCGCTGTCCGCTCTTTTCCAGCGCTTCGCGGAACGGCAGCAGCTCGAGCGTATCGGTGTCGGCGGTCGGAATGTGCATGGAGAGGTCTCCTTATCTTTCGTTACTGCCGCAGCAGCGCGCGGCGCGCCTCGTGGTCAGGCATGACGGAGGCGATGAAGCGGTAAAAGGCCGCCGAGTGGTCGTGGTGGCGGATGTGCGCGAGCTCGTGCACGACGACATAGTCGATCGCCTCCTCGGGGTACTGCATCAGCCGCCACGAAAAGCTGATCGCGTTTTTGCCGCTGCAGCTGCCGAAGCGGGTGCGCGCGCCGGTGATCGTCACGCGCGTCGGGTGCACGCCCATGAGCGCGGCATAGCGTTCGATCTTCGGCGGAAGGATCGTTTTGGCCTTTTCGATAAGCGCGCGGCGCTGCGCTTCGTCCGGTTCGGGGTGCGCGGCCTGCCGCGCCGCGAACCGCTCATGCTCGCGCGCGAGCCACGCGCTCTCCTTTTCCACGATCCGGCGGATCTCTTCCTCCGACGTGCAATACGGCGCGCGAACGACGAGCCGCCCGTCTTTATCGAGCCGCAGCCCGACGGTCCTACGGTTTGCGCGGATGACGGTGTAGCTTTCCATCAGTACCAAGCCCACCCGAAGAGGAGAATTTTGATGAGCCATTGCCCGACGGTATAGTCGACCGTTACGGGGATCTCCTTCGTGACGAACCCGTCGCCGGAAACGCAGGTGAGAACGGTCTCGCCGCGCGCGCAGGCGCGCACCTCGCCGGTCGAGGGATCGACCGAGGCAATGTTGATGTTCGTGTACCAGCGGACGGTCTTGTCGGAAGCGTTCTCCGGCGTGATCACGGCTTCGAGCGTCACGGTATCCTTATAGTGCAGCGTGAGCGCGTCCGGCAGTCCCTCTATGCCGCTCGCGGCGATGAGCATGGGGATGCTCTCCTCGCCGAGCAGCACGCCGCAGTCGGCGCAGAAGCGCTGGCGCAGCCCCTCGCGGTCATACGTCGGCGCGGTGACGGTCATCCAGTCGCCGGAAACGTGCTTCGGCACGGCGCGTTTTTCCATTTCCGCGCCGCAGAGCGCGCAGCGGAGCGTTTCCTCGCCGTCTTCGGTCTCGGTAGGCGCTTTCGTTTCCGTCCACTCGCCGGGGGTGTGCTGCGGCGGCGTGAACGTGTCGCGGTAGGAATAGCCGCACACGGCGCAGGTGTGCTCGGTATAGCCGAAGGTATCGCAGTTCCCGGTGACCACCGTGTCGGTATAGGACGGTTCAGCGCATTTTTCCGGCTTTACGGCGGCGGAGTAATCGAAGATCTCATTCCGCTGAAAATCGGCGGTGCATTCGGTGATGTTCGTCCAGGTGAGAAACTCTCCGGCAAACGCTTCGCAGTAGGCGCGCCGGTCGGCGTTGTCCTCGAAAAACGTGATCCTGCCGGTCACGGCGCAGCCGGAGATCGTGCCGATGTCCACGGTCTTGTCGTACTGATAGAACATACCGACAAGTCCGCCGTTGTGCGCATAGCCGCGGCAGGCGGCGTAGCCGTCGATCGCGGCGGTGCAGCCGGTGAGCGCCGCGTTGCCGCAGGAAAGAATGCCGCCGAGAAACTCCTCGCAGCGGAGCGACGCAATGCTCTCATCGGAGAAAACGAGTGTGGAATCCGCGGAGCAGTTCGTATACGTTCCGCCGCCGAAGCCGACGAGCCCACCGATACCGGCGATGCAGCGGTCGTGCTCATCGGCGGGTTCGCGCTGGCATGTCTCCGTGAGATCGATGCGGGCATCAAAAACGGAGACGTTTTCGAGCACCGTTTCAGGCGAAGCAAAGCCTGCGAGCGTTCCGGCAAACACATTCTCCGGCGTCTCCACGGCGATGCTTACGCCGCGCAGCGAAAGATTGCGGACCGAAGCGCCGCTGAGCACGGAGAAAAAGCCCATGAGCGCGGTGTCGTAGGTCTTGTCGTTCCCGTCCACCGTCTCGGCGCGGTCTGCGCCGAGCGAGGAGATCGTGAGATTGTAAATGGTATGTCCGCCGCCGTCGAGGGTGCCGGAAAAGGCGATCGGCTGCCAGTCCACGCCGGTCATGTCGATGTCGGCGGTGAGAACAAAGTCGCCGTCGGGCGTCTCGCGCAGGAGCGAAAGCTCCTCCGCGGAGGATATTTCGCAGGGCGCGTCCGCCGCCGCAGCGGGGCAGAGCGCGAGCAGAAGCACGGCGCAAAGCGCGCCGGAAAGAAAGCGTTTAATGTTCATACGATGCCTCCTGTAATGCTGTCTAAGTATAGCACGCGCGTCAAATGTTTTGCAACTGCCGCCGCTATGCGATATAATGAAAAACCAGTAGGGACGGGGCTTCGCTCCGCCCGCGGACGATCGCAGCTTTCTTATGGAGTTATGCAGACATGAAATACTATTTCGCCCCCATGGAGGGGATCACGACGCACGTTTTCCGCGCGGTCCATTCGCGCCGTTTTCCCGGCGCGGACCGGTACTATACGCCGTTTTTCTCCCCGACGTCCGACCATCTCTTTACGCCGCGGGAGCTGCGCGAGCTGACGCCGGAGACGCCCTGCGCCGCGCCGGTCGTGCCGCAGATCCTCTCCAAGTGCGCCGCGGACATCGTCTGGGCCGCCGAGGGACTGCAAGACATGGGATATACGGTCTTTAACCTCAATCTCGGCTGCCCGTCGGCAACCGTGACGGCAAAGGGCAAGGGCGCGGGGCTTCTGCAAAAGCCGGACGCGCTCGACACGCTGCTCGCGGACGTGTTTGCCGCCTCGCCCGTTGCCGTGTCGCTCAAAAGCCGCATCGGGTATCTTGCGCCGGAGGAATTTCCGCGCCTTCTGTCGATCTACCGGCAATATAACGCGCAGGAGCTCATCCTCCATCCGCGCACGCGAAAGGAAATGTATTCCGGCGCGGTGCATATGGACGCCTTCGCGCTCGCCGCGGCGGGAAGCCCGTTCCCGGTCGTATACAACGGCGATCTCTTCACCGCGGAGGACATCCGCGCGTTTGAAGCCGCCCACCCGGAAACGGAGGCGGTCATGCTCGGCCGCGGCGCGGCGGCCGACCCCGCGCTGTTCCGCCGTCTGCGCGGCGGCGCGGCGGCCTCCCGCGAGGAGCTGCGGCAGTTCCACGAGGAGCTGTACGAGGCGTACCGCGCCGAGCTCGGCGGCGTGAACGCCATGCGGAAAATGAAAGAGCTCTGGCACTATCTCTCTTCGCTCTTCATCGGCGGAGACGAGCTCGCCAAAAAGATCGCCCGCACAAAGGACGTCTATAAATTCAATGACTATGTATCCGAAGCGCTCTCCAACCTGCCGCTCCGGAGCGGGGAATAGAAATCCAAAAGCTGCCGCGACCGAAAGCCACGGCAGCTTTTTTCAGAAAATATGAAACCTTTTGCTCCGCTTTTGCGACTTTAGGAGTGTAAGGAGGTGGGAAGCATGAACGACGCGGGCATCATCGCTCTCTATTGGCAGCGCTCCGAGCGTGCCATCCCGGAAACGGAGAATGCCTACGGGCCGTACTGCCACACGGTGGCGTATAATCTCCTGCGGAATGCCGAGGACGCGGAGGAGAGCGTGAACGATACGTGGCTCGCGGCCTGGAACGCCATGCCGCCGGAGCGACCGAACAGCCTGAAGGCGTTTCTCGGCCGGATCACGCGCAATATTTCCGTAACACGCCTGCGCCGCAGCGGAAGCCAAAAGCGCGGCGGCGGGGAAGCGAGCCTTGCGATCGACGAGCTCTCCGAGTGCCTGCCGGGAGGGAGCGACCCGGCGCGGACGGCGGAAAACCGCGAGCTTCTCCGGAGCATCGATGCGTTCCTCTCATTGCTTCCCAAACGGGAGCGGGTCATTTTCCTCGGACGGTACTTCTACGCGCTGACCGCGGAGGAGATCGCCGCGCGGCTCGGCATGAAGACCGCGGCGGTGAAAACCTCGCTGTACCGGACGCGGAAACGCCTAACGCAAAAGCTGGAAGAGGAGGGATATTGAATGAACGGCGGAGATATTCTGTTTGACGCGCTGAACGGCGTATCCGACCGCTATGTTCTGGAAGCGGGGGATTTGCTCCGGATCGGCGAGGAAAAGCCGCACGGACGCGGAAAGGCAAAGCTCTGGAAAACGGCGCTGCTTGCCGCGGCGCTCGCGCTGCTGCTCGCCGCTGCGGCCTATGCTGCCAGGCTGCTGCACTGGAAGGATCAGACATATTCCATTGAGGGAACGAACCGCGTTATCGTTGTGCCGAACGGACTGCGCGGCACAAAAACATACGAAGGCACCGCCGCATGGTGGACGTGGGCCGCGGCGCAGCGGAAGATCTGGACGGAACCCGACTGGAGTTTCACGCAAGGGGACGACGCTCTGCGCAAAACCTGCGAGACATACCGGGCGACGACGCCGGAGGCCGCGGCAAAGCTGCGGGAGATCGCGGAGACCTACGGTCTTGAGCTTTATTCCGAGAGCTTCCCTCTGACCGGACGTGGCGAGCTGTATGACCGCAGCGGCATGCAGCCGTATGTAAAAGACGGTACCGACGAGCTGCAAAGCGGGTATATTTTTCCGGACGGTTCCTTTTATGCGGAGGGCTGTCTGGCATTCGGAGAGACGCGGCTTCCCGTGACGCTCCAGCGCGTCTCGACCGGGGCGCTCTATCCCTTCGGCTTCCCTGCGCCCGCGGCGGAGTATACCGAGCGGGAATACCGAAGCGCACTCGGGCAGAGCGTGAATCTTGTCCTGTGGGAGAATGGGAGGCTGGAGATCTGGTATCTCTCCGAGGACGGCGAAATGTTCGCGGCGCTGCGCATGTATGAGTTTGACCGGCCGACGGCGCGGAAAATGCGCGCGCTCGGCGCGGAGAATGCCGGGGAGCTTGCAGAATTTCTTGCCGATCACATCGATTTCTCCGCGGTCTGCGAAAACAACGGCGCAGCGCGCTCTCTTGCGGAAAGAGCGCGTGTGTCGTACGACCCGGACGCGGCGACGCGGCTGGAAGCATTTTATGAAAGCAATGCATTCCACGCGGCACGGGAGTTTCAGAGCTTCTTTACGGAGAATTTTTACGGCGCGTGCTTCACCGGCGTGTACGGGCAGAGCGGCTACGAGGACATCAGCGCAAAGCTCTCGGAGCTTGCGGAGCGGTACGGCCTTCAGTATGCCAGTGCTAAAACAAAGGAAGAAAACAGGGTCATCTACGATAACGGCGCGTTCTACGAGGAACGGCCCCAGCCGGAGGCAGTGGGCAGCGGAAAATGGCTCGTACATTGCATCCCAAAGACCGCCCTGTACACCCGCATGACGCACTACACGGATTTTGCCGAGTATCGGAGAGTGTGGAGCTGCGAAACGGCATCGGGGCAGAGCATTGTGTGCGCGACGGACGGGCCGGAGAAGGTCAGCGGAAGCTACCTCTTTTATGAAACGGACAGCGCTTATGTTCTTGTCAACGTCGGCGTGAGCGACGCCTCGCTTATGGAGAAAGCTGCCGAGACGATCGACTGGACGGCGTTTGATAAGGAAGGAGACGGGAAATGAAACGGATCATCGTTTTTCTGCTGCTGGCGGCGCTGCTGCTCGGCGGCTGCGGCACGCGGACGCCGGAGACAGAAGCGCGCGAAGCGCAGAGCACAAGTACCGCCGCGCCGAACACGGAAATTCGCGACTGGTCGGAGCCGAACGCGGTGGATGACGGCTACTCTTTCCGGCACGATCCGGCGGCATACTATGAGGAGACCGGCGACGATTCCGGCCTCTCCGGTCTGATAGAGAAGACCCTTCTCCCGGAATACGTAGACCGCTGGGTGGACGGCGGAGAGGTTTTGTGGACGGAGTTTCATGGCCTGAGCAGCGGCGGAAACCAGAGCGGCACTTATTACGGCTGGATCGCCTTTACCGGTATGCCGAAAACCGAACTCGGCTGGCGCACGGCGGACTTCAACGGGACTAAATGCTACTGCCGCAGTATCTTTATCCGTGAACTGCCCAACGGGGACAATACATACACCATTGTTGCGGCCAAAAGCTGGCCCATGGAGGTTGTCCTTGTCAACGATACCGTCGCGGCCATCGGGATTGAGGATCTGTTTTCCGGCCGCATGCTCCCAACGCTCGCGAGCGCAGAGCTGTACGTTCCGCAGCTCGGACAGAGCTTCGTCATGACGGAGGAGACGGCGCTGTGCTCGCTCGAAAAGGCGCTCTCCAATGAGGCGGACACCGTGCACATAACTCCCACGGGAGCCGATTTCGGCGAACAGGAAACCCTCTGCCCACTCTACCTGCGCTTTGCCGACGGGAGACGCGCGCTTCTCTTTACCGCCGGAGACGGCGCGGACGGCTGTGCCGATGGGTCGCTGCTGCCATGCGCGGTGTTCGGTGCGGAAAGCGTATTTGAGCGCTTCGGCGTGCCGCTCGAAGCGGCAGGTTATACTCATAACGCTGACGGGACTACCACTGTGACCAATTCGGTGGGCGGCGGTGCTTCCGACGGCATGACGAGCACGGCACGCTACGACGTCCAGGGACGGTTGGTGTATTGGGAACGGGCTTGGACGTGGGCCAATCGGGACGATACGGATGTCCATATCGAGACGGTTTCCTACCGCGAGGACGGAAAAATCGCTTCCACATTGGGCCGCTCGCATTTCGGCCAGAGCGACGAATATACAACGCTCACAACGTATGTCTACAATGAGCGCGGCGATCTCACGCGCATCAACGTGGAATACGATCCGACGGATATTTTCGGCCCCGGATACTACCGGGAGCTGCGCTACGATGAGCAGAACCGCCTCGTCGCCTATGTGTTCCACTATGCCGACGGCAGGGAAGGCTTGCCGAGCGGCAACACCTATTTCTGGTACACAGAGGACGGGCAGCGCTGCTACTACCATGTGGACACGAACGGTAACCTTGTCGGCGGGCCGGACGGCACCTCGGGCGACAACCCTCTCCGCAAGTAAAGCGGACGGCTCTAAAACCAAAAGACAGAGCCTGCGGCATCCCAATGGGCCGCAGGCTCTGTTTCTGTCTTTATTCGGCTTCCAGCGCCTCGCGCACAATCTGCCACGCATCGATGAGCGCATCAAGCGAGCGCGCGGCGTTCGCGGGGCTCGTGGAGGGAAGGACGGCGTCCTCCCGCCCGGTGAGCGGGTAGATATACTTCCGGTACAGCCGGTGGGCCGTTCCGCCGTTCGTGAAGATCTGCCGGATGGAGGCCGTTTCCAGAATGGGCGTAAGGTCGTTCGGCACGGCGTTCCGGATGGAGGCGTCGGACGAACCTGCAATATCGCACGAGGCGATCACATCCCAGAGCGCAATGTGGTTTGCGAGAAGAAACGCGCGCTTTTCCTCCACCGTCTGCGGCACGTCCGCGCCGAGCAGCGCCGCCATTACCCGCCAGAAGCGGTTTTGCGGATGCCCGTAAAAGAACATCTGCTCGCGGGACTTTACCGAGGGAAACGAGCCGAGGATCAGAATGCGCGAATCCGGCGCATAGATCGCCGGGAAGGGATGACGCAGCGATTCCATTTCCATTTTAATCACCTCCGGCGCGGCAATTATCCATAAGAGTATATAACCGCACCGGCGCCTTTGCAAGAGAAATGCTTTAGCCGTGCCCCTCGGCGAGCATGCGCATGGCGCTGCTCGGCGCTTCCGGCTGCGGCAAGAGCGTAACGCTCAAATGCATTGCCGGGATCATGACGCCGGACAGGGGACACATCATCCTCGACGGCGAAACGCTCTTCGACAGCGAAAAGTACATCAATCTCCCGCCGCAGAAGCGGCGGATAGGGGATCTCTTTCAGCAGTACGCCCTCTTTCCGAA
>OLGA01003002.1_pt1 | contig 11233 bp, 3 predicted proteins | sample 1604881 | NCBI WGS metagenome assembly OLGA01 (sample SAMEA3888896, study PRJEB22519) | human gut metagenome | biome: human gut; feature: human-associated habitat; material: faeces | place: Denmark | collected 2009
GCGCCGCGTTGCGGTCGAGCCCGGTCTCGTTTTCCATCTGCACGATGCAGTGCTCGAGCAGCTCGCGCTCGTTCTCGTCGAGATCGAGCACCTGCGCCAGATCATCGCCGCCCTCAATGAGCTTGGCCGCGCAAAAGCGCGCCGGCACGCCGATGCGGTCGGCATGGTCGGCGATGATGTGCACGACCGCATGGATGCAGCGGTGCACGGCGGAATCGTCCGAGCAGAAGTCCGTCACCTTCGGCAGCGTGCGGCTGCGCGCGACGCTCAGCGCCTGATCCACGAGCTCGGACACGCCCTCCCCCTTCGCCGCCGAGATCGGCACGACGGGGATGCCCAGCGCATCGCTCATCTTCTGCACGTCGATCGCGCCGCCGTTGGCACGCACCTCGTCCATCATGTTCAGCGCCAGCACCATCGGTACGCGCAGCTCAAGCAGCTGCAGCGTGAGATAGAGGTTGCGCTCGATGTTCGTGGCGTCAACGATGTTGATGATGCCGTCCGGCTTTTCATTGATGATGAAATCGCGCGAGACGATCTCCTCCTGCGTGTACGGACGCAGCGAGTAAATGCCCGGCAGGTCGACGACGGAGCAGCCCTTCTCATCGCGCATCTCGCCCATTTTCTGGTCGACGGTCACGCCCGGGAAATTGCCCACGTGCTGGTTCGAGCCCGTGAGGGCGTTGAACAGCGTCGTCTTGCCACAGTTCTGGTTGCCGACAAGTGCAAAGATCATGCCGACACCCCCTCGACCTCGATCTTCTCCGCCTCTTCGATGCGCAGCGTCAGCTCGTACCCGCGCACGCGGATCTCGATCGGGTCGCCCATCGGCGCCACCTTTTGCAGCGTGACGCGTGTGCGGGGCGTGAGCCCCATGTCCAGCAGGCGGCAGCGCAGCGGGCCGTCCCCACCGACCGCCGTGATGACGCCTGAAGAACCGATTTTCAGTTTATCCAATGTCATTGCTTTTGCCTTTCCGTATAGATTGCATTCCCTTTACGATAAAATAGGTGTAGCACGCGGCAGCGGGGTTTGTCAAGTATATGACAGGAATTTCCGCACTTTTTACGGAATTTTCGCGAAAAAATGTGTGTGCGCCAACCAAAAATCCCGGAGCGGCATTGCCGCTCCGGGATGTCCCGTTTTGGGGCTTTGGGGGTTGTGCGCCCGCGCCGTGATTACGGCGTTTCGCCTTCTGCGGGCGTTTGCACCGTTTCTGGCTTCACCGTTTCAACCGGCTGCGCGCTGGGTGCAGGGGAAGCGCTCGGCTCCTCGGGCGAAGAGCTGGGCTCCTCGGGTGAGGCACTGGGCTCGACCGGAGCGCTCGGCGCACTCGGTACATCCGGTGCATCCGGCTCATCCGGCTCGTCCGGCGTCAGCGGGAGCACCTGCATCATGTACTCCGCCATCATCATCGCAAACTGCTCGCGCGTCGCCGCGCCCTGCGGATCGAGCAGCGCCTCGCGGCCGACTGCGACACCGGAGATCAGGCCCTCGGCGACCGCCCATGTCATGGGCTCCTTCGCGAAATTGGAAACTTTGCCCATGTCTGCAAAGGCCGACAGGTCGCCATACACATTCATGTCACAGCCCTTGAACGCTGCGTACTCATACAGGATTTTTGCGACCTGCTCGCGCGTTGCATCGCCGTCCGGGTCAAACTTGCCGTCGCCGATGCCGGCCACGATCTTGTTCTCCGCCGCCCAGATCACCGCGTTGGTGTACCATCTGTTGTCCGCAACGTCACGGAACAGATTCTCCCCGGTGACGGCGGGCTCACCCTCGAGCGTATAAAGGATCTTGACGATCATTGCGCGGGAAAGCTTGGTCATGGGCTCAAAGGTCGTCGCGCTCGTGCCGAAGAAGAGCTTGTGCGCAACGACATAGTCGATCGCGCCGTGTGACCAGTAGTCGGTCGACGGCATGTCGCTGAAGATGTGGCCCGGGCAATGCTGATCGCCGGAGCACGGGATGCGCAGCGGATCCTGCCGCTCACAGACCGTGCAGTAGCCGCCGACATAGTGATGCCTTGCCGGGATGCGCTTTGAGCCTTCCAGCGTCGTGCCGCACACAGCGCAGACGATGCCGCCCGCCGTGCCGTCCTCCGTGCAGGTCGCCGGAACGATCTCCGTCGCCTTCGGCGTATGCGGCTTCATCGGAACCTCTGTCTGCGCAACGAGCGTCTCGCCGCAGACGGAGCAGTGCTTGCCTTCCGTCAGGCCGGTCTGCGTGCAGGTCGCATCCTTCGCCGGGTCGATCACTTCCTTGTGGCCGAGCGCCGGGATGCTCTCGTACATGATGTTGCCGTTTTCACAGGTGTAGGTACGCACGCCGTTCTCGGTGCAGGTCGGCTCCTTGGTCACGACGCCATCGTCCCACGTATCGTTGAACTCTGCGCTCATCTTTGCGATGCGCGCGCTCAGCCACGTGTTAAGATCCTTGACGGTGTCGCCGTAGGTCGTTCCGTCGGGCCAGAAGTGATTGTCCGAGCTCGGCTTGCCGACGCGGACCAGCGGCCACTGGCGGTAGTTCATCGCGGCGCTGGCCGAGATGTGATCGTAATACCCCTGAACCTTGCCGTTGTCGCCGACAAGCGCCTGCGCCTGTGCAAGGAAGGTGTTGTGATAGTAGTTGTTCACCGCAGCGCGGAAGCCGGGGATCTGGGTGAGTGCCTGGACAAGATAGCGGCCGTTGATGAAGGTGTTGTCCGACGTGATCACGCCGGACCAGCCGCCGCCGCCGGTCAGCTCCATGTCCCAGACGGGGCCGGCGTACATGAGGCCGTCCACGTCCTTATAGAAGAAGAACGAGGAGTAGAACGCGTCAGAGTTGCCGGAGAGGTACTGGATCAGGTAAGCCTGAACCAGCGAGTTCAGATCGCAGTACTCATAGTAGTACTTGCCGGTCTGCGCGTTGTAGCCGGTATAGTTGCCATCGGCATCCTGCGCGTAGACGGCATCTTCAAACTCCTGATAGTACTCGCTGATGTAGGCCATAGCGTCCTTGCCGCACCACTCGGGGCTCTTGACATTCATCGCGGAGCCCTTGCCGGTGATGAAGCCGCTGGCCTCGTCATACTTCGGATTGTAGCTGTCGTCGAGCTTCGTGCCGTTGAGCTCCAGCAGGTAGCCGCCGGTGATGTTCTCCGGCTCGGTCAGGCCGGTGGTGTACTGGTAAGTCTGGCCGTACTTGTTCTCGGCCAGTGCCGTGGAAGCGTTCTCACCGTAGCTGGGGTTGCACGCCTCGTAGGCTTTTTCCATGTCAGTGATGTTGACGCCCGTCTTGTTGACGGAGTTTTTCTCACTGACGATGTATGTGCCGCGATACACGCCGTCGTAGTACAGATCCACCCAGTCGGTGCTGGCCGTGTACGGCATGCCGAGCGACTTGGCAAGATCCTTGAACATCTTGTCGCGCATGAGTGTTGCGTCGTGGGAGCCGGCGAGCAGGGTCCATGTCTTGACCTTCTCGCCGCAGGCGATCAGGTCGGACTTGCCGTCGAGTTTGATCTGGTAGGACTTCTTCTCGGCGTTGGTGAAGGTGGTGTTGCCGCGTGCCTTGAGCTGCGTGAGCGCACCGTCATACACGGTCTTGCCGTCCTTGTCTACGACGAGCAGCTTGCCGGTCGCGATGTTGGACTTGCTGGCATCAACAAAGTCTCTGCCCTGTGTGGCCGGATCGTCACTCGTGATGTAGAGCGCGTTGATATTGGCCGACTGTGCAATGTGCACGACCGCAGCCTTCTGGCCGTTGACGAGAACCGCAAGATCATACAGGCCGTCCTGCGCATCCGCCAGCTTGGTGACGTTCACGGCAGCACCGTCGAGCGTCTGCGTGCCCTTCGTGCCCTGCAGCTCGATCTTGAGTGCGTCGCTGTTCTGCGTCGTGACCGTCAGGGCGAGCTTGCTCAGCTTCGCACTGGCCGGCAGGAACAGATACTGATCTGCACCGGACTGCATGCCGGAGATCGTCTGTCCATCGACCGTCGCACAGATGTCCTTGAACTGTTCGGACGGCGCGAACTGGTCGGCGTTGAGTGTCGTTGCGCTGATAACACTGGAATAATGCTGAGAATTGAACCATGTGTCGCCGACCTTCGTGCAGCCGTATACGCGGAAGCTGTACGCCGTCGACGGGTTCAGGCCCGTGGCCACGCAGCTGGTCTGCGAGGTCACTTCCAAGACCTCCCAGGTATTTCCGCCGTCGCTGCTGATCTCCACGCGGTAGTTCTCAGCACCGGGAGCCGGATTCCAGCCGACGGTCAGACGCTTCTGACCGACATCCGTCACCGCAACACCGGAGACGACCGGCGGAACGATCTCATACTGTGCGGACACGATGCCATAGTAATCGCCCATGCCGCGGATCGTCACGACGCCATAGCCGACCTTGGTGTTGTTGGAATAGGAAACATAGCCGTCAACACCCGCGTCGCTGGTCTTGACTGTCAGCTTCTGTCCCTCGTAGGTGGCCTCCACATAGCACGGTGTGCTGCCGCCCTTATAGGTGGCCGGCCACGTCTTGACCGTTGCCTTGGAGATGTCCCTGCCCACGAAGCCGCACTTCGTGCAGACATGGTTGTCATCCCACTTATGGCCCTCCGGCCAGAGAGATGCGCTGTGATGAACGGCGCCGCAGGTCTTGCAGGTGGTCTCCAGCCAACCGTACTGCGTGCAGGTACGGGTGTCGACCGTCTCAGTCACGTGGGCGATGCCGTCATCGCCGAAGTGGTACATCTTCTCGCCGATCTGCTGCCAGCCGGTGACATAGTCGCCAGCCAGGAAGTACATCTGCTGTTCGGTGCCCTCAACGGTCATCCAGCCGGTGTACTGCGCGTCCTTGACGTCGATCAGCTTGCCGCAGACCGCACAGGCAGACTTGCCATTCTGGTAGGTCGTCAGCTGGTGGCCCTTCGAGCAGCGGGACTGCAGCGTCGTGGAATCGACCACACGGCCGTCCTTGCTGTCGTAAGCGGTGATCGTCATTTCCTCGCCGTTGGCCGTGACGTACAGGATCAGGCCCTCGTAAGCCTGCTCCTTGTAGGCAAACGAGAAATCGGAAGTCATCGCATAGTTGACGTTTTTGGACTTCTCGCCCAGATCGCCGCAAATGAAATAGGTCACGCCGTTTTCGGTAACGGCCGCGCCGTCCTTGGCCATGATGCGCGCATAAGAGTGGTCATGGCCGGAGAAGACCACGTCGATGCCGGCAGCCTCTGCCGCGGCCGGGATCTGCTCATGGAACCGCTCGCTGCCGCCCTTGGCGTTCGTGTAATACGGCGGCTGGTGGATGGACAGGACCTTCCACATGCAGGTGCTCTGCGCCGCGTCCTGCTTGAGCCATTCGCAGGCTGCGCTCAGGTCGGCGCCGTTGTTGATGACGGCGACGTAGACATCGCCGTACTCCATGGAGTAGTAGTCCTTGCTCGGAAGCTGAAGGATATTGCTGGCAGTGCTGCCGCTGAAGTCGCCGTAGTACTCATGGTTGCCGAGCGTGTGGATGAAGTCCACGTTCGGGAACGTGTGGTTAAACGCCTCCTGCATCTCGGCCCACATGGCGTAGTTGGTGCCGTTGTCGACATAGTCGCCCGTCTGGAGGCCGAAATCGACCTGCTTGTCCTTGACGAGATCGCCGAGCGCGTCGAGAATCGCGATGCTCTCGGCATCCGCCTCACGGTCACCGGACATCTGCGTGTCGCCCATGACGACGAAGGCCGTGGTGTCCTGCTGCGCCGCGTTCGTGCGGAAGGTGTGCAGCTCGGACCATGTGCTGCCGTCGCCGACGCGGAACTCATAGTCCGTGCCGGCCGTCAGGCCCGTAAGCTGAATGGTGTTGATATAAGCCGCATCCTTGGAGGTGGAGAAACCGGTGAGCGTAGAGGTGCCATCGGCCGTCTGCCAGGCATCCGTGCCCTTGACACGGTACTGCGCGACTGCCTTGCCGCCCGTGCTGAGGCCGGACAGCCAGCTGATGTTCTGGCTCGTGCTGCTGCCCTGAACGGCGTTGAGATGGACGGCGGTATACTCCGTGCCGGCAGCGTCTGCCAGAACGGTGACCTTCGTCGCCTCGGCGACGCCCTTCGTGCCGACAGCCGTGAGCACGCAGACCGTGCCGGCGTCCTTGGTCTTCATGGCATCGGTCTCGAGCAGGCCGTTGGCATCGGTCTTGCCGATCTCCGCGCCGTCGAGCGACACAGTCACACCGGCGGCGGGACTGCCGTCCTTTTCATAGACCGCGATCACGCTGGACATGCCGACCGCCTGCGGGCCGGGCTGGATGCTGTAGTACGCCGACAGCGGCAGACGCACCGCCGCCTGGGCCGCCGTATAGGCCTCGCCATTCGCCGCGGTGAGCGCGATGTTGGACACCGTGTACGTGAACTGGTTGACCGTCGTGTCCAGACCGGCGTCGATCTTGAAGGTCAGTGTGGCCAGCTCGCCCTCGACCGGGGCCGCCGACTCAAGGTGCAGCGTCAGCATGGCCTTCTTAAAGCCGGTCTTGGTATACACCAGTTTGCCGGTCACACCGTTGGCATAGGTCACCGTCGGCTGACCGATGTCATCGTTGAGGTTGAGCATCGTGATGTCCGCGGAGCGGATCTTGCCGTCCGCCGCGACCGTCAGCGTATAGTCGCTGCCGAGCGGGACGAAGTCCGAGCCGCTGACACTGACCGTGGCCGTGTCCTGCATATCGCCGGCAACGACAAAGGCCGTGGTCTTTTCGACCGTGTTGCCAAACGCATCGGACACGGAGACCGTCATGGTGTGCTTGCCGTTCTGGAGCGTCAGACGCACGGTCGCATTCGTGTCGGAATTGTCCGACTGGAGCTCCTCGCCGTCGATCTTGATGACCGTTGCCTTGGCATTGATGCCGGAGCGGTTCTGACCGTCCACATCGTCATACGAGGCGACCGCTTCGATCGAGTTGGAGTTGATGACGGTGGAGCCGTCGTCCGCAAGCGTCTGGCCGTTGATCGTCATGTCGTGGATGACCGGGTTGTCCAGATCGTCCAGGTTTGTGCCATAGACGGCGCGATAGTTATCGAAGTAGATGGTGCCGTTGCGCCGCCCAGCGCCCGCATGTCCCATCATATCGTCGACCTTTGCTGGCTGATAGGACAGCCAGAACACACCTGCGCCGGGGATGATGCTCAGCGGGTGCTCCTCATCCTGATATTGCCAAATATCTTGAATATTTGCCGAGCAGTACATCCACCCGGTCCAGTCAATGATCGTGGAGGGCTCACCATTTGCGCCCTTATGCGAGAGCATGTACCACTTCGTACTGTAGTCTTCGCCGTTCCAGTATTCAATATCCGCATAGAGCGAATAACACGGCGTGTTTTCCGGTGCATAGATCCAGACGCCGATCTCCGTGGGCGTGCCCTCGATCTTGATCTGGTCGCCGCAGTAGCGAACATAGAAGTTGGAGTTTTTCGACCCGTCATAAGACTCGTAGTCATAGTTCAGCTCCATGGCGTAGTCGCCGAAGCGCACTTGACCGCCCTCGGCCGCCGTCGTCATCTTCAGGTCGCCGCAGCGATACTGCGTGATAGAGTTGTTCGGCCAGAGGTAATAGCTATAGCCGTTGGCGCGGAAAATGTCTGCAGCCGGAACTTTGCTGTCCCAGTTGCCCGTGAAGCGGTAGGGCGCAGAGAGCTCCGCCGTCGTCGGATTGTCGGAATACGTGCCGCCGGTCGTGACCGTGATCGGGGACACATTGCCGATGTAGCCGTGGTCGGGATTCATGCCGTTATCCACGTAAGTGGATTTGCCCCAGTGGTAGTGCGCGCAGGTCTGGCGCTGGCCGTTGATGGGCTCAAAGTCCATGAGCGTCACCGGCAGCTTGCCGATCTCCACACCGACCTCCGCCGACTTGGAGCGATCGTTTGCGTAAGTAACCGTGACGGTCGCGTTCATCGTGCCGCTGCCGGTACCGGCCACGAACGTGTTGCCGTCCATGTGGCCGACGTCATTATCCGGCACACCGGCCGTCTTGGACTTGATCGTCCATTTGAAGTCACCGGGCTTATAGGCGATGTCCACACCGTCACACTTGGCGACAAGGCCGAGATCGGATGTCGCGCCAAAGTCCAGCGACACGGACGAGCTGCTGAAATACAGGTCCGTGATGTCCGCGATCTTCACGCTCGTCGTGCCCTTGACGGTGCCGTCCACAAGCAGACGCGCCGTCACATCACCCTTATAGTTCTTCGCGGGCGTGAACAGACCGTTGGCGTCGATCGTGCCGCTCTTGGCGTCCGCGACCGTCCAGGTCACATTCTCCGGGAGCGCGGCCTCGCCGCCGTTTTTATCCACGCCGATGGCCGAGAACTGGATCTGGCTGTTGGGCGTGTAGACCGTGTTGTTCGGGGAAAGGGAGGCATGATCGAACACGCCGTCACTCTCCGCCGTGGAGACCAGCAGCAGGGCGCTGGCGACCGTGCGCTCCACACCGTCGGACGGGCGGTTGCGGACCTGAAGCTCCGTGGTACCCTCGCGCTTGGTGGCGCAGGTGGCGGAACCGCCGCCGTCGAGGAAGATCGCATTCACCACGCCCTGCGCATACAGGAACGAAACCTCCTCATCGATCGTCATGCCGACCGAGTACGGGCTCTGGCGGCCGTCGGCCAAGAAGGTCACGACCGTGCCGTCCGCCTTGATGCCGATGCAGTTGCGCGGCATGAGGTCCGGATTCCCGTTGTAGCAGGGCTGTCCATCCTTGATCAGATAAAACGGGCCGGAAATCGCTTCCAGAACGTCGGAGCAGTCCGCCCCGGCGTCACGGATGGCATAGGTACCGTCCTTCAAAACCGCAAAATACGGCTCGTTGGCAACACCGTTATTCTTCTGAATGAGGTTGCCCTCCATGATGAGGTAACCGAGCGGCTGCAGCGTCTGCATGTTGTAGTAGTCGCCGTTCATGGCCATGATGACGTTGCCGCCGGTAGCCTTAGTATAGTTAGCAGCCTGCAGCGTGGTCTTTTCCATGCTCCAGGCCAGATTGGCCGCCTTGTCCTTGCGGGACGCGGGCGTGCTGCCTTCTGTATAGTAACCGTTGTACGAGGCCTTGAATGTCGCCTTCGCACCCGGTGCAATCGTCGTCATAAAACCGGCGATCTGTGCATTGCCTTCCTTCGTATTCAGGAAGATGTCAGATTCCGTCACGCCGTCGATCAGCGTGTAATCCGTCTGACTCACAAGGATCTTACCGCTGGCAGGTTCGACGGGGTCTACGGTGTTCGCAGCCAGCGCCTGCGGGGCAATGAGCGTCAGCGTCATCAGGACGGCCAACACAAAAGCCCACGCTCTGTTCGCGAATCGGGTCGCTTTCACGACTCACATCAGCTCCTTTTCTGTAGTTTCCTCTCTAAATTTGTCAGCTCGATGTATGAAAAAAGAAGAGATGAGGTTTTCCCATCTCTTCTTTGTGCTTTGGGGTCTATGATTTGTCTATTAGCAACCGAAGTCCTGATAGAAAAACATGTAATTTTCAGTGAGCTCCTTACTCCGCGAACGCGTTGTACAGGAACTCAACAGCCTCGGCACGGTTGCAGACCTTGTCCGGGCTGAACGTGGTAGCGCTGGTGCCGACAGTCAGACCGTTGGCCCATGCCCACTGCACTTCGTTGTAGTACCATGCGCTGGCCGGAACGTCAACAAACGGCATATTGTCCGTTGCGCCGTCCGACAGCAGACGCACGAGGAAGCAGACCATCTCGGCACGGGTGCATTCCTTAGCCGGGCTGAAAGTCGTGCTGGTCGTGCCGGCAACGATGCCCGCCTCATAGGCCCACAGGAGCGCATCCTCGTACCAGGCAGCGCCCGGAACGTCGGTGAACGGAACAGCCTTGATGGTCGCGGTCGGCTTGCCGGCGGCGTTCCACAGGAACTCGACCATCTGCGCGCGGTTGCAGGCTTCAAGCGGCGCAAACACCGTCGGGGTCATGCCGGCGGTCACACCGTTCTTGACGGCCCACATCACGGCGTCATAGTACCAGGCGCCCTCTGCCACATCGACGAACTTCATTTCAGGCTCGACCGGCTGGGACGGCTGGGACGGCTGGCTCGGCTGAGAGGGCTGGCTCGGCTGACTCGGCTGGGACGGCTGACTCGGCTGGGACGGCTGGCTCGGGGTGGACGGCGCGGTCGTGCCGGACGGTGCCGACGGCATCGACGGGGCAGACGGGGCCACGCCCGCAAGAGCAGTCGTGGCGAGCAGGCAGACTGCCACCAAAAGCGTCAATACGACTGTCAGGATTTTTTTCTTGGACATGCTTTTTTCCTCCGTTTAAAAATAATTGCAAATTCCTGTCATTGGATGCTGGAATTCCATGCTTCCAGACGAGTTAGAATTCAACACTGTCATCGTATCACAAGGTCTTCCATATTTCAAGCCCATTTCGGACAAAACATCCGGTTTTTGTACCGGTTTGTGCATGCGGGTGTCCCTCCGCCGCGCCCGGCGCTCTCAAGCCCCCCGCATAGCCCAGAACACGCGCACCGCCGCTCCTGCCGATTTGGTTTGACACACGGATGCGCATACACTTATAATAAACCACGGCATCGTCCAGACGCGCGGCAGCGATGCCGTTTTGATGCCGGAACGATGTAATTTTGACCCGAAGGAGGCGGTAGCATGATCCAGATCCTGATCGTGGACGACGAAAAGCCGATCTGCGACCTGATCCAGATGAGCCTGACCCGCGCGGGCTACCGGTGCACGTGCGTGTACGACGGTCTGGCCGCGGCGGACATTCTCGAGCGCAATGTCTTTGACCTCATCCTGCTCGACGTGATGCTGCCGAACGCCGACGGCTTTGAGCTCATGGAATACATCCGCCCGCTGGGCATCCCGGTCATTTTTCTGACCGCGCGCGGCTCGGTCGACGACCGGGTGCGCGGCCTGCGCATGGGCGCGGAGGATTACATCGTCAAGCCCTTCGAGGTGCTCGAACTGCTTGCGCGCGTGGACGTCGTGCTGCGGCGCTACAACAAGACCGACGCCGTCATCGAGATCGGCGGGCTGCGCATCGACACGCGCGCCATGCAGGTCTGGCGCGGCGCGGAGGAGATCGCGCTCACGCACAAGGAATATGACCTGCTGCTGTTTTTTGCCCGCAACCCCGGCACCGCGCTCTACCGCGAGACGATCTATGAGCACGTCTGGGGCGGCGAGTACAGCTACGGCAGCAAGACCGTGGATCTGCACATCCAGCGGCTGCGCAAAAAGG
>OLGA01003006.1_pt1 | contig 11228 bp, 5 predicted proteins | sample 1604881 | NCBI WGS metagenome assembly OLGA01 (sample SAMEA3888896, study PRJEB22519) | human gut metagenome | biome: human gut; feature: human-associated habitat; material: faeces | place: Denmark | collected 2009
CTGAGTCAGTGGGACGGTCTGTTGGAGAACGCAGACAGCGACGCGGACGCTGACAGCATCTGGCCGGATATGCAGAGCAGCAAGGCGTCGTGGCGATACAGCGACTTCTATCTGGTCAACGAAAGCACGCAGTACCTCACGGCGGACGGCCGCAAGGGAAGCGCCGACAGCATCAGCGGCGTGATTCAGGAGCTGTACAGCGAGGACGGGCCGATCGTCTCCACCTACACGGCGAGCTACGGCGTGCCCAAGATCGTGTTCGCCATGCCGCTGAACCGGAACATGACGCTGGACGGCGTGACCTATACCGGCCTCGCGGTCAGCTATGATACGGACGTGGTCGACGATCTGGTCGACGGCAGCATGTACGGCGGTAAGAGCGACTGCTATATCGTGCGCGCGAACGGCGACATCGTGCTCGCGCTCGAGCCGCAGACCGAGCTGTGCAAGGGTCTGACCAATCTGTTTGACCTCGACGCGCGCGCCGAATGGAAATACGGCAGCATGGACGACATCAGGGACTGCGTCCAGCTCGGCAGGAGCGGGAGCGCGCAGTTCATCTGCAAGGGCGAGCGAAATTATCTGGTCGCGATCCCGACCGCTTTTCCGGACTGGACGCTCGTCGGCATTATCCGCGCCGACGAGGTGGACGGCGCGATGCACAGCGTGCAGCAGTCTACCTCGATCGCGCTCGGCGCGCTCTGCATCTTCGCCGTCATCATCGTGGTGCTGGCGCTGGGCATGGAGAGCCAGCTGCGCCTGCGGCGCGAGGAGGAGGAGCGGCTGAGCCTCGAGCGCGAAAAGATGCAGAGCGACCGCCTGCTGCAAAGCATGAGCCGCATCGTCGACCGCTATTCCATCATCAATCTGGACACCGACCGCTACCGCTACCGCGAGCTGCGGAACAGTGAGCCGCTCTATCCGGCCTCCGGGCGGTATTCGGACATGGTCGAGACCATCTCCAGACGCTATGTCGCGCTGACCGAAACGGAAAACGCCAAGCTTTCGCGCCTGATCACGCCCGAATACCTGCGCAGCGTGCTGCGAAAGCCGGACGACAATCTCAAGATCGAGTATTGCAGCCGCACGGAGAACGCCTACATGGTGCTGACCGTCATCCCGGTCGAGTGGCACGCGGACGGCACGGTCTATGAGGTCATGCAGGTCGTGCAGGACATCGGGCAGAAGATCGAGCTCGAGAACATGGCGAACACGGACAGCATGACCGGCCTGTTCAACGAGCGCTATTTCAGCAGAGTCCTGAACATCTGCGAGGAGAAAAAGCTGCCGTTCGTGCTGTATTACCTCGATCTCGACCGCTTTAAGCCGATAAACGACACCTACGGCCACCTTATGGGCGACCGGCTGCTCAAGGAGATCGCGGCGCGGCTGCTGCGCTGCATCCGAAGCCGGGACTACGCCTTCCGCATCGGCGGCGATGAGTTCGCGCTCATCGTCAGCGCCGACATGGACGAAGGACAGCGCGCCCGCATGGCCGAGCGCATCCAGACCACGCTCTCCGCCCCTGTCGTCCTCGACGGAAAGGAGCTTTCGGTCGGCGTCAGCTGCGGCTGCGCCTGCTATCCGGAGGACGGCGGCGCTTCGCAGGTGCGCATCGCGGCGGACAGCCGGATGTACGAGACCAAGCAGCGCCATCACGAAAACGACCGGACGGAGGGAGAGTCATGAAACACAGGACCCTGCGCTGCGCCGCGGAGACGCTCGTCCTGCTGCTGATCGCGGCGATGGCGGTATTCCTTGCCGCCGGACTGCATCAGCGCGCGCCGGACGGGACGCTTTCCACCCTCAGCACCGGCTGGTACCAGCTGACGGACGGCGTGCGGCGCGAAGTCACGCTCCCCGCCGCGCTGGAGACCGGGCCGGGGCAGACGATCACCCTGTATAACGACACGCTGACCGACAGCGACGGCGGAAAGGTGCTTTCCGCGCGCGGCGTGGAATACGGCATCGAGATCCGGGCGGGCGAAACCCTGCTCTACCGCTACGAGGACAACGCCTTCCCGAAGAACGCGCAGATGAAGGGCCGCCTGTGGGCGGACGCCGAGCTGCCGTACGGCATCGGCGAACAGACGCTCAGCCTGACCCTGACGCCGCTCTCCGGCCGCGCGGTCGCGCTCGACGCGCCCGTTCTCGGCTCGGCGCCGGCCGTCACCGGCCACCATATCCAGTCCTCGCTGTTCTCCATCGGCATGATCCTCGCCATGCTCGTGCTCGCCATACTCGCGCTGATGATCTTCTTTTACACGAGCTTTTTCGGCATCCGCGAGCGCCGCTTTCTCGATGTGGCGGTCTTTCTGCTGCTGTGCAGCCTGTGGTGCCTGACCGATTCCAGCCTGTATCAGCTCTACGGCGCCGACACCGCCGCCGGGAGCGTCGTTTCCTTCTACGCCTTCATGACCATGGCCATCCCGATGGTGCATTTCGTCCGCAACACGGTCAGCGGCAGGCTGCGGCTCGTTCCCGATGTGTGCATCGCGCTGTTCTGCGCCAACGCCCTCGCGCAGGGCGCGGCGTACCGGCTGTTCGGCGTGCCGTTCATCGATATGCTGCCGCTGACGCATCTGCTGCTCACCGCAGGCGTGGCGGCGATGCTGACCGTGCTTTTCCGCTCGTACCGCGCTCAGCCCGCGCCGCAGCTCCGGCTGCGCATGGCGGCGTTCGCCGCGCTGGGCGCGTTCGGCGTGGCCGCGCTCGTGCTGTACTGGCTGCTCCATATCTACTGGTACGACGCCGTGTACCAGTTCGGCGTGCTGCTGTTCATCATCCTGCTGCTGCACGGCCTGATCAGCCAGGCGGCCGAGGATATGCGCTTTCACATGGAGCACCGCATCAGCCATGAGATGCAGCGCGAGGACCGCATGACCGGCCTGCCGAACCGCCGCGCGTTCGAGGAATACATGGAGCGCGTCCGCACCGGCGAGGCCGGCTGCCTCGACGCGGTGCTGACCTATATCCGGCTCGAGGGCCTGAACGAGCGCAACGACCGCTTCGGCCTTCAGGCGGGAGATGAAGCGGTCATCGCGGCGGCGCGGTGCGTTTCCGACTTCTGCCGCGAGTGCGAGGACGAGGGCGAGAGCGTCTTGTGCTTCCGCACGGGCGGCAACGAGTTCGCCCTCATCCGCCCCGAGCCGCATATCGACTCCGGACAGCTGCACCGGCAGTTCCGCGCGGTCGTCGCACGCTACAACCGGACCTGCGCGCCGCGCGCGCGCATCACCATGACCTTCGGCTTCAGCCGTCTGTGCGACGAGGACGGAAAGTCGCGCAGCATCAGCGCGTGGAAGGCCGAGGCCGACGCACATTTGAAGAAAAACGAAGCCAGACTGGGAGGAGACGCAGAATGACAACCAACATACATTATCTGATCGCCGGAATGGCGGTGCTGCTGGTCGTCATATGGCAGTATTCCCGCCAGCGGCAGATGGACGACCGGAACAGCCGGATGTTCCGCCGTCTGCTGAGCGTCGTCAGTCTGGACGTTGCCGCGGAGCTGGTCAGCACGGGCTTCATCCTGTACGCCCCGTACAGCTTCAATGTCTGCCGGATGCTCTCGAACACGGTGTTCTACCTGTTTCAGGCGCTCCTGCCGCTCCTGCTGCTGTACTACGTCTGTACGCTGTGCACGAGCCGCGTGATCGCGCCCTCGGCCGTGCTGCGCATGGGCATCCCGACCATCGCTCTGGTCTGTATCATTCTGACCAACCCCTTCACCGAGATGCTGTTCTATTTCGACGGCACCGGCTACCGCCACGGCCCGTGGTATCTGCTGCTGTACATCAGCGCCCTGCTGCACATCGCGGGGGCGGCGGTCTTTGTCGCGGTGCACCGCGCGTCGGTCAGCCGCCGCAATCTCGCGTCGCTCTTCGCGGTCTTTGCGCTCGCCGCCCTCGGCATCGCCGCGCAGGCCGTCAACCCCTCGGTGCTGACGACCGGCTTCGGTCTCTCGCTCAGCATCCTCGCCATGTATCTGACCATCAACAACCCCTGCGCGTGCATGGACAGCCTGACCGGCCTGAACGACAAGCAGTACCTGCTGCGCCGGATGGACGAGCTGACCGACGCGCACAAGGCCTTTCACATCATCACGGTCTACGCCTACCAGCTCGAGCACATGAACAAGATCGCGGGCATGCGGGGCGGCGACGAATTCCTTCGCCGCGCGGCGGAGCGGATGCAGGAGATCGCGGGCAGGAACGTGTTCCGCGTCACGGGCAGGCGCTTTCTGCTGCTGACGTTCTCGCTGCGCGAGTACGAGACCTGCCTGACGCGGCTGCGGCAGCTGTTCCATACGCAGCCGGACGACGCGCAGTCCGCCCCCACGCCGGTCATCCTGTGCGGCGTGGTGAACGCGGAAAAGCTGGGCACGAGCGGTCTCGTGCTCGACTACGCGGAATATCTCGAGTCCCTCGTCTCCCAGAGCGGCGAGACGCAGGTCATCCAGAACGACCGCAAGACCATGGACAGCTTCCACTACAACAAGCAGGTCGAGCAGTTCCTGCACCGCGCGATCGAGGAGGATCTGTTCGAGGTCTACTATCAGCCGGTCTACTCGCTCCACCGCCAGCGCTACGTGACCCTCGAGGCGCTCAGCCGCCTGCGGCATCCCGAGCTTGGCTGGATCTCCCCGGACATCTTCATCCGCCTCGCGGAAAAGAACCACCTCATCACCCAGATCACCGAGCTTCAGCTGCGGCGCGTCTGCCGTTTTCTGCGCGAAAACCCGGCGCTCCGCGCGAGCATCGCCAACGTCAAGATCAATCTCTCGCCGCTCGACCTCATCCACAGCGAGAGCGGCAGCCACCTCATCCGCATCCTCGGGGAATACGGTCTCCCTTGCTCCTGCTTCCAGTTCGAGATCACCGAGACCGTCGCGACCGAGTATTCCGCGAGCCTGACCCGCGTGGCGGAGAGCCTTCAGGCGGCCGGCATCGGCCTGTGTCTGGACGATTTCGGCTCGGGCTACGCCAACCTCAACACGGTCATGCAGCTGTCCTTCTCGGTCATCAAGCTCGACCGCTCGCTCCTGTTCCATATCTGCACGGACAAAAACGCCGCCCTCTTCTACCAGAGCATCGTCTCGGCCTTCTGCCGCCTCGGCTACCGCATCGTCGCGGAGGGCGTGGAGACGCAGGAGGAGATGGAGCTGCTGCGCAGCTGGAACGTGGACATGATCCAGGGCTACTATTTCTCCCGTCCGCTGCCGCCGGATGACCTGCTGCGGCTGCTCACGGGGAGCGCGGAGATGCAGGCGGAAAATCAGGCGTGAATGTTCCGAAAAAAATCTTTCGAGTTCCGGAACTTTCCCGCACGCGCTGCGTCTAAGTCTGACGAAGAGACAGAGACACCGTCGTCTCTTCGGGAAAGAAGGCATTTATCATGAAAAAAACATTCCTGCTGCTTGCGTGCACCGCGCTGCTGGCGGCCTCGCTCACGGCCTGCGGCAGTGGGCCTGCTGAAAATAAGGACACCGGCTCCTCGGCTTCGTCCTCGGACAGCGTCTCGGCCGAGAGCAAGCTCTCGGGTACGCTCGACGAGAAGAAGGACTTCATGTTCGTCGTGACCGACGAGCACGGCGCGGCGTATGAATTCACCTTCGACGCCTCGGCAAAGCCGGAGGGTCTGGACGACGTCGCGGAGGGCGATTCGGTCACTGTCACCTACAAGGGCACGGTCTCCGAGGCCGACCCGTTCGACGGCACGGTCATTTCGGTCGAAAAAAACTAAAAGCGCGCAAAAAGAGCACAAAAAACCCCTGCCGGGACAGGCTTTCTGTCTCCCCGGCAGGGGTTTTCGCTTTTTTATCAGGGCTGCTGCTCCGCTTTGTCCAGATACATCAGGTAGTCCGCCTTGCGGATGGCCTCGGTGATCGGATGCACGCCGCAGACGCCGCCGACGCTGACCGAGAGCTGGATGTCCGCGAACTCGGACATGCGGACGCCGCGCACGGCCTGCTGGATCTGCTTTTTCTTCTCGAGGAAGATCTCCTCGGTCATGCGCGGGAACAGGAGCAGGAACTCGTCTCCGCCGTAGCGGATGAGGATGTCGGTCTTGCGGATGCACGAGCGTATCGCGGCCGCGATGTCGCGCAGCGCCGCGTCTCCGGCGGCGTGGCCGCAGGTATCGTTGATGTGCTTGAAGCTGTTCACGTCGATGAGCGCTACGCCCTCCATGCCCTCGAGGTGGGTGCGGTAGGTCTCGAAATAGCGGCGCGCATAGACGCCCGTCAGCGGATCGAGGAACAGCTGCATATCCTCGCCGCGCGTGCGGTCGAGCAGGAAGCGCGAGCCGTTCGCGTCGATCCAGCGGCCCTCGTTGAGCCGCGAGACCATTTCGAGCACGCAGGGCGTGCCGTTGACCGAAACGTACTTCGCGATGACGAAATACATCTCGTTGCGGGTAAATTCGAGCTTGTTGAGCGTGGTGTGCTCGGCGAAGGCGCGAGAGGAGATGCAGTTGGCGCAGCTGCTGTCGGTGTCCCAGAACGCGGCGCAGCGCTCGCCCGTGCGGTGCAGCGTGCCGTCCGCGTCCAGCTCGAGCACGGCATTGGCCGACGGGTCGACCAGACGGACGACGTCAAAGATTCTGCCGAGACGCTGCATATCCTCGACGATCAACGGCCTGTTCGCCGTGCTCTTGTCCGCGCAGCAGAGGGGCGCATGGCTGTCCTGCTCCTTCTGCGTGTCGGTCATGCAGCCGATCACGCCGACATAGCTGCCGGGCGAGAGCGGCGACCAGAGCGTGTGCAGCCGGATGCTGTGCCAGTGCTGCTCGCCCGCGACCGGCAGGAGCACGCTGATGGAAAGCTCGTTGTTCTCGGGCGTCGTGGCCTTGAGGGCGCTCCGGAGCCGCGCGACGTCGGCCGGACGCAGCGGGCGCATATTGTCCGGGTCGTTCACGTCCATGATCGTCCGGCTCTGCTTCCCCGGACGGCTCCAGTCGACCACAAGGACCGACCGGGAGATCGTATCATACTCGAACTGCACGCCGCCGCAGCAGGACGCGAAGAAGATCATCTTTTCCCGGAGGGAGTCCAGCTCGCGCTGGGCGCGGTCGCTGCGCGGCATATTGCTGTTCTGCAGCAGCTCGGAGGAAAGGCGCTGCGCGTCCTTCTTCATGCTCTGCTCGACCGCGAGCAGCGGCAGCGCGTGCCTGAGGTTCGCGCTGATCTCCTGAAGGCAGTCGAGCAGCATCGGGTTGAACGCGCCGCACTCCCCGTTGAGGATCATGGAGACGGCGGTGTCGTGGCTGTACGCCTTTTTGTAGCAGCGGTCGCTCGTCAGCGCGTCATATACGTCCGCCAGCGCGACTACCTGCGCCGAGATCGGGATCTGCTCGCCGAGCAGGCCGTCCGGGTAGCCGCGGCCGTCCCAGCGCTCGTGATGCCAGCGGCAGATCTCGATGGCGGTCTTGAGCAGCGGCTCCTTGCGGTACGGCGTCAGCCCCTCGAGCATGGACGCGCCGATGGCGGGATGGGTGCGGATGACGTCGAACTCCTCGGGCGTCAGGCGGCCCGGCTTGTTGAGGATGTTCTCGGGGATGCTGATCTTGCCGATGTCGTGCAGGGCGGAGGCGGTGACGATGAGGCGGATCTTTTCCTCGGTCAGATGGTATACGTCGGTCTTTTCGACCAGCCTGCGCAGCAGCATCCCGGTCACGGTCTGCACCTGAAGCACGTGCTGGGCGCTCTCGCTGTTGCGGAACTCGACGATGTGGCTGAGAATGCCGATCATGACGTTGCTGTCCCGCTGGTTGCGGTAGATCTGGTCGGAGACCATGCCCATCAGCCGCTTCTGGTTGGCGTAGAGCCTGAGCGTGTTTTTGACGCGGCGCTGGACGATGTACGAGTCGAACGGACGGCGGATGTAGTCGGCAACGCCGAGACTGTAGCAGCGCTTAATGGACTCGCGGTCGTCGGCGGCGGAGATCATGATGACCGGAATCTCGTCGATCCAGCGGAACTGGTTCATGTGCTCGAGCACGGCAAAGCCGTCCATCTTCGGCATATTGATGTCGAGCAGCACCAGATCGATGTTCATATCCTGCTGGAGCATCCGGAGTGCCTGCGCGCCGTCCACTGCCTCTGCGTATTTATATCCCTCGCCCAGGATGGCCTTGAGCATTTCTCGGTTCATCTCCGAGTCGTCAACGATCAGGATTTTCTGTCGGTTCATAGTCGTTCGACCGCAGCCGGGTCGCGGTCCCTCCCTCTGTCCGATCTTGTCGGTTTTTCACTATTTTATTATACTACCAAAGCAATGCAGAATAAAGAAAAACTTCCAGCATCAGCGACCAATATTATTGTACAGCCGGGCGAAATCGTGTATACTGAATGATTGAATGATAAACTGCGGTATCTTCGGCCGCAGGGAGAGAGAGACAGAAGGAGACACGAAGATCTATGATAAAACTCAAACGGCTGAGACGCGCATCGGCGCTTTTTGCGGCGCTGTCGGCGCTCCTGCTGTCCGGCTGCGCCCCGTCTGCGGCGTCCGACAGCGCGCTCCCGGCGCTCACCGTCGGCAGCGACACCTATCCGCCCTATGTTTACATGGACAATAACGGCGACATCACCGGTCTGGACGTCGAGATCGCGGAGGAGGCGTTCCGCCGCATGGGCTACCGCGCGGAATTCACCACGATCGACTGGGAGAAAAAGACCGAGCTGGTCGACAGCGGAGAGATCGACTGCATCTGGGACTGCTTTTCCATGGAGGGCCGCGAAGACGACTATCAGTGGGCGGGGCCGTATCTGGTGAGCCGTCAGGTCGTGGCGGTCGACGCGCAGAGCGGCATCGAGACGATGAGTGACCTCGCGGGAAAGACCATCGCGGTGCAGGCCACCGGCAAGCCGGAGGCGATCTTCCTGCGCGGCGGCGCAAACGTCCCGGCCTTCCGGAACATCATCAGCCTCGCGGACCGCGGCGTGCAGTACGCCATGCTCGACTGCGGCTATACGGACGCGATCGCGGCGCACGAGGAGGCCATCCGGCAGTACATGAAGGACTACGGCGCGAATTTCCGCATTCTCGACGAGCCGCTGCTCGTGACCGGCATCGGCGTGGCCTTTTCCAAAAATGACACGCGCGGCCTCGCGGCGCAGCTGGACGAGGTCTTTGAGCAGATGCGCGAGGACGGCAGCATGGAAAAGCTCGTCGGAAAGTATCTCGACGACCCCGCGCACAGTCTGGAGGTGGATGCGCTTGAGCAGTAAAAACCGCAAGCCGCGCTCGCGGAAAGCCTTCGCCTGCCTGTGCCTCGCGGGCGGACTGCTGTTCCTCGGGATGGTATTCGGGCTGTCCCGTTATTCCGATATGCAGAGCTGCGAGCACCGCATGAACGAGCTGATCGACTTCGTCAAGGAGCAGTCCTCCGCCTACGTGCAGTACAACGAGACCGCCGTGGCCAAGGCGCTCGTGCGCGGCACGACCGCGATGCAGGAGCTGGACGGCCTGACGCTCGACTGCGGCGAGGACGCGCTGCGGCAGTACACCGAGCGGCTGTGGCTGACCGGCGTTTCGGTCGTGGACGCGAAGGGCAGGCTGGTCTGCGAATACAGCACGGACGGCATCGGCTATGCCCAGCTTCAGACCGATCTGGAGCCGGAGCGCGTGCTCGCCGTGGTCGGCCATCCGCAGAGCACCTACGTCCGCCGCGTGCAGCTGACCGACGGCTCGTTCGCTGACACCACCGTGCACAGCCTTGCGGACGGCAGCGGCGCGGTGCTCGCATGGCGGCACACGAAGGCGGCGTTCGCGCAGAAATCCGTGCTCTCCGTGCAGGATCTGCTCGACGGCTACGACGCCGAGACCACGGGAGTCGTGATCCTCTCGGACGGCAACCGCGTGACCGCGTCGGACGAGCCGACCCTCATCGGCACGGACACCACCGCAAACGAGCAGCTCCGCCGCATCCGTTCGAGCGGCAAGGCGGAAACGCTGGTCTATGCCGGGCGGAAGGGTCTGACCCGGTACTACGGGATGTACAGCCACGGGCGCGATTTCTACTACTACATATATGTCCCCGGCAGACTGCTCTACACGAACACGCCGATCAACATGATCGTGGCGTTCCTCGCCTGCCTGGGCGGTCTGACGCTGCTCCTGTTCGTGCGCCGAGGCACGGAAAAGAGCTTCTTGCGGCAGCAGCAGTCGCTCGAAAAGGAATATCAGCTTTCGCTCGAGCAGAAAAACGCCGAGCTTGAACGCGCCATCCGTCAGGAAACGGCGGCCAACCGCGCCAAGCGCGAATTTCTGTTCAATATGTCGCACGACATCCGCACGCCGATGAACGCGATCATCGGCTTCACCTCGCTCGCGGCCACCCATATCGACAACCGCGAACAGGTGCTCGACTACCTGAAAAAGACCGCGACGGCGAGCCAGCACCTGCTCTCGCTCATCAACGACGTGCTCGACATGAGCCGCATCGAGAGCGGCAAGGTCTCGCTCGAGCCGCGCCCGGTGCACCTGCCCGAGCTTGTGCACGACCTGCGCGACATCATCCAGTCGGGCATTTCCGCCAAGCGCATCTCGCTCTTCATCGACATGGTCGACGTGGAGGACGAGGACGTCATCGCCGACCCCATGCGCCTCAACCAGATCATGCTCAACATCATGTCCAACGCCATCAAATTCACCCCGGCGGGCGGCACGATCACCCTGCGCATCGTCCAGAAGCAGACCGCGCCGAAGGGCAGCGCGGACTATGAGTTCCATATCCGCGACAACGGCATCGGCATGAGTCCGGCGTTTCAGGAGCACATCTTCGAGCAGTTCGCGCGCGAGGAGACCTCGACCGTCAGCGGCATTCAGGGTACCGGTCTCGGCATGGCGATCACGAAAAATCTGATCGACATGATGGACGGCGGCATTTCGGTCGAGAGCGAGCCGGGAAAAGGCTCGGAATTCACGGTCTCCCTGCGCTTCCCGGTCAGCGGAGAGCGTGCCGCCGCGCCCGCGCGCATCCCCCAGCTCGAGGGCCTGCGCGCGCTCGTCGCGGACGACGACACCGACACCTGCCTGAACGTCAGCAAGATGCTGCGCACGATCGGGATGCGGGCGGACTGGACGACCTCGGGACGCGAGGCGGTCGTCCGTGCGCAGGACGCGCTCGATCAGGGCGACGGCTTCCGCGTGTTCATCATCGACTGGATGATACCCGATATGAACGGCCTCGAGGTCGTGCGCCGCGTGCGGAAGCTGATCGGT
>OLGA01003009.1_pt1 | contig 11221 bp, 9 predicted proteins | sample 1604881 | NCBI WGS metagenome assembly OLGA01 (sample SAMEA3888896, study PRJEB22519) | human gut metagenome | biome: human gut; feature: human-associated habitat; material: faeces | place: Denmark | collected 2009
TGAACCATGATGAGGGCACCCATCAGTCGGGTAGAAACACCCCAAGAAGTAGCCCATACATACTCAGGCTTATTTTCCTTGTTCAAATAAGTAACATCGAAGCTCTTGGCGAAGTTCTGACCCAAGAAGTGGGAAGTACCGCTCTGGAGAGCCTTGCCATCCTGCATCATAGCCTCAATGGTATATGTGTTCAAAGCACCAGCGAAACGCTCAGTCTCAGACTTTACACCCTGTAAAACAGGAACACCCATGTAGTTTTCTGCAAAGTCAGCATAAACCTTCAGCATCTCCTGAGCCTTTGCCTCTGCCTCTTCCTTAGTAGCATGAGCGGTATGACCCTCCTGCCAAAGGAACTCCGATGTACGGAGGAAAGGACGAGTACGCATCTCCCAACGCATCACGTTACACCACTGGTTGCAGAGGATAGGGAGGTCGCGCCAAGAATGAATCCAGTTCTTGTATGTGTTCCAGATAATAGTCTCTGATGTAGGGCGGATAATCAATTCCTCATCGAGCTTTGCATTAGGATCTACCTCTACCTCAGTACCATCCTCAGTAGAACGGAGGCGATAGTGAGTAACTACGGCACACTCCTTGGCGAAACCTGCTACGTGCTCAGCCTCACGAGAGAAGAAACTCTTCGGAATGAGGAGAGGGAAGTATGCATTCTGTACACCTGTCTGCTTAAACATCTTGTCGAGCTGCTGCTGCATCTTCTCCCAGATAGCGTAACCGTATGGTTTGATGATCATACAACCACGTACAGGTGACAACTCAGCGAGGTCAGCTTTTACTACCAAGTCATTATACCACTGACTGTAATTGTCAGCACGCTTGGTCAAATTCTTAAGTTCCTTAGCCATTTTTATTATTCTAAATTTTAATATTCCAAATATATTATAATATAGGTATAGTCAGATATCTTCGCTCCGTTCTTAGGAGTAAAACATCTTCAGAAAAAGTGTACAATAGGGATTTTCCAACCCAAAATAGGTGTTTCCCTTTGCCCTTTTCATCAAATACCATTAAATTTGCATGCAAAAATACAAAAAAATATTAGAAAAAGCTCCATAATGGAGAAAAAAGAGTTATCTTTGCAATTAAATAACAAAAATATAGGAGATTTTGAATATGAATAAGATGAAATTTTCGGTTGCAGCACTTTCTATGCTGTTGGTTTTGGGTAGTTGTCAGACTAAGACTGGTACAGGTGCAGCAGTAGGTTCTGGTGCAGGTGCAGCCCTTGGTGCTATCGTAGGTGGTTTGTTGAACAATAGCCATCGTGGTACAGGTGCCCTCGTTGGTGCAGCTATTGGTGCAGCAGTTGGCGGTGGTGCTGGTACTTTGATTGGTAAGCATATGGATAAGGTGGCTGAGCAGGCTAAGGCTGTTGAGAATGCCAAGGTAGAGCAGGTTACTGATGCCAATGGTTTGGCTGCTGTCAAGGTAACTTTCGATTCTGGTATCCTTTTCCCTACTAATGGTTCTACATTGAGCAGCGCAGCTAAGAATGACTTGGCTAAGTTTGCTGGTGTATTGAAGAGTAATACTGATTGTGAGGTTGCTATTCAGGGTTATACCGATGCAACTGGTAATGATGGTATCAACTTGCCTTTGAGTCAGAAGCGTGCTGATGCTGTTTATAGCTATCTTTCTTCTTGTGGTGTAACACGTAATCAGGTAAAGACTGTTGAGGGATTGGGCTCTTCTAACCCAGTTGTCAACACAACTGCAGCTTGTGCTCAGAACCGTCGTGTAGAGGTTTACCTCTATGCTTCTCAGGCTATGGTTAATGCCGCTAATAACGGAACATTGAAATAATGATACTTAAAAGAATTAGAAATATTCTAAGATGGGTGGTGGTGCTGTTTTTCAGTACCACCATTCTTGCTGTTGTAGTATATCGTTTCTTACCGGTTTATTTTACCCCTCTGATGTTTATCAGATGTTTTCAGCAAGTTGCTGATGGTGAAAGCATTACGTTGCATCATCATTGGGTAAGTATGGACAAAATCTCTCCTCATATGCCTGTAGCTGTAATGGCCAGCGAGGATGGTCGTTTTCTGAAGCATCATGGTTTTGATTTTAATGCCATCGAGAATGCTGCCAAGAATAATGCCCGTGGAGGTAAGGTTCATGGAGCCTCAACCATCAGTCAGCAGACTGCCAAGAATGTTTTTCTCTGGCCTGGTCGCTCTTGGACCCGTAAGGGCTTTGAGGTGTATTTTACTTTCCTGATAGAAATGATGTGGAGTAAGCAACGTATCATGGAGGTTTATCTCAACAGTATAGAAATGGGCAATGGTATCTATGGCGTAGATGCTGTGGCCGAATACCATTTTAATAAAAAGGCTTCTGATCTTTTCAGAAGTGAGTGTGCATTGATAGCGGCAACGCTTCCTAATCCAAGAAAATTTGATTCCCAGAATCCGAGCGCTTATATGAAGAAGCGCCAACGCCAGATAGAGCATGAAATGCGTTTTGTGCCTTCTTTCCCAAAAGAAGGTGAGGATTTTGACCCTTCTACTGCTGTGGGTGGTTATAAGGGTAAATAGTTATAATATTTGAAGTTTATGGATTTATTGAACGACTTGAATGAGGCGCAGCGTCAGGCTGTGGAATATATAGACGGTCCTTCGCTGGTGATTGCTGGTGCAGGATCTGGTAAAACACGTGTTCTTACTTACAAGATTGCTTATCTGTTGGAAATGGGATTGAAACCTTGGAATATCATGGCTTTAACCTTTACCAACAAGGCAGCTCGTGAGATGAGGGAACGTATTGATAGACTGATGGGAGGCGATTTGGCTGCCCATCTGTATATGGGTACATTCCACAGTATCTTTTCACGTATTTTGCGCGCAGAAGCGTCTCATCTTGGCTTCAATAATAATTTCACTATTTATGACGAGACCGATTCCCGCTCCTTGCTCAAGGCTATTGTCAAAGAGATGGGGTTGGATGATAAGATTTACAAGCCAGCTGCCGTACATCATAAGATTTCGATGGCAAAAAACCAGTTGATGGGACCGAATGAATATACTGCCAATGGTGAACTCCTCCAGCGTGATTTGCGTGAGAAGATGCCTGAGGTGGGGAAGATTTTTGCTGCTTATGTTCAGCGTTGTAAGCAGGCTAACGCAATGGACTTTGATGATTTGCTTACCCTTACCTTCCAGTTGTTCCGTGATCATGAGGATATCAGAAGGAAATATGCTGACCGCTTTGATTTCATTCTTGTGGATGAGTATCAGGATACCAATCAGGTTCAGATGAATATCGTGATGCAACTTTGTAAGGAAAAGCAGCGTGTCTGTGCGGTGGGTGATGATTCGCAGAGTATCTATAGTTTCCGTGGTGCTAATATTGATAATATCCTGAATTTCAGACGCCATTTCGATGATGCCAAACTTTTCAAACTGGAACAGAACTACCGTTCTACCCAAACTATTGTCAATGCCGCAAACAGTCTGATTAAGCACAATCGTAATCAGATTCCTAAGGATGTGTACAGTGAAAATGCAGAGGGAGAAAAGCTTCTCTACCAGCCTGCCTATAGCGATAAGGAGGAGGCTTTAATCGTCAGCAAGGATATCAAGCGATTCAAGCGCATGGATGACTGCGAGTATAGTGATTTTGCCATCCTTTACCGTACGAATGCGCAGAGCCGTAGTTTTGAGGAAGAATTCCGCAAGCAGGGCATCCCTTACCGCATTTATGGTGGATTGAGTTTCTATCAGCGCAAGGAAATCAAGGATATCATAGCTTATTTCCGTCTGGTGGCTAATCCTGATGATGAGGAGGCTTTCAAGCGTATCATCAATTATCCTACTCGTGGTATTGGAACTACTACTGTCAATAAGGTAATTGATTGCGCCCGCAGTCAGGAGGTCAGTTTGTGGGAAATCATTTCTTCTCCCGAACATTATGGATTAGCTGTCAACAAGGGTACGCTTACTAAGTTGGATCAATTCCGTCTTCTTATCAGTAGCTTTATTGAACGAGCTAATCAGGTGGATGTCTATGAACTTGGTGAGGCTATTATCAAGGAAAGTGGTATCAGTGCAGAAATCTTTAATGGCGGTAAGGACGCAGACAATATTGCCCGTCAGGAAAACTTGGAGGAGTTCTTGAGTGGTATGCAGACGTTTGTGGAGGAACGCAAGGAAGAGGATAGGGCAGAAGAGATCTTTCTGACCGATTATCTGCAGGATGTAGCCCTGTTGACTGACCTGGATAGTAAGGGAGATGATGATGCTCCCCGTGTTTCTCTGATGACTGTTCATGCTGCCAAGGGTCTGGAATTCCCAACCGTCTTTGTTGTCGGTCTGGAGGAAAATATTTTCCCAAGTCCTATTTCTGCAGTTTCTTTACGTGATGAACTTGAGGAAGAGCGTCGTCTGCTTTATGTGGCTATTACACGTGCAGAGAAGCGCTGTGTCCTGACCAATGCCAAAAACCGTTTCCGCTATGGAAAGATGGAGTTTGATAATCCAAGCCGTTTCATTGATGAGATTGATTCTCGATTGGTTCAGGCTGAAGGTGAATCGAGTGGAATGGATAGTGGTTATGGCGGAAGAATGCCGTGGGATCGGGATAATTATTCCAGAACCCGCAGGTCAAGATGGGAGCAGGATGATGACGAACCGGAGTTTTTGAGAGGTCAACGCAGACAGAAATCTGTGGTATCCCAATTTATGCCGGATCCAAAGCCATCATTCAGTTCTCAGGGCTATAAGTCTGAACCGAAATCTGCCCCTCGTTCTGACAGTTATAGATCTGAACCGAAATCTTCGTCACTCAATGAAGGAAACTTCAAGTCTGTAAGAGCTGTAAATGCTGCTCGCAGGATTATGGGGAAGGATACACCTGTTTCCGGAACGAATTCTTCTTTTGGAGGATTACAGGAAGGAGTCAAGATAGAACACCAGCGTTTTGGTGTGGGAATTGTGGTGAAATTAGAAGGTTCTGGAGAAAATGCAAAGGCTACCGTAGAATTTGTTAATTCTGGTCGTAAGCAACTTTTGTTGAAGTTTGCTAAGTTTACTGTTGTCAGTTGAAATGAGTTGGTTTTCTTATTAAAAAAGCGAAAGAAATAAGATTCTCATCCTATTTCTTTCGCTTTTTAATATGATAGAGTTTATTAAAACTACGTCATTTATAGAGCCTCATCCTCTGGTTTCTCAGGAATAGCCCTTCCGCCTTTAATCACAGGAAAACGTTTTTTCTTGCGAAGCCATGCAGCTTTTCGCTTTTCGTAGTCCTCCCGATGACGCTCCAGGAAATTGTCTTCCATCTTGATTAATTCTCTTTAAACTTGCTATAGATGACTTTGATCTGAATAGGTCCTGCGGGAACACGCTTGCCATCTTTGGTCTCATATACATCAGTTCCCTTTACCAGTCGGGTAGAGGTCAAACTCATACAGTGTGTCATCTTACTGATAACGGTAGATGAGTTCTCTGTTACTGTAGTAATGGTGATAGGTACGAGTACCGCCTTGTTCCAATTCTCGCTCTTACCCTTGTTCTTATACATGGCAGTAATCAAGTTACTGATATTGCTGAACGTATAAGTGTTCTTATTGATGGTATTGTATGTAGCGTAGAAAGATGTTCTATTGTCTATAATATCACCATTCTCAAAGAAAGATTTCAAACTGTCTTTAGGCAGTAAGAGAACCGTCTGTGGAGTATCAAAATTATATGCATTGTTTTCATCCACATTGTTGATTCTTGGGAACATAACCGTTGCTGTATTCAGCGTATCCTTCTCATGACTTCTGATGATATCTTCTACAGGGAGAGTAACTTCAGTGAAGATGCCCGCAGGGGACTTCAAATATGTACAACTTTTATCTGCAGCCAATTTGTTGATTCTATCCTGGTCATTGGTGATCCTATTCGTCTGAAGGACCTCTTCTGTACCATCAAAGCGGTTGAAACCGGATGAAACAACAGTACTGTCTGTTACACCATCAGAAGCCTTGACGGTCTTCTTTCGGGTCCAGTAGAACTGGAGCTCAGTATTCCAGATGTCAGCTACGTTACCGATACCGCTTTCATGCTTGATGTAGAAACCAGGACAGATATTCTTCATGAACTCATAATTGCTCTTGAAGTATTCTGGATGCTTCTCGTAGTTCTGCATGATGTATGTACCATAGTTGTCATAATGTACCCTATTTTTCGTAAAAGGCTTGTTGAAATAAATCTTGAAATAGCCCTTTGATTTGGATAGGGTGTATGTAGCGCTGGAATGCAAATTGTCCTTGCTCACATATCCTTCAGCCATCGGGTCGTAATCAGAATAGTAATTTCTGTCCTCAGACATCGCTTTGGTCATTTCGTATGCAGTAACCGTCATCGGTGCGAGGGTGTCTCCGTATGTGCTCTGATAGCTCACGAGGAGGAAGCAGGAATCAGCTTTGAGTACACCATTGTTGGCATCCTTGATATATTTTAGAGTATCGATGTCGAATGAAGAAAGCGGAGCTAACTGAGCCATATAGTCGGCTTCCAGATAAGCTTTTGTTTCAGGATCCTTTACTTTACCAATAATACCATTATTTGTTTTACTTAAAACGGATCCTGCAGCCAATGAATTGGTAATTACATTGTATGTCGCATCCGTAACGGTGAGTTTATCCACATTATTAGTGATAGACGAACCAATCATGTCGGTAGTGTCATCACAGGCAACCATGGAAAAGGCTGCCATTATCAATGCTGTATATTTGAAAAACTTCATTTCTAATTTTGTTTTTTAAAACCCCTTTACAGGGAACAGAATATTGCAGAATAAACTTTTATTCTTCATCAGGACAAACCTCATTGATGAAGTTTGTATATGGTTCTTCGAAGTCGTTGCCAGTGAATCCCAGCATAGGCTTTTCTTTCTCCTTGGCATATTCCAGAAGGATAGGGTTTACGCCCTCTTCACCTTCTACCACACCATCTGAATAGTCGATGGCCAGTTTGCCGAGTTCTACGAAGTCAAAGTCGTTCTTGTAACCATCCAGAAGTTCTGCTTTCGCATCGCGGAAATCTACGCACTGCTTAAAGTTGGTGCCTAACTCTCCCTTCAGTTCGTTGTTGTAAAGAGAGATGATAACCTTGGAGTTTGCGAATGAAGGTTCTTCTGCGTAGGCAGTTTTGATATAGAGAGGTACCACAGCACTCATCCATCCCTGACAAACGATTACATCAGGCTGCCAACGTAGTTTCTTGACAGTCTCCAACACGCCTCTTGCATAGAAAATAGCGCGCTCACCATTATCGGTGTATTCCTTGCCATTTTCGTCCGCACCCATTTGGCGGTTGTTGAAGTAATCATCGTTGTCGATGAAATAGATTTGCTGACGGGTTGTCGGAATAGAGGCAACCTTGATAATCAGTGGATGATCCGTATCGTCGATAATGAGATTCATGCCAGAAAGGCGAATAACCTCATGTAGTTGACCACGTCGCTCATTGATGATGCCCCATTTTGGCATGAATGTTCGAATTTCGAAACTTGCCTCCTGCATTTTCTGAGGCAACTCTCTTCCCATGACAGACATGCGGCTTTCAGCTACGTATGGATTAATCTCCTGATTGATGAATAATACTTTCTTTGCCATAATTATTAATTTATTCTTCTCGAATTAGGTGCAAAGTTACAAAAAAAAGTTGAAATTAGCGAAAAAATTAGGGAAAACAAAGAAATCAATGCCCTAAAAGGCATATTTTTATGATATTTTTTTGTTATTTCAGAAATTAGTTGTTATTTTGCACCCTGAAAACAGATTTAAACGATGAAAGTATTCAATAAGATTGTTGACCTCCAGAATGAACTTTTCAATGTTCGCAAGGAGGGAAAGGAAATCGGCTTAGTGCCAACTATGGGTGCGCTTCATGAGGGTCATGCCTCTTTGGTTAAGCGTAGTGTTAAGGAAAACGGTGTTACTGTGGTATCAGTTTTCTTGAATCCTACTCAGTTTAATGATCAGGGTGACCTGGATCGCTATCCTCGTACCCTCGATGCTGACTGCAAGCTTCTTGAGGCTTGTGGTGCTGATTATGTATTTGCTCCATCAGTTGAGGAAATGTATCCAATCCCTGATGAGCGCCATTTTGAGTTTCCGCCGGTTTCTACCGTCATGGAGGGTGCTAAGCGTCCTGGACATTTCAATGGTGTATGCCAGGTAGTTAGCCGTTTGTTCTATATCGTTCGTCCTACTCGTGCTTATTTCGGTGAGAAGGATTGGCAGCAAATTGCAGTCATCAAGCAACTCGTCAAGTACATCGGTAGTGATGTCAAAATCGTAGAGTGTCCTATCATTCGTGATGAGGATGGTCTTGCGAAGAGTAGTAGAAATACCTTGCTCTCTGCTGATGAGCGTGCTATTGCTCCTTCTATCTTCAAGGCTCTCAAGGCGAGTGTTGAGTTCGCTAAGACTCATACTGTCAAGGAAACTCACGACAAGGTGGTTGAGGATATCAATGCCGTGGATGGTCTTGAAGTGGAGTATTTCGAGATTGTGGATGGTGATACCTTGCAGGATGTTGCTTCATGGGAGGACTCTGCCTATGTTGTAGGTTGTATTACGGTGTATTGCGGAAAGACCCCTATACGCCTGATCGACCATATCAAGTACAAGGGGTAATTCCTGACGATAGAAACAGTATCATTTAGCTCTATATAATTTAGTCAGTTTGATAAAGATAAACGAATCGAGATATGCAAATCGAAGTATTGAAGAGTAAACTCCATTGCGTGACTGTTACGGAAGCCAATCTCAACTACATGGGAAGTATTACCATCGATGAGGATCTGATGGATGCTGCCGGACTGATTGCTGGAGAAAAAGTTCAGATTGTAGATAATAATAATGGCGAACGCTTGGAAACCTACATCATCAAGGGTGAGCGTGGCAGTGGTTGCATCTGTTTGAATGGTGCTGCTGCCCGCAAGGTTCAGGTGGGTGATACGGTTATCATCATTGCCTATGCCATCATGGACTTTGAGGAGGCTAAGACTTTCAAGCCTACCGTGGTTTTCCCGAAAGAGGGAAATAAGGTATAGGATTCTATTCAATGGAAAAGGAAAAAGGTGTGCCTGAAGTGGATTTCCCACTTTTGACACACCTTCTTTTGTATGTCCCACAGATTTCACAGATTTACACAGATTTTTGACTTCTTCACAGACCGAACAGGTCTCCAAATCTGTGTAAATCTGTGAAATCTGTGGGACATTAAAATATTTAGTGAGAAGAAAAATCAGCGTGCGCAAATATTATTTTTTATTCTTCGAGAAATATCAGAGCACCTAAAGAGAGCGAAGCCTCACGCAGTTCTTTCGATATGTTATCGAAAATCTCCATGAACAGACTTACTAAGAGGAGAATAACCATGACTCCTAATACGATACCTCCTGCAACACCGTATATCCCGAAGAAGATAGTCTGGGAACTGACTGCTGATAGGACGAATCACATACTGTACAGGGAAGCGGAAGAAATCACTCATCGTCTTATGACCTACCGGAACTGTCTCCAGGTAGTTCAGAAGTGTTGGACCGTCATACCAAGGCGTCTTTTCACTCTTGTTGACTACATTATCTCCATCCTTGGCGCTGATAGGGATAAATACCACGTTCTTGATATTGAGTGTCTCAGACATCTTCTTGTAGTCTGCGATAATCTTATTTATATATATCTTTACTGAAATCAACCAGGTCCATCTTGTTGATAGCCACCAGAATATGAGGTATTCCGAGAAGCGAAGAAATATAGCTGTGACGTACTGTCTGCTCCAATACACCATGTCGTGCATCGATGAGAATGATGCTTAGGGCGCTGGTTCTTCGGGTGTACTGTGATTTCTCCAAGTGGGCAATACCACATGGGGTGTAAAAAGACTACCATACAGGGAGTAAAGAACATACCATACATTTGGTATAAGGCTGCCAAGCGTATGGTATGTATGATGGATAACGTATGTGTATCCTATATTTAATAAGGTGTAATTGATATTGACCAATTAAAAAAAGTATCTCCATTTTATTGCTAAATAATTATAAAGAAGTTGTTAGTATCCTTAAAGGAATTGGATTTGACTGAGGGTAGAGCAACTGGTATTCCGACTATTCAACAGAAATTGCAGGAAAATGGTTCGCCTCGTGCAACAATTGAGACTGATGAGGAACGTACATATTTCTTGATTGATATACCATGTAATTTAGACTATATCGGTGTACCTATTGGTAAAGAATGCAAGAAAGAATGCAAGAAAGAATGCAAGAAAGAACTGTCTGAATTACAGATGCTTATCATGGGGGCGTTGTCTGAAAATGCTAAGTTAACAATACCAGAATTAGCAAGAAAGATGGGCATATCTGCAAGAAAGATTTCTCAGGAACTAAAGTCTTTACAGGAAGAATTTCAGGTCTTGAAACGTGAAGGAGGTCGTAAGAATGGTTATTGGGTAGTATTGAATCATGACGTGTAAAACGTATTATAATATACATATATTTCTGTACGATAGCAAGTGCTTTCTAAAGTAACTCGAATGGTTTGGAGTTATTCAGAGCATAACTTGCTATCGTCAGATATTTCGTTCTGTTACGGATAGATCTCGATATGGCTGCTGCCTGAGTTGCCATTCTTGATAATCCTTATCTGGGTGGTGATGCGCTCGCTCATCGTGTCGGTATGACTGATGACGCCCACCTTCTTGCCTTGCGAACTTTGCAGCATGGCGAGGGAGTCGATGACGGTGGCTAAGGTATCGGGGTCGAGGGTTCCAAAGCCTTCGTCGATGAACAGATTCTCGAAGGAGATGTTACGGGAGGATAACGCCGACAGGCCCAGGGCGAGACCGAGACTCACGATGAAAGTTTCGCCACCTGATAGGGAGGTGGTGTCTCGGATATCGTCGGCACGGTCGTGGTCGATGACTCGGATGCCCAAGGAATGCTTTACCTGCTGCAGTTCGTAACGGCTGTTGAACTTTCTGATTTCCTGGTTGGCATGAGTTATCAGGAAACTGAGCGTATAGCATTGGGCTATCTTGCGAAGCGTCTTTCCGTCTGCTCCGATGGCATCCGTGATGGCTGTCCAGTCGTCCTTTTCCTGTGTTACGAGATTCAGAGCCTCAGCCTTGTCACCCAACTGCTTCACGGCTTCCTGATGGTTCTGCATCCTGGCGTTGGCAGCAATCAGTTCGTTGCGCTGGCTTCT
>OLGA01003021.1_pt1 | contig 11202 bp, 7 predicted proteins | sample 1604881 | NCBI WGS metagenome assembly OLGA01 (sample SAMEA3888896, study PRJEB22519) | human gut metagenome | biome: human gut; feature: human-associated habitat; material: faeces | place: Denmark | collected 2009
TGAGCATGTCAGGCCATAAGTTCCACGCTCCCAAGGGCGTAGGCGTTCTGTACGCAAAGACCGGTATGCCGCTGTTCAATATCATCCGCCCCATCCCTCCCATCGCGTGGACGTCGCTGGCCATCCTGTGGTTCGGCCTGGGCGAAATGCCGAAGTGGTTCATCATCTTCATCGCGGCCTTCTGCAACGTGGTGATCAACGCCTTTGACGGCGCGCGCTCTGTGGATATGACGCTGGTGGGCTGCGCCAAGATGCTGGGCGCCAAGGACAACCAGATCTTTACCAAGATCGTGCTGCCCGCCTCTGTCCCCTATATTTTCGCCGGTATGCAGATCGCCCTGTCCAACAGCTGGGCCGCCGTGGTGGCCGCGGAAATGATCCGCGCCAGCGAGGGTCTGGGCTGGGTCATCGTCACCGGTATGTCCGTCAACAATATGAAGCAGATCTTTGCCGGCATCGTGATCATCGGCATCATCGGCCTGCTTCTGTCTATCCTTATGAGAACGCTGGAAGGGAGGCTCCTGAGATGGAACAGGTCCGGGATCTGAATCATATCATCGAATGCACAGGTATCTCCAAGGAGTTTACCAACGAGCGGGGCACCACGCGGGTGGTGGATCATTTTGACCTGAAGGTCTCCGAAAACGAATTCGTCGTGCTGTTCGCCCCCGGCCAGTGCGGCAAAACAACGCTGCTGAACCTGCTGTCCGGGCTGGAGCCGCCCTCCACCGGCGAAACGCTGATCAATGGTAAAAAGGTCACCGGTCCCGATCCGGAGCGCGGCTTCGTCTATCAGACCACGGCGCTGTTCCCCTGGCTGACGGTCATGGGCAACGTGTCCTTCGGCCCCCGTGTACAGGGCATGAAGAAGGAAGAATGGCTGAAGCGGGCCAACAAGTATATCAAGCTGGTGGGTCTGGAGGGCTTTGAAAAGTCCTTCCCCAACCAGCTCTCCGGCGGCATGCGCCAGCGTGTGGGCATCGCCCGCGCCTACTGCAACGAGCCGAAGGTGCTGTTCCTGGACGAGCCCTTCGGACACCTGGACGCCCAGACCCGCTATCTGATGCAGGAGGAGATCCTGCGCATCTGGGAAAAGGAAAAGCGCACGGTGCTGTTCGTGACCAACAACATTGAGGAGGCCGTCTATCTGGCCGACCGCATCATCGTCCTGAGCAACTGCCCCACCCACATCAAGGCGGAGTATGTGATCGACCTGCCCCGGCCGAGAAACTATGTGGATCCTGAGTTCCTGCGGCTGCGCAGCGAGATCACCGATCTGCTGGACAAGAATATGGAATGAGGTGCCCTATGGAAGAACAGGTAAAGGTAAAAGTAGACCACCTTACGAAAAAATTCGACCAGCTGCTGGTGCTGGATGACATCTCCTTCAACGTGATGAAGGGGGAGTTCCTGTGCATCGTCGGCCCCACCGGCTGCGGCAAGACCACGTTCCTCAACAGCCTGACCGGCCTGTATCAGGCCACCTCCGGCAGCATCCTCATCAACGGCAAGCCTGTGGACCTGAAGAAGCACAATGTGTCCTACATCTTCCAGGAGTACTCCACCATGCCGTGGCTGAACGTGGAGGAAAACGTGGCCTACGGTCTGAAGCTGAAGCACACGCCCAAGGATATCATGAAGGAGAAAACCGAGCGGATGCTGGCGCTGGTGGGCCTGACGGCCTATCGGGACTATTACCCCGGCGAGCTGTCGGCCAGTATGCTCCAGCGGGTGGTGATCGCCCGCGCCTTCGCCACAGAGCCGGAGCTTCTGCTGATGGACGAGCCTTACGGCCAGCTGGACATCGAGCTGCGCTTCCATCTGGAGGATGAGCTGATCCGCCTGTGGAAGGAGACCGGCACAACGGTCATCTTCATCACCCACAACATCGAGGAAGCCGTTTATCTGGGCCAGCGGATCATGGTGCTGACCAACAAGCCCACCAAGGTAAAGGAAAACGTGATGTGCGAGATGCCCTGGCCCCGGGATATTGCCGCGCCGGAGTTCATTGCGCTGCGCAACCGCGTCACCGATCTGATCAAGTGGTGGTAAGCCGCAGGAGGAAAAGCAGAGTATGAAATTGGATTTTGAATATGGAAACGGCGTGATGACGGCACAGCTGCCGGACAGCACAAAGGTATTTGTGCCCGGCCAGACGGTGGCGGATCCGCCCCACATCCCGGAGGAACAGCTGGTGGAGGCCACCAGAAGCTCCATCCGGAACCCCATCGGCATGCCGCCGCTGCGCCAGCTGGCGCACACCGGCAGCAAAGTGGTGATCGTGATCCCCGACATCGTGAAGGGCGGCTGCCAGCCGACGGCCCACCGGAAGATCGCCATCCGCGTGATCCTGGATGAGCTTTATGCCGCCGGCGTGGAGAAGAAGGACATCCTGCTGCTGTTCTCCAACGGTCTGCATCCGCGCACCAGCGTGCCGGAGATGAAGACCATCCTCGGCGACGAGCTGTTTGGCGAATTCTATTATTCCGGCCAGATCACCAGCCACGACAGCGAGGATTACGAGCACCTCGTCGATTTGGGCTATACCGACCACGGCGACCACGTCATTATGAACAAGTACGTCTATGACGCGGACGTCGCGATCCTCATCGGCCATACGCAGGGCAACCCCTACGGCGGCTACTCCGGCGGCTACAAGCACTGCGCTACGGGCATTTCCCACTGGCGCTCCATCTCCGCGCACCACGTGCCGCAGGTCATGCATCGCGCGGACTTCGTGCCCGTCTCCACCCACAGCGAGATGCGCAACAAGTTCGACCAGCAGGGCATGTTCATGGAAGAGAAGATGGGCAAGAAGTTCTTCTGCTGCGACGCGGTGCTGGACAGCAAGAGCCGCCAGATCGCCATCTTCTCCGGCTACGCGAAGGAGATGCAGCCCATTTCCTGGGAAGTTGCGGATAAGCGCACCTATGTTCACTGGGCAGAGAAGAAGTACGACGTCGTCGTATTCGGCATGCCGACGAACTTTCACTACGGCAACGGCATGGGCACCAACCCGATTCAGATGATGCAGGCGCTCTCCGCGCAGGTCATCCGCCACAAGCGCGTGATGAAGGAAAACTGCGTCATTATTTGCAGCAGTATCTGCGACGGCTATTTCCACGATGAGAGATGGCCCTATGCACGGGAGCTTTTTGACCTGTTCGGCCACGATTATCACCAGACCCTGCCGGACATGGCCAGTCTGGGCGAGTATTTTGCCACCAAGGAAGAATACATCCGAAAGTACCGCTTTGCCGGCGCTTTCCATCCCTATCACGGGTTCTCCATGATGTCCTGCGCCCACATTGCGGAGATGAACACCTCCGCGATCTACATCGTCGGCGCCAGAGAGCCGGGCATCGCCCGGGCCATGGGGCTCAAGACCCGGGCCACCTTCGAGGAGGCGCTGGCCGACGCGATGAAGAAGTATGTCGGCCCCTCCCCCAACATTCTGGCGCTGCCGCAGACCTTTAAGCTGGGCGCGGTGCATCTGTGCATGAAGGACCCGAGCCAGAACAGCCACAGCCGCGACGGCATCACCCATCCCTGCGGCGGCTGCTGAGACGCCCTCGGAGATATGAAAAAATCCGAACCCCCTTCCGAAATAAACGGAAGCCGGGTTCGGATTTTTGGCGTTTGGTGCGGATAGCGGGGGTCGAACCCGCACGCCGTGAGGCAGGGGATTTTAAGTCCCCGGTGTCTGCCATTCCACCATATCCGCATAAATTGCGCCAACAGGGGTCGAACCTGTGATGGAGGAGTCAAAGTCCTCTGCCTTACCGCTTGGCGACGGCCCAGCAAAAGAAAAGACCGCGCAGCATAATCACTGTGCGGTCTTTGGTGGGGTGCCTAGAGAGATTCGAACTCTCGGCCTCCAGAGCCACAATCTGGCGCGCTAACCAACTGCGCCATAGGCACCATAGAATGCGCCCGAAGGGACTTGAACCCCTGGCCCACTGCTTAGAAGGCAGTTGCTCTATCCACCTGAGCTACGGGCGCGCACGGGTCAGTTCCTGTTGTCTGGGAACATGCTGCGAGAATTATAATATCACATGGGGCGCATTGTGTCAATAGTAAAGTTCAATTTTTTTGAACTTTTTTATTTGTGTTTTTATCGGGGCTTTCTGCCCGGCTTTTAATAGATTTCTGCCGGGGCCTGGGTGTTTACGAAATACAGCTCGTACCACAAAATAAAGGAATAGAAGCTCCAAATCTTGGTCATGTTCTTGGCCTTGCCCGCCTTATGATCATCCAGCAGGCGCATGATTTCGTCCACATTAAAGAACTTTTCGGCAACGGGGCCAGTGAACTTTTCCTTTACCATATTATAGTACTTATCTTCCCGCAGCCAGTCGTTCAGCGGCACGGGGAAGCCCAGCTTTTTGCGATGGGCAACGCTTTCCGGCAGCTGCTTCATGGCGGCACCGCGCAGAGCGATCTTGGTGGACTCTTTGCCGGAGCGGTATTTCTGCGGGATGGACAGTGCCACATCCAGCATGTTGCGGTCCAGGAAAGGCACGCGCAGTTCCAGGCTGTTGGCCATGCTCATGCGGTCGGCTTTCAGCAGGATATCATACAGCATCCAGGTGTGCATATCCACCCACTGCAGCTGGGTGGGCTCATCCAGACCCTGCACTTTATCAAAATAAGGCTTAAAGAACTGTTCCGGGCGGGGGCTGTGGTAGTTCTTTTTCAGGCAGCGGTCACGTTCAGCCGGGTCCAGGAAAACATAGTTGGCGCGCATATAGCGCTGCCAGGGTTCTTCTGCACCGCGCACCAGAAAGTGCTTGCCCTTAAAGTCCGGCAGTTTGGATGCCACTGCGCCTGCGGCCTTACGCAGCGCTTTGGGCACCTTATGCTCGTAATCCATAAAGTGAACCGCCTGGCAGTACATGGGGTAGCCGCCAAACAGTTCATCGGCACCTTCGCCGGAAAGCACGACCTTGACGTACTTGCGGGCGTTCTGGGCCAAAAAGTAAAGCGGAACTTCCGCCGGGTTGGGCATGGGTTCATCCAGGTACCACTGGATCAGGCGGTTGGCTTCAAAGAACTGTTCGGCATCCACCTTATTGGCAATGCTGGGCACACCGATTTCCTTACTGAACTCCTGGGCATACGGCAGCTCGGAGTATTTTTCCTCCGCATAGCCGACCGAGAAGCTCTTGACATGCGGAGTACCCTTAGCAACCTCGTTGACCACAAAGCTGGAATCCACACCGGAAGAAAGGAAGCAGCCAACCTCAACATCGGCAATCTGGTGGGCGGCAACGCTTTCGGCAAAGGTATCGGTGATGATTTTTTCCCACTCTTCCAGGCTCTTGGAATCGTCCACATGGTACTTGATCTCATAGTAGCGTTCCACTGTCAGCTCGCCATTTTCCCAGGTGAACATACATCCGCTGGGCAGCTTGTAGACATTTTTGAACATGGTTTCCTCATTGGGGATATACTCAATGCTCAAATATTCCGGCAGGCGTTCCTCGTTTAGTTCCTTTTTGAAACCGGGATGAGCCAGAAAGCTTTTGATCTCGCTGCCAAACAGGAACAGACCATCCTGATTATAATAATAGAACGGTTTGATACCGAAGATATCCCGCGCACCAAACATGGTTTTGGTTTTCTGGTCCCAGATCACGAAGGTGAACATGCCGCGCAGTTTGCCGGGCAGCTGATTGCCCCACTGCTCATAGCCATGCAGCAGCACCTCGGTATCGGACCGGGTGGCAAAGGTATGGCCTGCAGCGATCAGTTCCTCGCGCAGGGTCTGGAAGTTATAGATCTCGCCGTTAAAAATGCAGACAAGACTGCCATCCTCATTGAACATGGGCTGCTTGCCGCCCTCCAGGTCAATGATGGAAAGGCGGCGGTGGCCCAGGGCTACCTGGTCGTCCACATAGTAGCCTTCGCCGTCCGGGCCGCGGTAGGTGATCAGGTCCGCCATTCCTTTTACAATGCGGCGGGCGGTTTCCGCTTTATGGTTGCGCTCAGCAAAGCCAGTAATGCCACACATAGGCGCTTTCCCCTCTCTATATTATAATGGTTTGTTTTGTTACAGGCTGGCGTTTCTATGATTGCCAAAAGGGCGGCGGGTGCACAATGTGCGCCCCTACGGGGGCCAGCGATTTTATTTATAGTGTGTGATAGCTTTTATTCTATCATCAATCCCGCAGGCCCTTATTGCCATAGTAGCGGGCGGTTTTGCGGTAGTAGTTCAGCTGGCTGCGGATGTACCAGAGCCAGCGCTTCAGGTTCCAATCCTCTTTGCAGAACAGCTGGTGGGCACATTTGCCCTCTTTTTTCAGCTTATCCGCACGGGCCAGCAGATCCGGGTCCTTCAGGTATTTTTTGATCACGCCGTAGGGGGCAATCATCCACAGGCTCTTGGTATCGGCAATGGTCAGGCCAAGTTCCTTGTGCTCCAGCACATCCTCCACCAGCCACTTGGACAGGTTATACCCTGCCGCGGTGACAAAGTAGCTGGAACGGCCCTGACGGGGGTTCATCTCAAACATCTTGTACTCGCCGGTGCGGGCATCGTACTTGATGTCCATATTGGCAAAGCCTTCCCACTGCATATCTTCCAAAAAGTTTTTCAGCTTTTCCAGCAGGGCAGCATCATTGTATTCGGGGTCAGACAAGATGGCCGCATAGTTGCCGATGCCTTCGGGGGTCTGCTCTTCCAGCAGGGGGCGGCCCAAAGCCATCAGCTTGACTTTGTGGTCCAGGCCGCAGTAGGCGTTCAGCACACGCATGCAGTTGTCATCGCCGGGGATATACTCCTGCAGAATCAATTCGTCCTGGTAGCTGCTGCCGTAAATGGCGGCGGTGATGGCGTCAAATTCTTCGCGGTTATTGGCAAGGAACACCTTTTTCTTGTGGGGGAAGGTGCAGTTCCAATACGCCGGGGAATTGCTCGCCTTGATGATAACGGGGAACGCAAACGGCAGTTCTATATTTTTATAGTTCTGCGCATTGCAGGTTGCCGTTTTGGGGTAGCTCAGGCCGTGTGCTTCGCAGGCACGGTAAAAGTTTTCCTTAATATCCAGGTCCAGCACGGTTTGCAGTTCCGGGCAGGCAAAGTGGTAATAGGGTTTCAGGGCATCGCGGTGGCGGCCCATCAACACGGTGTAACCGTCCGCGCAGGAAACCAGCACCAGCGGCTTGTCCGCATGGGCTTTTGCGTAATCGGTCAGCGTTTTTACAAACGTTTCATCGTTTTCCAAATCAGGTTCCAGCACGGCAATTTTTACAAGATTGGTGTTGGAAGTTGCAACCAGCGCACCCTTGCAGATGGCCACGCTGCGCACGCCATACTGCTGGTAAAAGCTGCGTGCCATACCATAAACATTGGCATCGCTGCCAAGAAGTACCGGTAAAAAATCAGACATAATACCAAACCTTTCCCATTTTGGTTATCCTTTATTTTACCGCCATTGCCACCACATGTCAAACGGCAATATTGCCTGCTTTGGGGGTGCGGACACGGCGTTTTTTGTCTGCGCGGGCGAAAATTCCAGCAGCATTCGCCGCAAAATGCTTTTCTTTACGGCGCGAACCGTGTATAATAGGGCATATCGTACAAACAGTACCGGTTTCCGCCGGGGCAAGAAAGTAATAACCTGCGGTTTGTTTTTAGCTCCGCAGCCAGTTGAGGATTATAACCATGTGTGGAATTGTTGGCTTTGTCGGCGCACGCGCCGACATGCAGGAAATTTTGCAGGGCATGATGGATGCCATCGCCCACCGCGGCCCCGATGGCCAGGGCCAGTTTATTGAAGGCCCGGCAGCCCTTGGCCAGCGCCGCCTTTCCATCATTGACCTGGAGGGCGGCAAACAGCCCATGTTCAATGAGGACCAGAACCTCGCCGTCATCTTTAACGGCGAGATCTACAACTTCCAGGAGTTGACCGCCGAATTGATGCGCGCCGGGCACACCTTCGCCACCCGGTCCGACACCGAAGTTTTGCTGCACGGGTACGAGCAGTGGGGCAAGGAGATGCTGCAAAAGCTGCGCGGCATGTTCACTTTTGCCATCTGGGACCGCAAGAACGAAACGCTGTTCTGCGCGCGCGACCATTTTGGCATCAAGCCGTTCTATTATTACCAAAACGATGCCGGAGAGCTGCTGTTTGGCAGCGAGATCAAAAGCTTTTTGGCCCACCCCGGCTTCAAGAAAGAGCTGAACGAAGAGCAGCTGCCGCTGTATCTTTCCTACCAGTATTCCCCCGGGGAGGATACCTTCTTCAAGGGCGTCAAAAAGCTGATGCCCGCCCACTGGCTGGAATGGAAAGCCGGGCAGCTGACGGTGCAGCGCTACTGGCAGCCCAAGTTTGACCCCGATGATTCCCGCACACTGGAAGAGTGGGAGGACGAGATCAGCGCGGCGATGAAAGAGAGCGTGCAGGCACACAAGATCGCCGATGTTGAGGTTGGCAGCTTCCTTTCTTCCGGCGTGGATTCCAGCTACATGGCCGCGCTGGCCCATGTGGACAAAACATTCACCGTTGGCTTTGCCAACAAGCAGTATGACGAAACCGACTATGCACAGGAGTTTTCCAAGCACATCGGGGTCAAGAATTACGCTTACCGCATTACGCCGGAGGAATACTGGGCCAACCTGGGCAAGATCCAGTACCACATGGATGAGCCTCTGGCGGATGCCGCTTCGGTCGCGCTGTACTTTGTCAACCGCGAAGCATCCAAGCAGGTCAAGGTCTGCCTGTCCGGCGAGGGCGCCGATGAATTTTTCGGCGGGTACAACATTTATAAAGAGCCGTTTACCGTAACCTGGTATGACAAGATTCCCCTGCCCATCCGCCGGGCCATCGGCGCGGTGGCGGACCTGCTGCCGCCGGTGCATGGCATCAACTTTTTGGTGCGCCGCGGCAAGCCGCTGGCGGAGCGTTACATCGGCAACACCAACCTGATGGATGAGCACCGCAAGAAAAAGCTGCTGAAAAACTACCACCCCGGCAAGCTGCCCACCGACCTTTCCCGCCCGTACTTTGAGCTTTCCAAAGGGCAGGACGCTGTGACCCAGATGGAAACCTGCGACCTGAACCTGTGGATGGTGGGCGATATTCTGCTGAAAGCCGACAAGATGAGCATGGCCAACAGCCTGGAGCTGCGCGTGCCGTTCCTGGACCGCAAAGTATTTGAACTGGCAAGTCATATTCCGACCAAGTGCAAGGTGAACGCCAACCAGACCAAGATTGCGATGCGCGGTGCGGCAGAAAAGACCATTCCCGCCAAAACGGCAGACAAAAAGAAGCTCGGCTTCCCTGTTCCGGTACGCGCCTGGCTACGGGATGAGCAGTATGCGGGCGTTGTGCGCAAGGCATTTAACACCCCCGCCGCGGAGCAGTTTTTCCGCACAAAAGAGCTGAATGCCATGCTGGACCAGCATATTTCCGGCAAGCGGGATAACTGGCGGCAGATCTGGTGCATTTTTATGTTCTTAGTCTGGTACGATGAATACTTTGTAAAACGCTGAGGTGATAACAACATGCTGTTAAAACAACTGCTGAAAAATCTGGACTATACACTTGTTCAGGGCTGCCTGAATACCGAAGTGACTGACATTTACTATGATTCCCGCAAGGTAACGCCGGGCGGTCTGTTTGTCTGCATCGTCGGCACCCAGCGGGACAGCCATGATTACGCCGCGGACGTTGCCGCCAAAGGCGCCGCCGTGCTGGTCATCCAGCACGACCTGCCCGCCGAGGTGCTGGCCGCTTTGCCGGATGTGACCGTGGTCAAGTTCGAGAACACCCGTTACGCCATGGCGCTGCTTTCCACCGCCTATTTTGGCCGTCCCGCGCTGGAAATGACGATGGTTGGCGTGACCGGCACCAAGGGCAAAACCACCACCACCCACATGATCAAGGCTGTGCTGGAAGCCGCAGGTCACAAGGTCGGCATGGTCGGCACCAACGGCGTGTATTACCCCGGCCACCACTATGACCTGAACAACACCACCCCCGAGAGCTATGAGCTGCAAAAGATCCTGCGCCAGTTGGCGGATGCTGGGTGCGATGCCTGCGTGATGGAAGTTTCCAGCCAGGGCATTATGATGGACCGCGTGGCGGGCATCCATTATAAAGTGGGCGTGTTCACCAACCTGTACCCGGACCACATCGGCCCCGGCGAGCATGCCAGCTTTGAGGAATACCGCAGCTGGAAAGGCAAGCTGTTCCAGCGCTGCGATGTCGGCGTGGTAAACGCCGATGACCCCAACACCGAAGCATTGCTGGAAGGCCACACCTGCAAGCTGGTTACCTATGGCATCCACGCCCCCAAGGTGGACTACCGCGCCAGCGAGCAGTACCGCCTGCTGCGCAACAAGGAGATGCTGGGCGTTGAGTTCACCCTGACCGAGCCGGACGGCCACACGCTGGACGTACAGGTGGGCATGCCGGGGCTGTTCAGTATTTACAACGCCCTGGCCACCATCGGCGTGGGCAAGGTGCTGGGCCTTGCGGATGCCCCCATCCATGAGGGACTGAAAAAGGCTTTGGTCAAAGGCCGTGTGGAGCTGGTGCCCATCAGCCACAAGTTCACCATCCTGATCGATTATGCCCACAACGAAGCCGCCACCGAAAGCCTGATTGAAACCCTGCGGGAGTACAACCCCAACCGCCTGGTCGTGGTGTTCGGCTGCGGCGGCAACCGCAGCAAGCTACGCCGTTACGGCATGGGCGAAGTGTGCGCCAAGTTGGCGGATTTCAGCATCCTGACCGAAGATAACAACCGCTTTGAAAAAGTGGAAGATATTATCGCGGACATCAAAACCGGCATGGCCAAGGGCAACCCGGACGCCAAGTATGTGGAAATTCCCGACCGGCTGGATGCCCTGCATTACGCCATTGACCACGCGCAGGAGGGCGACCTGATTGCCGTAATTGGCAAAGGCCACGAAGCCTACCGTGACCGCGAGGGTGTTAAAACGCCGTTTTTGGAGCGCGAGCTGATTGAAGAGTACGCCGCTGAAACTGGGGTAGAATAAATATTTTTGCAGGGCTATGCTTTGCCTTTTGCTGCTTTGCGGCAAAAGCGGCACGGCCCTGCTTTTCTTTTGCACAAAATTGTGGTATACTGTTTGTGTATGCTAAAAAGTATAGGCAACACCGCACAATTCCCGCCTGACGGCTTAAGCACCGCTCCAGCGGCTGCGGCACGGCATCTGCGTTGCCAAAATGC
>OLGA01003027.1_pt1 | contig 11178 bp, 10 predicted proteins | sample 1604881 | NCBI WGS metagenome assembly OLGA01 (sample SAMEA3888896, study PRJEB22519) | human gut metagenome | biome: human gut; feature: human-associated habitat; material: faeces | place: Denmark | collected 2009
GATCGCGTTCCTCGCCTGTGTGTGGTCGCTTGCTGCGATCTGTATGCGGATCGTGACCGAACACACCGGCATCAATTCGCTCACCTCTGTGTCCGGCAGCAACAAGCCGCTGGTGCAGGTGTTCGTGCGCAAAACAGTCTGGATGCGCGTGTGGGCGGTTCTGATGAGCGCCATGAGCATCGGGTACTTCTATTTTGTCACCGATGTGCAGCGCATCACGCTGCCCGGCGGCTCCGGTCCGAGCGGCTATACCTGGTTCCCGCGCTTTGAATTTGCGTGGATCCTCGATGTGCTCATCGGGCTGATCTTTGCAGTCTACACCACAAACCTCATCAGTGACATTTATGCTGAGGTGCGGTATAAGTACAAGTTTGAATAAAAAAGAACCGACCGTCGGTCGGTTCTTTTTTACTATAGTTCAATATAATACGGGCAGATGTCCGCATAGCTGCCGTCCTTCTGACGGAAACCGCCGGGAATCGTGCCGAGCTGTGTAAAGCCGATGTGCTCATACAGCCGCCGCGCGGGCAGGTTGGTCGCCACCACGGCGTTGAATTGCAGCACGCGAAAGCCGAGCGCTTTGCCCTTTGCCATGCAGTCGCGCACCAGCTGCTCGCCGATGTGCCGCCCGCGACAGGCAGCGGACACCGCATAGCTCGCGTTGGCAATATGCCCGCAGCGCCCGATGTTGTTCGGATGCAGGATGTACAGACCGTAAATATGGCCGGTCTGCCGGTCCTCCGCGACGGCGGTACAGGTCTGCTCTGCGAAAAAGGCTGCGCCGGAGGAAGCGTCCAGCAGCTCCTCCTGCGGAAAGGCCACGCCGTCCTCCACAACCTCGTTCCAGATGCGGATCAGCGCCGGAAGGTCTGCCTGCGTATATGCACGAACCTGAATTTCCATGGAAAACACGCTTTCTGCTGGTTCAACCGGCTTTTTGATGGCGTAGTTATACCACCGGAAGCGCGGACTGTCAAGCGCTGCGCTCAGAGCGACAGGAAGGCTTTCCAGGTCTGGATATAGGACTGGGCTTTTTCGTCTGTCTCAGCCTCGGCAGCCATGCGCAGGAGCGGCTCGGTGCCGGAGAAGCGACAGATGACCCAGCTGCCGTCCGTGAAATAGACCTTGCAGCCGTCCTCACGGCTGATGTGATCGACGTTTTCAAATTCCGGGCAGGCGTGCTGTTCAAACAGGTACTGCTGAAGCGCAGGCTTGCGGGCCGGGGTCATGGTAAACGACGCTTCTGCATAGCGCAGCGCGCCGTACTGCGCCTCGATCTCGCGGTAGAGCGCAGAAAGCTTCTTGCCGGTCACGGCCAGCATCTCGACGAGCAGCGCGGCGGCGTAGATGCCGTCCTTGCCGGAGATATGCCCCCGGACGGCAAGGCCGCCGGACGATTCGCCGCCGATGATGGCGTCCGTTTCGGTCATTTTGGCCGACACCCACTTGAAGCCGACGGGGACCTCATAGCAGTTCTGACCCAGTCCCGCCGCAACGCGGTCAAGCAGGACAGTCGTAGAATTGTTTCGCACACAGGGACCCTGCCAGCCGCGGTATTTGACGAGGTAATAATAGAGCAGGACGAGCAGCTTGTTCGGGTGGACGAACTGCCCCTGATCGTCGATCACGCCGAGGCGGTCCGCGTCGCCGTCGGTTGCAATGCCGAGATCGCAGCGCCAGCGGTCCATGACGACCGCCGCCAGCGGGCCGAGCGTGTCCTCGTTCGGCGCGGGAAGCTTGCCGCCGAAGAGCGTATCGCGCCGGTCGTGGATGATCTCCAGATCGCAGCGGCAGGTCATGAGGATCATGCTCAGGCTCGTCTGGCTGACGCCGTACATGGGGTCGAGCGCGATGCGCAGCTGCGCGTTCTTGATGGCCTCCACGTCAATGGCGGACAGGATGCTGTCGATATATTCATTCGTCGGGTTGTGCTCGGTGATCACGCCTGCCGCGACGGCGGCGTCGTAGTCCATGGATTTGATCGTATCCGGATTTATTTGGGCGATCTCAGCCTCGATCTTATCCGTGACCGTGCGGTCTGCGTCCCGGCCTCCGGCGGTGAAGACCTTGATGCCGTTGTAGATGGCCGGGTTATGGCTGGCCGTGACGGCGATGCCGTAGGGCATGGCGCGGGTCTTGACCATGAACATCATGAGCGGGGTAGGGGAGGAGCGGTTGATGACATAGGGCCGGAAGCCATAACCCGCCATGACCTCTGCCGCCCAGTGCGCCGATTCCTTGGACAGGAATCGGCGGTCATAGCCGACGCAGATTTCCGCGCCGTCGTGCCCCTCCTTGTGCATAAGGCTGCACAGGCCTGCGATGAGCAGGCGGATATTCGCCTTGGTAAATTCGTCCGCAATGACGGCTCTCCAGCCGCCGGTACCGAAATGGATCATGCTGTTACCTCCCCATTCTTACTTCCGCATGGCACATACCGCCTGCCGTGTGATTGAACACGCCGTACAGATCGCCGACGCCGATGTAATTCGTCCACGAGACGGGCAGATCGACGCGGTCGATCACATATTCGCGGCTTATGTTGTCAAAATGGCCGTACTGCATAGCTTTCCCATCTTATTTCAATAATGTGTCGCGCAGCTGCGCGGCGAAAGAATGATTTTTCGTGTCGAGGCTCGCTTCCCAGACGATGATCCCGGCCAAGTCCGCATTGCGGAGGAGGTCCAGCTTCTGCCCGAGCGAACGCGCCGTCTCCACCGATAAGAACCAGCGGTCGAATGGATTGTCCGGCCCGTCGTAGACGAGATATGCGCCGCCTGCCCGCGCGTCATAGGCGCTGTGCCAGCCGGGCGTCTGCAAAAGCTCCAATAAATCCTCCTGCGCAAGCGTGTCCCATACCGGCGCAGAAGCGCAAGGCAGCAGGCAATAAAGCTTGCGCGGCCCTCCTTTGTATACGCCATCTCGGAAAAATACCCGCAGCGCGTCCAGCCGCCGATGGAAAGTAGAATTTTCACTGCCGGATAGTTTTTGTGCATCACTGCGTACTGTGCAAAATGACTGCGCGGCAGCTCCGGATCGAGTGCGCTGGGAGCGAGATCCTCCGTGTCGCACTCCGGGTGCAGCGAGACGATGCGCCAGTCCGTCCGCGCGGGCTTTTTCCCGGCCCGGCGGGCAAATGAGGGTTCGTGCGTCCCCTCCGCCGGTTCGAGCACCCAGAACGCGTGGTTGAGATACGTCGCGCAGTCCCACGGCAGCGCGCAGACCTCGCCCTTCCGCGCCGGTCTTCGGTTCAGATTCCAGTTTGCAAAGTATAAAACAGCCTGCCGCACCAGCCTTGCCCTCCCTTTTCGGTTGTTCTGCTCTTATTATAAACGCGCAGCTTTTCCCATGCAACGCCTCCGGCTGACATCGACAACAACGGGCAAAAAAAAGCAAGGATATCCGGTAACGGCTCTTTGCGCATATTGGGGGAAGTATGGTATACTGTGGTCAAGGCTTCCCCCCGCCGGGGAAGGCGTTTGGTGCATACCAACTGCATTCGGCTTTTGTTTGCTTTTTTAATGCACTTTCTGAAACAGGAGGATCAATTCATATGCTGATACGCCCCGTCACAAAAGAAGAGCGACTGCAGTCCGCGCAGCTGCTGACGATCGAAAGCGGCGATCTGACCATTTCCGCCGCAGACGACGCGATCCACTGCGACTACACGCTCCAGATCGGCGCGGAGGGCACGGATTGGCCTGCGATCTCGATCACGGATTGCGATGAGGGGCTGGAGGCCGCGGCGCTGCACGTCGCTTCGGGCGACATCCGCATCCGTGCCTCGGACGACTGCCTGAACGCGGCCAATTCCGACCTGTCTGGCTTTGATTTCTCCATGGATATCTCCGGCGGCACGATCAGCGCCTATACGACGGACGGCGCAGGCTTTGACTCCAACGGCTCCATGACCATCACCGGCGGCACTCCGCCGGAAAAGCCGGATGGCGGTACGCCGCCTGAAAGGCCGGACAATGCATCGGAACCGCCGGAGCCCGGAAATCTGTAACCCCGGGCCGGTGGGTGCTGAGCACACAAAAAACCGCCGCTCTGCATCGCAGAGCGGCGGTAAGTTGTTTTGCATCAGAACAGGTTCAGAACCAGCGTCAGGACGATGAACACGCCGCCGACCCATTTGGTGGCGAGGGCGAGTTTCGCGTCGAGGCCCTTGTTCTTGTTCTTACCGAGGTAGGTATCACCGCTGCCGCCGGCGATGGCACCGGACAGACCTGCGGACTTGCCGGACTGGATCGTCACGATGACGACGAGGCCGACGGCCAGAATGACCTGAATGATCGTTAAAATCGTATGCAGAGCGTTCATGAAAATTCCTCCAAACCATTTGCCGCCCTTCGTCGGCAGACGGCTCGCCGAGATCATATTTTATCAGGCTGTTTCAAACAGCTAGAAAATCATATCACAATTCAGATGTGAATGCAAGTGCATTTTTGCCGTTTTCCGCAGAAATCAGCTCTTTGTGACCCACGTATTTGTGGCAAGACAAGTCAGATAGGCGTTGATGAAGCCGTCGAGCGCACCGTCCATGACGGCGTTGACGTTGGATGTTTCGAAGCCTGTCCGCGTGTCCTTGACGAGCGTATAGGGCATGAAAACGTAGTTGCGGATCTGGCTGCCCCATTCGATCTTGAGCTGTGCGCCCTTGATATCGGAGATCTTGTCCAGATGCTCACGCTCCTTGATCTCGATGAGCTTCGAGCGCAGCATCCGCATACACGTCTCGCGGTTTTGGAACTGATCGCGCTGCGTCTGGCAGGAGACGACGATGCCGGTCGGCTTGTGAATGAGACGCACGGCGGAGCTTGTCTTGTTGATGTGCTGGCCGCCCGCGCCGGAGGAGCGGTAGACCTGCATTTCGATATCCTCAGGCCGGATATCGACGTCTTTGGAATCGTCCGTGATCTCCGGAATGACCTCGACTGCGGCAAAGGACGTCTGACGGCGGGCGTTTGCGTCGAACGGGGACACGCGCACAAGGCGGTGGACGCCGTTTTCGCTCTTGAGCATACCGTAGGCGTTCTCACCCTCGACGAGAATGCTGGCGGATTTGATGCCCGCCTCGTCGCCGTCGAGATAGTCAAGGATCTTGTAGGTCAGGCCATGCTGCTCGGTCCAGTGCGTGTACATCCGGTAGAGCATCGAGGCCCAGTCCTGCGCCTCGGTGCCGCCTGCGCCCGCCTGGAACGAGACGATGGCGTTGTTATTGTCATATTCGCCGGAAAGAAGCGTCTCAAGCCGTGCGTTTTCCATCTCCTGCTCGAGCTGGGCATAGCCCTCGGTCAATTCGGGGAGCATGGAGTCGTCGTTGTCCTCCAGCGCCATTTCGCAGAGCGTATACAGATCGTCCCACTGGCTGCACATTTTTTCGTATCGCGCGACCTTGGCCTCCAGCGTCCGGCTCTGCTTCATGACCTTCTGCGAGATCTCCTGATTGTCCCAGAAGCCCTCGGAATCGATCTGCGCGTGCAGGCGGTCGATTTCCTCTTTCGCGGCCTCAATGCCGAGGGAGTCCGCCAGCGCGTCCAGCTTGGGGCGGATATTATTGAGCTTTACCTTATATTCATCGAATTCAATCATGCTTTTCCCACACTTTTCAAAATTGTCGGGGTATATTATACAGGAAAACCGGCGGGATGTAAAGGGGAAACGAGAATTCTGGACGCTTTATGCGCGCAGACCCTGCTCCGTCTCACGGGCGACGATCCCGGCCTCCATGACCGCGTGGACGCGTTCGCCGACCTCAATGGCCGTTTTTCCGTCCAGCTCCTCCGCAGGAACGATGTCCAGCACGTCCAGCCAGACCTCCGTGTGCTTGCGGAACATATTGTGCAGAATTGCGCGGGAATTGACCAGTGAGCAGACCACGATGGGCACATTCGCCTTCTGCGCGATCTTGAACACGCCGCTGCGGTAGGGGAGAAGCGGAGCGTCCGTTTTGTTCGTCCCGCCCTCCGGGAATACGGCGATGGAGGCCTTGTCGTCCTTGATGAACTGGATGGCCTTGAGAATAGACTTGAGCGATTCGCGGTCGTTGTTCCGGTCGACCGGCAGGCAGAGTACCTCGCGCATGACCTGTGCGACAATAAAGATCGAAAAATTCTCCTTTTTGGACAGGAACGCCAGCTCCGCCCACGGCATGACGGCGTAAAACACGATGGGGTCGAACGCGAACCGGTGGTTGCTGACCAGCAGGAAGCGGCCCTTGCGCGGGACCTTTTCCAGCCCCGTCACATTGACATGGACACCGCCCAGTGCCAGCGCAATGCGGCAGAACTCGTTGAGGAGGAACCGGAAATAGCCGCTCGGCTTTTCCAGCAGCTTTTTCGGGTCGACAAACAGACACGAGACGAGCACGACCAGCAGAAACAGCACCACAAGCGCCAGAAAGCAGCCGAGAAAGAACACGGGAACCTGCCACACAGCCGCAAGCGAGGCAAAGCCGGACGCGGCATACGTCAGCGCGCAGCCGGAGAGCAGCGCAAGCGCGAGGAACACATAGAGCATGACGAATGAACACCTGCCGAACATGAAGATTTTCTGAAAATCCTCTTAAGATTTCAAGTATTCATTATATACACGGCCGGCGGGAAAATCATCCCGAAAAAAAAGAATTCACAAATAATTTAATAATTTACGGCTGCTCCGCTGCGCGCTGCCGGCTGATCTCAGCCCAGCTCGGGAGCTTCGCGATGCGCTCCGTCAGCTCCTGCATGCAGGCCGGAATGTCGATCTTCTGCGGACAGACTGCCGCGCATGCGCCGCAGCCGAGGCAGCTTTGCGGCTTCCGGCTCTTCGGCAGGGCTTCGACCGCCATGATCGCGTTCGTGGACGGCACGACGCGAAGCTCGTTCAAAACACGCAGCATCTGCGGAATGTCAATTTCCTGCGGGCAGCCGTCGCAGCAGTAGCGGCAGGCCGTGCACGGAACGGCGGACTTGAAGCCCTCCGCGATCTCCAGCAGCAGCGCCTGCTCTTCGGCACTGAGGGGCTCCGGATGGTCAAACGTGGCGAGATTGTCCTGCATCTGCGCCATGTTGGACATACCACTGAGGATCATCGTCACGCCGGGGATCTCCTGCACCCACCGAAGCGCCCAGGACGCGTCGGTGGCCTCCGGCCGCAGCGCGTGCAGCTTTTCCTGCGCGGCAGCGGGCAGATTCGCCAGCTTCCCGCCGCGCACCGGCTCCATGACCCAGATGGGAATGCCGTACCGGTTCAGCAGCTCACATTTTTCCTTCGCCTGCTGCAGCGTCCAGTCGAGATAGTTCAGCTCGATCTGACAGAATTCCATCTCGTTCGCGTGCTTTTCCAGAAACGCTTCCAGCGCAGGCAGTCCCGCATGCGTCGAAAAGCCCAGATGGCGGATGCGCCCGTTCTTTTTCTGCTCCAGCAGATACTGGAGGATGTTCCAGCGCTCGTCTTCGTAGACGGCGATGGAATTTTCATAGACGTTGTGCAGCAGATAGAAATCGAAATACTCCACGCCGCACTTTTTCAGCTGCCTTTCGAACACGCCCTTCACGTCATAGCTCGGCGCGATCTGGTGTCCGGGGAACTTGTCGGCCAGGTAGAAGCTCTCGCGCGGGTACTGCTTCAGAATTTCGCCGATGACGAGTTCCGACTTGCCGCCGTGATACGGCCAGGCGGTATCAAAATAGTTGACGCCCTTCGCAATGGCCTCCGACGTCATGGCGGCAGCCTGCTCCGCGTCGATGGATTTGTCCTCCCGCAGCGGCAGCCGCATCGTGCCGAACCCGAGCTGCGAAAGCTTCAAGCCCTGAAAGTCCTTATAGATCATAGTTTGCATTCCTTTCTGTCGTTTTTATGTGAGATATTCAAAGTGTTCGTAGGGGCGGACAGAGTCGTCCGCCCCTACCGGGATTTGCAATCCGGGCTATGGTGTATCTGAAAACTCCCAACGCACCCGGACAGCGGGCCTTTTTGCGGTGCGCCGCGTCATTTTTCCTTGAAATACGTCAGTATTCCTGCGAAAAAATGTCTTGCGCAACGCAAAAATCCCTCGCTGCCGGTCACATCATGAGTTTTCAGATACACCCTAATCGTCGTTTTCCTGCATCCAGTATAACAGAAAACCGCAAATTGCGCCATAAAAACATGGAAGCGCTCGGATTCTTTTTGACACGCTTTTTTCGAACGTATAGTGGAAATATTTTTGAATCTGTGTTAATATAAATTGGTATGCCGACCGGTGCGGGCGGCGACTTTCCAGACGGAGGAACTGGTATGACCTATTGGACAGCCATTTTACTTGGGCTCATACAGGGGCTTGCGGAGTTTTTGCCGATCTCCAGCTCCGGACATCTTGCGATCCTGCAAAACTTCCTGCGCATCGGCGATCTGGAAAACCAGATGCTGTTCGACGTGCTGCTGCATCTGGGGACGCTTGGGGCGGTGATCTTCGCGTATCATACGGAGCTGCGCGGGCTTTGCCGCGAGGGCCTGATGCTGCTGCACCTGCAGAAGCCCAAGCGCGGCGCGCGGCAGGACCCGGCAAGGCGGCGGCTGCTGCTGTTTCTCATCGCGGCGACGCTGCCGCTCATCCCGGCGGCGTTCCTGAGCGACTACCTTGACTCCCTGTTCTACGATACGTTCTTCATCGGCTTTGCCCTGATCGCGACGGGCTTTCTGCTGCTGGCCGCCGACCGCTACGGCCACGGCAACAAGACGGAAAAGGCCATGACGCTCTCGGATGCGCTGGTCATCGGCCTTGCGCAGATGATCGCGGTCGTGCCGGGCTTGTCGCGTTCCGGGACGACGATCTCCGCCGGGATGCTGCGCGGGTTTGACCGGACGTTTGCCGTCAAATTCTCGTTCTTCCTTTCCATTCCCGCCGTGCTCGGCGCGAATCTCCTTTCGCTCGTAAAGGCAATTTCCGCCGGGATCAACTGGGCGGAGGTTCCGATGTATCTGTGCGGCGTCGCCGCCGCGCTTGTCTCCGGATATCTTGCCATTTTCGCGCTCAACCGCATTGCGCAGCGCGGAAAATTCGGCGGCTTCTGTTATTACTGCTGGGGTGCGGGTCTGTTGACGCTGATCCTGTCCCTGATCTCGTGAGGTGTTTTGGTCACATGGCTTCTGCGAACAAAAGAAAGTCCACGGCCTCCCGCGGACGGAAAAAAACAACAAAAAAGCAGTCCGCGCCCATCCGGCGCGAGATCGGCGCGACGGTCTGCGGCCTGCTTGCGCTGCTGACGATCTTGTGCTGCTTCAAGGTGAACGCGGCATTTCTGGATCTGATGACGTCGGTGTTCCGGGGGTTGATCGGCGCAGGCTTTTACATCCTGCCGTTCTCGTTCATCATGAGCTTTTTGATCCTGATCCTGCACGACGGCAGGCCCGTCGCGCTGCGCGTGACCTGCACGTTCCTGACGGCCATGCTGATCGGCAGTCTGGTGCAGCTGGTCGGCGGAAAATTTGACGCGGACTGGGATTGGAGCGTCATTTCCGCGCTCTGGGACGGCGGCATCGACGGCACGGCAGGCGGCGTTCTGGCAGGCGGCCTTGCAAGCCTCCTTGAAGCGCTCATCAGCCGCATCGGCGCGGCTGCGGTCGTGATCGTGGGGATGCTGCTGAGCCTGATCACAAGTCTTAACATGACGGTGGCAAGCATCGTGACGGCCATCAGGAACCGGCCCCGCGCGGAATATGCCGAGCCGCAGCGCGAGCACAAGGACCCGGCGCAGGTGCTCGTCGATACCGTTGCGAACAAGCACATCGAGCACGTGCAGCGCACGGAGCAGCGCCGGGCCTCCCGCGCAAGCGACTTTGACCTTCCGGTCGACGATCCCCCCATGCCGGAGCAGCCGGAGAAGAAGACCGCGGGCAGAAAAAACGCGCCGGTGCGCCCGGACGTTTTTGTGGAAAACAGCCGCCGGCAGGAGAAGGCCGCCGAAGCGGCCCGGCCCGAACCGCAGCAGGAGCCGCAGGCGCCTGCCCAGGAGGAGACGGAGCAGCCGCCTATCCATAACGATTACAGAGCGCAGTTTGACGCGCTGATCACGGACGCACAGAAAGCGCCGGCGGAGGAAGCGCCGCCCGTGCCGAACGTTATTCCCATGGAGCTGCCGCACCAGATGCCGCCGCTCGTGATCGACCATTTTGACGCGCCGAAGCCGGCTCCCGCCGCACAGCCGCTGCCGCCGGTCGAGATCCCGGAGCAGCCGGAAAAGCTCAAAAAGGCGGACGTGCAGCTCGAAGCGGCCCAGATCGCGCAGGAGATCGGCCAGCAGGAGCCGCAGAAGCCGGAATACGAATTCCCGCCCGTGTCGCTCCTGAAGGCCGGAAGCGGCCAGTCGCACGACGGCACGGAGGAAATGCGGCAGAACGCCGAGCGCCTGAGCGACACGCTCCAATCCTTCGGCATCGAGGCGCATATCATCAATGTTACGCGCGGCCCGTCGGTCACGCGGTACGAGCTGGAGCTGCAGCGCGGCGTGAAGCTCTCCAAGGTCACGAATCTGGCCGACGATATCGCGCTGGCCCTCGGCGCGTCCGGCGTCCGCATCGCGGCCATCCCGGACAAGATCTCCGTTGTCGGCATCGAGGTACCGAACCGGATCGTCTCGGTCGTCATGGCGCGCGAGGTCATCGATTCGCCGGAATTTGAAAAGTGCAAGTCCCGCGTGTCCTTCGCTGTCGGCAAGGACATCGGCGGCAACCGCATCATCGGCGATATCGGCAAGCTGCCGCATCTGCTGATCGCCGGTACGACCGGCTCCGGCAAATCGGTCTGCATGAACTCGCTGATTATCTCCCTTCTCTATAAGGCAAAGCCCGAGGAGGTCAAGCTCATCATGATCGACCCGAAGATGGTCGAGCTTGGCATTTACAACGGCATTCCGCACCTGCTTATCCCCGTCGTCACAGACCCGAAAAAGGCTGCGGGCAGCCTGCAGTGGGCCGTGACGGAGATGATGCGGCGCTACCGCATGATGGCGGATGCAGGCGTCCGCGATCTCGAATCCTACAACAAGCAGGCGCGGGCCTCAGCGGACGATGAGCTGGAACCCATGCCGCAGATCGTCGTTGTGATCGACGAGCTGGCTGACCTCATGCTGGTCGCGGCCAAGGAGGTCGAGGAATCGATCTGCCGCATCGCGCAGATGGGCCGTGCGTCGGGCATTCATCTGGTCATTGCCA
>OLGA01003031.1_pt1 | contig 11171 bp, 6 predicted proteins | sample 1604881 | NCBI WGS metagenome assembly OLGA01 (sample SAMEA3888896, study PRJEB22519) | human gut metagenome | biome: human gut; feature: human-associated habitat; material: faeces | place: Denmark | collected 2009
AAGGTTTACACATTTACAATCAAGGGTAGGAATCATTTCTAAAATTTCAGCTGAAAGAGATGGCGATTCTATACTTACACCATTAGAAATAGAAGAATATTGCGGAACTCACACAGAAGAGCTGCTGTTCTTTTTGAGAAATTGTCCTTGCAATGCATACTCATATGATTCACAATTAGATGTGTTTGTTGTAGGCGATGATTCTTTGTCCGCTCATGTACAGAATTATACGGAATCATTGCCCGATTACTTCAATAAAAATTCTCTAACAAGAATCTTGCAGGAAGCAGAAGATATAGAGAATCTTCCAGGTGAACTACTGCTGAAATGTATTGAAGAAAATTACAGATTAACCGGAGATACATATCACAGATCAAGGCTATCTTTAGCAAAAATTTATGAAAACATTTTGAAAGAATACTATCCCGAAGGATTTAAAGCCTACGATTGTTCTGAACTAAATAAATTACGCGAATTAATAGAACAAGATTATGGCAAAATCAATTTGCCGGAAAGTGATCGCGCACTTACTTCTCGCATTTCTAATATATGTGTTTTGTGTGGCAGGGGCATATATAAGCCAAAACAAGAAAAATACATTTCTCCGGGACTTGCAAATAAGATATTCGAGTACATTACTAATAGTGAAAATTCTATATTTTTATTGAATACTATTTTTTCCGTATTCGAGAAAGAATTAGTATCAGAGGGCGTAGATAACAAATATTATTTACAGGGAATCCTTAGAGAACTTTTTAATGATAGATTTATATTCAGAAGAGATTACTTATCAAAAGACGGTGCAGAAACATCCATATACAAGGAAATTGGTAGGTTGATTGCCAAATCTCAATATCCCGTAAGCAAGAAACAAATACAGGATGCTTATCCGGGTATCACCGATATTGTAATTAGTTTTGCTGTAAGTGAACCTGATATTTTGAATTACTTTGGTTCTTATTTGCATGCAAGCAAATTAAAAATCAATAATGAGGAAAAGCAATATCTATACAATGTAGTTAAAAAATTTACGGATGATAATGATGCACATTTCGAAAACGAAATATTTAAAAAAATAAATAGTGAAAAACCTGAAATTTTTTCAAGGAATGCAGCGCTATTTCCCTATGCAATGTTCAGTATCTTGGAGTATTTGTTTGCGGATAAATTTCAATTTTCAAGACCTTTTATATCTAAAAACGGAGTTGATATCGAAAGTCCTTCAAGGAAGTTAAGAGAAAAAGTTTACTCTGTTAACAAGCACTCAATAAACGAATTGATGAATTATGCAAAAGAAATACACTACACCGTTTACAGCACTTTAGATTACCTTAATTCAATTAATGATGATTACCTTATAATTGATTCGGATCATATTCAACAAGTCGCGGAGACGGGTATAAACGAAACTGTTGTCAGCGTAGTCGAAGATATGATTCTCAATGAAATTGATGGTTGCATACCAATATCGCAATTAAATTGTTTAAATAAATTGGTACAAATAAAAATTCCGTGGACCGATTGGCTAATTTATAGTATGCTAAATAAATGGTCAAGCAAACTTGAAGTTGCGACTTCATCAAATCAGTTCAAACTCGCTGTTCCGCTTGTAGCACCAGCAGGAAAGATGGATGAAGAAACCATCAAGCGATTTGAAAATTATAAACCTGTTGAATTTGTTTCTTCTGATAACTTGGATAACATAGACGATTTAATTGCCGATTATATTGGAGAAGATTTATTATGAATTTTACTGAATTGCCATTACAGCGAAGTTATAAAAGCTGTGGAGATAATACAATATCAGACTCATTTTTAGTGCCAGCATTAAAATGCACTAAAATTTACAAGCGAAGTGTAGGCTTTTTTTCATCAGGCGTATTAACTACTATAATGGATGGAATAATTGCTCTTGCAAGAAACAAAGGAACAATTAGATTGATTGCAAGCCCAATGTTGTCCGAAGAAGATATTAACGCAATTAACTCCGGTTATGAGATTCGTGATAAAATAATAAACGAAGCGTTTTCGAGGGACTTCATTTCTGAAATAGATAAAATGGATGATACTACTCTTCAAATGCTTCAAGAATTAGTTGCTCGTGGCATATTAGACATAAAAATTGCAGTTGCAAATTCACTCGGAAACTATCATGATAAGCTTGGCATTTTAGAAGATTTTTCGGGGAATAAAATTGTGTTTTACGGCTCTGCAAACTCAAGCATAAACGGATATAGAGATAATTATGAAAAAATCAGAATTGTTCGAGGATGGGCTGAAGGCGAAAAAGAAAGCGTCAAGGATGAAGAGCTGGAATTTGATACGCTTTGGATGGGCAAAAACAAATATGTGGAAGTTTTAGATTATAGAAAATCTGCACAAGAAAACATTCTGAAGGTCATTAAATCACACAGAAGTAGCGGCAAGAGTAATAAGGTTCCTGTTAAGTTACGAGATTATCAAGAACAAGCGATTTCTTCATGGGTAAATAATGATTATCACGGCTTTTATGTGATGGCTACCGGTACAGGTAAAACTTGGACAGCAATATATTCTGCAAAAGCATTGATTGAAAAGCATCCATGTATGATAGTCATATGTGCTCCATATAAACATCTGGTAAAGCAATGGGCAGAAGATGTTCAAAAAGCTTTTCCTAATGGAAAGATCATTTTGGTTTCATCAGAAAATCCGACATGGGAAGTTCAAATAAATAACGAAATAATTGCTCAAACTTACAAGCCTGAACGGCAAATAATTATCATTTCTACAATTGCTTCATTTAAAATGGAAAGATTCACTAATGTTATAAGCAAATCAAAACAAGATAAATTACTGATTGTAGATGAAGCTCATAAGAATGATACACGCAAAGAGATTCGAGAGTTATGGTATCAGTTTAAAACAAATGTGGTCAATGCAGAAAAAAACAAAATAGACTATCCTTTATTGAAATATATTGAACATTTTCTTTATTGTGACCTTTATAAAGATCCAAAATATAAAGGAATGGAGTTTGGAGATGATTTTCGATTAAAAAAAGAATTTAAAACTAAAGAGGAAATTCCAGAAATTCATAGAAAAGGCAGCCATATTATTGAGGTAATTTCCGACAATCAATATATGAGAAATATGTTTATAAGGCTTAATAATATCATTCTTATTATGAATAGAATTGCAAAAACTTCTTCTTCCGATCCTGAGTTTGAAATATACTTTCCTTGTATCAATGGAAAAAAACATATTGATAGAGTGGAATATAATATTTTTCATAATATAATCAAAAAGATGCTTCGTGAATCAAATTTGCTTCCTAAGGCGCTGGTTATGAAATATATTTTAGAAGTATTGCTTGATGATAGTGCAAAGGACATTGAAGAATATCAAAAAATATATGGCGTTTATCTTCTCGCAGTTCTATTTATTGTTTTTGAAAACTCAAAAAGCAAGGATATACTGTTAGGAGTGCTTAAAGCCGAAAGTTCACTGTGGTACAGCGAAGCAGTTTCACAAATCAAGTCATACTTCTCAACAGATAAAATCACCGATACTCGATTATTAGCTCAATACAAGATTGTTTCTTCCAAGGATGCTGAGGATTATCGTTTTAGGTGTAAATCGTTGGCAACTATATATAATTATTTTAAAGTTCAAAAAGACAAAGTTATTGTTCAAAAAAAGCAAGAGTTAAATTCTTACATCAATGATGGTAGCCGTTATTCGATTGAACACTTTATTATTAGTGAATCACAACAGCGTCAAATGATGATTAAAAATAAAGAAGCCATGTTTACATATACGCTTGATGAAAAAATATATAAAAAGTATGTTAATAGCATTTTCAATTTTATTTTTGTCTCTCAAAATTTAAACTCAGATTTGGGCAACTATTGGCTTCCATCAAAATTAAATGTTATTAAGAGCAATGTCATAGAATGTGAATATTCTCAATTAGTAATAAAGCATTCACTAAAAATCGCACAAAAAATGCAAAGGCTTTCTTTGGAAGAAGATAACTTCAAAGATTCGCTTGATTTATTTTTTGCACGTGACTATAAAGATCAATATCTTGAATTGTCAAAAACAGTTTTAGATGCGGTAATAGAAAGAATTAAGAATTAAAAAAGTGAATAAGCCAAACTACATACTTCGGGCGGAATTGTATTGTAATAGTCATAGTTGCTAAACTCGTAGATTTTGCCAGGCAAATAGGTAAAGATGACATGGTAGATAATATCGTATCTGGGGACAAGTTCTTTTAGTACCTATGCGCTGTACAATCCTTGTGCGAACCACCCATTCGACGGGGGCTTTGCTTTTCTATGAGTTTTATATTTTGTATTATCCCTCTCGTGCTACGGCGCGGGAGGGATTTTTTATGCTGTTTTTTAAAAGTGTGAGAAAATATTTGGCTCAAAACAAGTATTTTTCTGCCGCTTGATAAGTAGGGGCTGAAAAGTCTACCAAGAAAAAAGTTTTACTGTGGGGGTTAATTTTTCGGCGGTTTTTCAGCAATCCAATATAGAGGGTTGAAAAGCTCGGCAGGTGAATATGAGCGTATGAACACGCCGAGAGAATCAGATCCAAAATGTTCTTTGACAATTGAATAACCGACCGAATGGAATGTGGTCGTGGAATTTCCTTTTACAAAAAGTGTGTGCGGGAACCTCAGAAAAATGGTAAAGAAACAGCAGTCCGACAAAACGGCAAAGAAAAGCGGAGCAAAAAATCTCATCATCAAAAAATATTTTTCTGAAAACTATGCATATTTTCTCCCGTTTTTGACGTTAGGTGAGAGGAAGAAAGGAGTGGTGCTTATGGGCTACTAAAAAGCCGTGGCTATACGCGGCTGTAAAATGTGTAAGAATAGCGAGCATAGGTTTTGTATAGCCAAAACCGGAGCGCACATTCGTGCGAAGGGGGCGTTCTCGCCTGCCGGCTCGGTCAGCGCTTCTGCCTGCGGCAGAGGTGTCCACCGGACAACCGCGCCCCTATGACCCCCGTGAGAAAAGAGGTGATGTTAAATGCGTGAGCGAACAAAACAAATAAATTTCAGAGTGTATCCGACCGAAGCCGAGGTTATAAAGCGCAAGGCGCGAAGGTGTGGGCTGAGCATTTCGGACTATGTGCGGAACTGCGCTTTAGAGCGCAAAATTGCAGAGCTGCCGAAAGAGGTGCTCGGAGAAGCGTACAGAATTATCGGCACAGTGCGAATGCAGCTTTCCGATTACGGCGGCACGGAAAAGTACACGGGTCCGCTTGAAAAGGCGCAGGAAATTCTTTTGGACATTTATCGCGGAAAAGAGGTGAATGCAAATGGAGGTGACGAAGATATGGCAGGTTAAGGGCAGCCTTGCCGATGTGGTAAAGTATGCAGGCAATCCCGAAAAGACAAGGGCGCATGATCTTGCGCGGGTCGTCGGATACGCGGCGGACAAGCACAAAACGCTTGATGAAAACGAGCAATTTTACGCCGTGACGGGCGTTAATTGCAATGCGAAAACGGCACTTGCCGAGATGCTTGCCGTGCAGGAACGGTTTGGCAAAACCGGTGGCAATGTGGCTTACCACGCGTACCAAAGCTTCAAAACCGGAGAGGTTACGCCGGAGCAATGTCACAGGCTCGGCGTTGAGCTTGCGCAAAAGATGTGGAGCGACAGATATCAGGTGCTGGTTGCAACCCATTTTAACACGGGAACGCTGCACAACCATTTTGTTCTTCAGCCGGTGTGTCTGTGGGACGGCAAGAAATACGACTGTAATAAGCGCGAGTATTACCGTATGCGGCAGCTGTCCGACGAGATGTGCCGCCGCGAGGGGCTGACGGTGATTGAAAATCCCGGCAGGCGTGCACCGCGACAAATTTATTTTGCCGAGAAAAACGGAGAGCCGACCAAGTACAATCTTATGCGCGAGGCAATCGACGAGGCGCTCTCCTGCAGCTGCAACGAGGCGGAGTTTGAGACTGCGCTGCGGCAGCTCGGCTACCGCGTATACCTCGGATTTAATGTGAAGTATGCGACAATTCGTTTGCTCGGCTCAAAGCGCGGAACACGGCTTTATAGGCTCGGCGAAGAATACGACCGATCGGCAATTTTTAAAAGGCTCGATGAGAATCTGCAATATGACCGACTGAACACCAATCGGCGGTACGAAGTTCGATTATATAAGTTCACCTATACTTGGGTGGACGAGCACCCACCGCCGCCGGAATATAATTTGCGGAAAGCGTTATACTGCTTTAATGTTGACCGCGCATCACTCATCGAAATTTATGCGGTGCTGTTTGTGCTGATTTTGGATTTGACCGTTCAGACGATCAAGTCGGCGGTGGAGCTTCTCTTGCCCGAAACTAAGGTGCCCGAATGTGTTATTGCAGCGTGTATGAAACCGAAATCGCCTGAAGTGCGTGAAACCGTGCGGTTTGCCGAGAGGTACACACGTCAGTTGATGCTGCTCTCCCAGGAGAAATTCGGGAGCATAGACGAGGTGCGGGCTTATATTTCCGACCGCGAGCTGAAAATCGCCGAGGTTCAAGCCTATCGCGAATACTGGAAAAACAAACTGCGCAGCGCAAAAACGCCCGAACAGACCGTCGAATACACAAAAAAACGCAACTTCTGCACCGAAATGCTGAAAAATCTGCGCTTTCAAAAACAGGTTGCAGGAACGCTCGTTACCGATGAGACGAAAATCAAACAGCTGCTAAAATCCGAGCAGAATATTCAGCGCGGCAACGATCCCTACGAGTGGGCGAACGGCTACCGTATACGCGACGCAAAAACCGACAAAACACTGTCAAGATAAACCGAAACTATCCGTTTCAAATTCAAATTTTCGATTAACATCTTCGGAAACGGCTGACGGAATAACCGTCACGGTGAATGAAATCACCAAATTTAACCAATAATAAAAATGTGAGGAGTTTGATAAAATGGAATTTGTAATGGATAACGAACTGAAGTTGGCAAAGGTGTGGTGCTCCCACGCCGATCAAAGGGACAAAGCAAAGCAGCAAAAGCTAAAAGAATTTATTGCCGAGTGCAGAAAGAAGAAAATCTTCGTCTGTGTTTATGAATCAGGCGACGGCGACCTTTTGGAAAATACCAAGGAACTGCTTGCCTACAATCTTAATAACCCGACACCGCGCGCAAAGACTTCAAAATCGCGCGGCGCGAGGTAAAGCAGAAGCGGCAGTCTGCCGCGTACATAGCTCTTAACATTTTTAAATATCACTTTTTGTTTGACTGCAAGTCAGAGAGTTAAAAATAGGGAACATTTGCGGGGATTTACCCTATCAAATGTTCCCTATAAATTTATTTATAACACTCGGAAAATGCGGGGCGCATATCCTCAATATCCGCGCGCGAGATCCCGTATTTTGCCGCTAACGTCTCCCAATTGCCCCTTACGATATCAAGTATGCCGTCGGCAATTTCTTTTGCCTTTTGGCTTTCAATGCCGAACCGCGGTGCGGTTTCTATTGCCAGCGGCACCGAAATCATATTATCGGTTTCGTTGACATTTAAAGACAGCTCGTCGCCGTAAGGCACGGGGTTTACATCATACAGAGGAGAAAGTTTCCATCCGCTTTTACAGTATATAAAAGCGTGATTTCGCAGATGATCGTCTGTGTTTGAAACTGCCATGTTGAATACGATTCGTTTCCACAGCTCAATTAAATCGTCTTTAGGATTGCTGCCGTTTGATTTGATAAATGACGCAATATCAAGATAGCTTGTTCCGTCGGCGGCGGAAGCGCCGTCTGTCTTTTTAAGCAGGGTCATAGCCGAGGCAAAGTGAATTCTTTTCTTTTTATCACGATCAAAGCGCTTTACAAGAAATGTGCTGCCGTATTTTGAGAACTTCTCGACCTTGGATTCCGGAACATTCAGTCCGCAAAGCCTCGCCAAATCGGATGCAACCTTTTCCCACGCACCGGTATTGTTTTCATCGTTTTTAGACGGAAATTTCGCTATCCATAGCTGCCCCTCGGTGTCGGTCACCGTTGCTTTCGGTCTTGCGCCGCCAAGCGAGGAGCCTGGTCTGAGCAGTTGATTCAGCCATTTTTCGTTTAACGAGTCGTCGTTTTCAAACTGACGGGAAGCCTCCTCCAATGTACGCAGCGTTGTCCATGGCGGTGCGGCGGTTTCCCTGTCGCAGGATAAAAACTCTCCGTCGAGGTCTGTTTTAAAGCGAATGCCGCCCATTCGTGTCTCATCATAAACGCCCAAAAGATAATCGCTTTCAAGAAGCTTTCTCGGCTTGCGCTTTTCGCAGTCGGCAAGCTTGCGCTCTTTTTTATTCATCAAAACCCGTCCCCAGCGGTCGGGCGAAGCGTCGGAAAAGACACCGAAAATGCTGTTTCCGTTCGGAAACTGTCTTCCGACAAAGGGAAACAAATCGGGGTCAATGCTCGTGTTCCCGTTATTCTGTTTTAACCATTCTTCTGTATATTCAAAGGAATAGCTTTCGCCGCCTTTAATGACATCAACATATAAATTACCCATATGCACGGGCGTGTCGCCCGAAAAATCATCAAATACATAAATCGTTTTCATATGCTACCTCCTTACCTTTTATTTTTGCCCATTAAATCCATATCCTGCAGCTTTCTGCCGAGCTCGTCGTCGCCTGCGATTTTTAAAAGGTCCTTATCCATATTGTTGAGTGCGTGCAAAACAGCGGCATAAATGCCGACGGCAACCGACGGATTGCCGTTTTCCACCTTCCACAGCGTTGAACGGCTGATTCCCGCACGCTCGGCGACCAATGTTGCAGACAGTTTTCTTCTGAGCCGTGCCATTTTTATTTGCTCGCCCATGGTTTTAAGAATATTTTCCGTATCTGGCATAATATTATACGCTGCATTTTTCATTTACACTCACCTCTTGTGTTTTCTATTATAAACAATTAATGCTGTTTTGTCAATAGTAGCGAACATAAATGACTTGGCAACAAGATTCCTCTTGATACGTATTGACTTTTTGCTTCGATTGTATTACAATGTTGTTAGTTAAAAACATATGAAGGAGAAACAAAGTTGAAAATTGACGGATACGCCCGAATTTCGGTGGATTTGCAGGAAGACAGCCATGAGAATACCAGTATAGAAAACCAAAAACGAATCATCCGCGACTTTGTGGCAAAGGAATTTCCCGACGCAGAGCTGACAATATACGAGGACAGAGACCGCAGCGGCTACACCTTTTCTCAGCGCGAAAATTATCAGAAAATGCGCAAGGAGCTGATAAACGGCGATGTGCGTATCTTAATCGTCAAGGATTTCTCCCGTTTCTCACGCCGCAACAGCTTAGGGCTTTTGGAGCTTGAAACGCTGCGCGACGCCGGTATTCGCATTATTTCGATAGGCGACAATATCGACTACCCAACGCGCGACGACTGGATGCTTATTCAGTTCAAATTTCTGATGAATGAAATGCCTGTCACCGACACCTCGAAAAAAATCAAGCAAATGATAGACAATCGACAGAAAAACGGCCAGTGGATCTGCGCCGTGCCCTATGGCTACCGCATTATCAACACCAAAGAAATGCCCTACGAGACCGACCCGCCTGCGGCGGAGGTTGTGCGCGAGGTTTTCAGACTTTACAACCTCGGTTGGGGGTACAAAAAAATCGCAAATCACCTGACCGACAGCGGCGTGCCGACCCCGCGAGCAAATGAGATTGCCCAAAAGGAAGCCGAGGGCAAGGCGACCAAGCTTACCGCGCGCAATGAATGGAGCATTATCACGGTGCAGGCAATTCTCAAAAACGATTTTTATATCGGCACGCTCCGTCAGCGCAAGTACACGCGCAAGGGCATTAACGGCAAGGATGTAAAGCTCGGCGATGAGGACAATATCGTGATTGAAAACGCGCACGAGCCGATTGTGGACGGCAAGACCTTTGCCTACACAAAAGAACAGCTCCGGCTGCGCTCAAAGGGCAATTATCGCGGTGAAAAGAAGTATGCCACCGACTATTCCGGCTTTATGTTCTGCGGCGACTGCGGCAGCCCGATGTTCTCCATGTCCCGCCCCGATCTGTCGCCCGCCTACACCTGCGGTACATACCACAAGCGCGGACTCAAGGGCTGCACCTCGCACCATATCCGCGTGGATGTACTTGATAGACTTCTAAAAGAATTTATCCTCCGCGTACGCGATAACTGCAAAGGAATGATTGACGAGCTGCAAAAGACGATTGACGAGCAGCCCGAGCGCGAGGAACAGCTCGGCGCGACGGTTGAAAGCATTGAAACGCAGCTGGGTGAGGCAAAAGCAAAGCTCAAAGCGCTGTATAAAGAAAAAATGCTGATTGACGCGGGACTTTCCGACGCCAAAAGCCGAACCAAGGCAGCGCTTTACGACGAAATGGAGGAAGAGCTGCTTACCCGTATTGAAATGCTCGAAAAGCAATTCGGCGATGTCAACAACATGCGCAACAATATGATTACCGCCAACCGAAAGGCGAAAACGGTTATTGAGGTCTTTGACGGCGTGCTGAAAAAAGAAAAGCTCGACAAGCGCGACATCGGCTTGATCGTTGAGAAAATCACGGTGTTTGAGGACCATTTGAACGTCAAGCTCAAATCCGATGTGGACGAGCTTTTGTCGCTTGAGGATACGGAGCACACCGTAAATTTTAAGTCGGGCAGTAAGGATATCGCAGTTACCCAAAGGTCCGCGAACCGCGCGGACAAGGTCTTTACTGTCAATGTTATCAGAGAGGGCGACCCACTGGAAATTTACACAAATTCGAGCGGAGAGGTTATTTTTAAAAAATACTCTCCGATAGGCGAATTATCAAGTGTTGCCGCGCAGTACGCCGAGGCACTTAACGACGCTACCGACCTGAATGTTCTCATATGCGACCGCGACCACTGCATAGCCGCGGCTGGGGTCTCAAAAAAAGAGGTTCTCGAGCGCAGGGTGACCCAAACGGTGGAGGATATTATGGAGAGCCGACGCGTGGAGGTGTTTAAAAAGGGCGAGCACAGCCCCGCAATCGAAGGCATCGACCAGAAAATAGCGGTTGCCGCGCCGATACTGATAGCGGGCGATGTCAGCGGGGCGGTGGTGCTTTCTTCCGATAAGGGCGATACTCCGAGCGATACCGACATAAAGCTTGCGTCGGTTGCGGCATCATTTTTGGGTAAGCAGCTCG
>OLGA01003048.1_pt1 | contig 11130 bp, 10 predicted proteins | sample 1604881 | NCBI WGS metagenome assembly OLGA01 (sample SAMEA3888896, study PRJEB22519) | human gut metagenome | biome: human gut; feature: human-associated habitat; material: faeces | place: Denmark | collected 2009
CATGCGCAAAACTGCCGTATCCGGGAACAGGGCCTTCAGCTCCTGCTCGACCTTCTGCGTGCCGCTGCCGACAGCCTTCATCGCGCCGCCGCATTTGGCGCAGCGCGCGTGCGCGGGCTCGGAGTAGCCGCAGTAGTGGCACATCAGGCGGCGGCCCGCCGAATGGTAGGTCAGGTGGACGCTGCAGCGCGGGCACTGCGGCACGTCGCCGCAGTCCATGCAGACGAGGAAGCGGCTGTTGCCGCGGCGGTTGAGGAAGAGGATGGACTGCTTGCCGTCCAGGATGGCGTCGCGGACACCCTCTTCGAGCTCACGGCTGAGATCCAGATCGTTCCCGGCGCGCAGCTCCTGCTTCATATCGATGAGGCGCGCAGCCGGAAGGGCGCGGCCATTATAGCGGGTTTTCAGCGTGTAGAGGGTATAGACGCCGGTCTTCGCGAGATACATGGTCTCGATCGACGGCGTGGCGGAGCCGAACAGGACGAGCGCGCCCGCCTTGGCCCCGCGGTAAAGGGCGATCTCCCGCGCGTGATAGCGCGGGGCGTTTTCGGATTTATAGGTGTGCTCCTGCTCCTCATCGAGGATGAGAAGCCCGGGCGACTGCAGGGGCGCAAAGACCGCCGAGCGCGTGCCGACCACGACTCTGGCCTCGCCCCGGGCGATGCGCCGCCACTCGTCGTAGCGTTCGCCGACGCGCAGGCTCGAGTGGAGCACGGCGACGGTCTTGCCGAAGTGCGCGGTCATGCGGCCGAGCAGCTGCGGGGTCAGGGCGATCTCAGGCACCAGGAGCATGGCGGAGCGGCCCTCGTCCAGCGCTTTCTGGATGAGCGCGACGTAGACGGCGGTCTTGCCGCTGCCGGTCACGCCGTAGAGCAGGGCCGCGCCGGGCTTTTCGCGCTCCATCTGGGCAGATAAGCCGTCAAAGGCGGTCTGCTGCTCGTCCGTGAGCGTGATGGGCTCCGCGGGGGGCGGCAGCTCCTGCTTCGGGCTGCGCAGCACCTCGCGCTCCTGCTGCTCGAGAAGGCCAAGCTTGCAGAGCCGGGTGACAGTCTGCATGCTCGCGCCGGTCAGGGCGCAGATCTCGCGGCAGGGGCCCGCGCCGATGGCGCACAGCAGCCGCAGCACGGCCGCCTGCAGCGGCGCGGAGGTCTGCTTTTTGGCGGCGAACTGCTCCGCCTCCTCCGCGCTGACGGCGAGGGCGGCGATCTTGACGGTCTTGCCGCCGGTCTTCTGCGTCAGCTCAGCGTCCGAGCGCAGGAGCTTCCGCCTGAGCAGCTGCTGCACCGCCGTGTCAAAGACCTGCGGGGACGAAAACTGCTGGCGGAGCGTGCGCTCCGGCGCGCTGCCGCCGAATTCCTGCAGCAGCTGCACGAGCCGGGCAGCGTCGGAATTGGCCATGCCGGGCGGCAGCTTGTCCTGCGCGCCGGGCGCGAGCGTCAGAGTCTTCTTTTCCGCAAACCAGAAGCCTGCGGGCAGGATGGCCTTGACGGCCTCATAAAACGTGCAGAAATAGCGCTCCTTCATGAACGCGGCCAGCTGCAGCTGTGCCTGCGAGAGGATGGGCGCGTCGTCCAGCGCGCGCTCGATGACCTTGAGGTCCCGCTGCGCGGTATCCTGCAGCGCGAGCACGACGGCCTCCGACCGGCGGTTGCCGCGCCCGAACGGCACGAGCACCCGCAGCCCCGGCTGCACCTGCATGCCCTCCGGCACGCGGTAGGAATAGGGCTTATCGATGGCATAGACCGCCGCTGCGACCGCGAGTTGTGCGATCATGGCCATTCTCCTTTCCGGTGAGCTGATCGTCATGGCTTTTCCTATAAGGGGAAGCCTTGGGCGGTGCGCACTCCAAAGCCTCCCCTTGCAGGGGAGGTGGCTCGGCGCAGCCGAGACGGAGAGGTCGTATCAAATCTGCGGCAACCTCTCAGTCAGCCTGCGGCTGACAGCATCCCTACCCCTTTTGTCCCTTCGGGACATTTCCCCCTGATAGGGGGAATCGGCCCCTGGAAGGGGAGCCTTTCTTTTGCAACGAATGAAGGCGCAGGGGGCGGGCCTGCGCCTTTCGATCAATGTCTGTATTTGTCGTCGAGCGTGGCCTTGAGCGAGCCGGCGGCGACCTCGCGGATGGCGAGCGTCACGGGCTTCTCCTCGAGCGGCTCATGCGTGAGCTCGGATTCGATCGACAGCTGCCGGGCACGGTGCGCCACGACGTTGACGAGCAGATAACGGCTGTCCACATTCTTGAGAAGTTCCGACATTGCGGGGTAAAGCATTAGAGTTCCTCCTTTATGCAATGGATGCGATCCATCATTTTACACTTTTCTGCGGTCATGATCGCCAGCAGCTCCGCTGCGGCATGGCCGACCGTATCGTTGACGACGAGATAATCGTATTGTCCGGCCTGGCTGTATTCCCATTTTGCCCGGTCCATCCGCTTTTCCATCAGCTCCGGCGAAACATCGCCGCGCGAAGCGAGCCTGCGGCGGATCTCGGCCATCGACGGTGCGGCCATGAAGACTAGAACCGCCTCCGGCAGGCGCTTTTTGATGTTCAGCGCACCGACCACATCCACGTCCATCACGACGTCGGTCCCGGCGGCAAGCGCGGCCTGAATGGGCTTTAGGGGCGTGCCGTAGTAGTTGCCGACGTATTCGGCGTGCTCCAGCAGCTCGCCCGCCGCGATCATCTGTTCAAATTGCTCCCGTGTGACAAAATAATAGCTTTTGCCATCGATCTCGCCGGGACGCATGGGGCGGGAGGTCGCGGAAACGGAATACTGCACCCGGTCACGCAGCTGCATGACGCGGTTCAGCACGGAATTTTTTCCGACGCCGGAGGGGCCGGAGATCGCAAACAGTTTTCCCTTCATGGCTGCAAATTCGTCTCCTCCGATGATTTTTCTTCCATGCGCGCGCAGATCGTCTCGGGCGTGACGGACGAGAGGATCACATGGTCGGTGTCCATGAGCAGAACGGACTTCGTTCTGCGCCCGAACGAGGCGTCGAGCAGCATCCCGCGCTCCCGCGCTTCCTGCACGACGCGCTTGATGGGCGCGGAATCCGGGCTGACGACGGCGAGAATGCGCGCAGCGGCGACGGCGTTGCCGAAGCCGATCGAAATAAGCTTCATGTCTGCCTCCGGTTATTCGATGTTCTGCGTCTGCTCGCGGATCTTTTCCAGCTCCGCCTTGAGGTCGACGACGGTGCGGGCCTGCTCCAGATCGTTGCCCTTGGAGCCGATGGTGTTGGACTCACGGTTGAATTCCTGCAGCAGGAAGTCCAGCTTGCGGCCAATGGGGCCGCCGGTTGTCAGCATCTGATCAAGCTGATTCAGATGGCTGCGCAGGCGGACCGTTTCTTCATCCACGGCGATCTTGTCGGCGTAGACGGCGGCCTCCTGCAAAATACGGCCCTCGTCGATATTCGTCGCGCCGAGTACCTCCTGCATTTTCTCAGTCAGCCGGGCGCGATACTCCGCAAGCGTCACGGGGCTGCGCGCCTCGACCTTTTCCACAAGCGCCAGAACGGTCTTCGCGCGGCTGCGAAGATCGGCCTCCATGGCCGCGCCCTCCTTCTCGCGCATGGCGTTGAATTTGGCAAGCGCCTCCTTGACGACGGATAGGATATCCTCCGTCAGCTTCTGCTCGTCCTCCTCCTGCTTCTCGATCACAAAGACGTCGGGCATACGGGACAGGGCAGTGACGGAAATGTCGTCTCGGACGCCGTAATCGGAGGCGATGGACTTGAGCGCGGCCAGATACCCTTCCAGAACGGGCTTATTGAGTGCAATCTTGACGCTCGTATCCTCGGTGACATTAACGGTGATGAACATATCCAGCTTGCCGCGGTTCACGTTCGCCTTGACGAGCGACTTGACCGCGTCCTCCGCAAAGCCATAGACGCGCGGGAGCTTGACGTTCAGATCCAGATAGCGGTTGTTGACTGCCCGCAGCTCGACGGTGATCTCACGTCCGTCGATGATTTTTTCCGCGCGGCCATAGCCGGTCATACTTCTAATCACGTTGTTTCCTCCATTTTCCTCAGGGCTGTTCGTCCGGCTCATCCGCTGCGGCAAGCGTTGCGGCGATGGAATACTGCCCGATGGCTCCGGCAGAGTCAAAGCCGTCAACATAGACCGTGACCGGCACCTGATACGTTCCCTCCTGCGTATAGCCGCTCATGTCGGCGACGATGCGGATGCTGGTCGCGGAGATCCGCGACGCGTCAGCCGCAGCGGCGCGGATGGTGACCTGCACCTGCTGGGACAGGCTTGTAGCCTTGAATTTTTCTTCGTCAACGCCGACAAATACAATGTTTGTCGTGCGGAGCGTCTTGATCTGCTTGCCCTTGATGGTGATCCGGACGGAGACCGTCTCCTCGCCGGAGACGTTCTTGGCCTCGTTCGGGATCAGGATGGCGCGCTCGACCGTTTCGTCGTTGCTCGGCAGCGTAGACAGATCGATGGGCTCAAGTTGGATCGAATTGAGACCGTCGAGTACGGTGGAGTCGCCGGAGAGCGTGATGGCCTTGGGCTCATAGTCCCAATCCAGATCGGAAAGCTTCGCGCCGCCGCCCTCGGTGAACTGCACCTCGATGGGCACGACCTTATATTTGACGATCTTCATCGTGACCTCGATCGCGTCGGCGCTGAGCGTCAGCTGCGTCGGGTCGACCTGCGCGCCGTCCTTGTCCAGCAGCACGACGGGGACGGATTCGGTGATGGTCTTGTCCACATTGCTGCGCTCGATGGTGATCTGGACGTGGTCGACGGTATTGACGACCGATTCCGGGCCCTCGATGGTGATGGAGTCAAAATCAAAGCTGGTGCTGTCGAGCATATAGCCCTCGGCGATCTTGACGCTGGAGAAATCGCCCCGCACCTCGACGGACTTGCGGATCTGGCGCTCGACGGTAAAGGTGATCGTGGCGGGGGACTTGTCCATCTTTGTGATAGACGAGGCGGACACGGCGCTGGGGAGCGTGATGTCGTAGGACATGGTGTAGTCCTTCGTGCTGCGCACCTTGGACACGTCGATCACGGCCTTCAGCTCGTCCTTATGCTGGTCGAGCGTCTTGAGATCAGCGTTTTTGCCGTAAAAATGCACGGAGACGAACTCCTGATAGTCGCCGGTGATGACAAGCCCGTGATCCTCGCGCAGGACCTCCGCGCCGGAGAACGTCACGGGGATATTGCCGATGGTCAGATCGACGTCCGGGTTCACGACGGTCATGACATAGACCCACAGGCACATGGCCGCAAGGACGGAGACGATCAGGGAGAAGAGCTTACTTTTCATTTGGAACCGTCCTTCCTGCTGAAGCATCCGGCGAGCCGTTTGAGCAGCGTCTTCTTCTCAGCTTCGTCCGCGAGCAGCTCATTGGACAGCAGCCGCTGCAGCGTCTGGGGGGCCAGATGGCGCTTGAGCATCCCGCCGATGGCGACGGAGATCGTGCCGTTTTCCTCCGAGACGATCACGACGACCGCGTCGGAAACCTCGCTCGTGCCAACGCCTGCGCGGTGGCGCGTGCCGAGGTCGCTCGGCAGGTGCGGATTGTCGCTCAGCGGCATGACGCAGCCCGCCGCAGCCACACGGCCGCCGCGGACAATGACCGCGCCGTCGTGCAGGGGCGAATTTTTAAAGAAGAGATTGCGCAGCAGCTGCTCGGACAGCTGCGCGTCGACGATGGTGCCGGTTTTAAAGTATTCGTCGAGCGGCGTCTCGCGTTCGAACACGAGCAGCACGCCGACGCGCTCGCGCGACATGATCTCGCAGGCCTGCACCGTGGCGGAGATGGCGCTCTGCTCGGTGGTCGCGCCCGATTCGGACGAGAGCAGATGGAAATGCAGCTGCGCGCCGACACGCTCAAGCGCGCGGCGAAGCTCCGGCTGGAACACAATGATGAGCGCGATCGCGCCGACCTCAAGGATCTTGTTGAGCAGCCAGTTTAATGTATAGAGATTCAGCACGTCCGTCAGCAGCGTGATGGCCAGCAGCAGCAAGATCGCGCGGGCCACGCGCGCTGCACTCGTCGAGCGGATCAGACGCAGGAGCGAATAGAAGATTATCGAAACGACCAGGATATCGACAATATCTGAAATCCCGATAGAAGGGACTTGATACAGAAGATTCTGGAAGAATTCACGGATCATAGCCATACAGTCATTCTCCCACTGATACTTATAGATGATTTGAATTATACTCCAAATTCTCCCCCCGCGCAAGCCCATGCAGCAAGAAAGTTTTTGGGAACGGCCTGTCCGAGTGAGAACGGACAGAAACGTGGGCCGCGGGTTTTCGTCATATCCCCGGAGGAATAAAAAATTTGTATAATTTCAACGCACAATTTTCACCTTTTTGTGGACAATTTTCATGCCGGTTCTGTTGGAGGCCTGTTACAATGAAGCTGTAAGAACGATCGCCGCCCGGGGCGGCGGGGAGCGTATGCCTCTCGCCTTTTCTCTGCGGGGAGAAGGATTCGTCCGGCGCAGCAAGCGGTTTTGCGCGCTGTAAGAGCAAAACGTTTCGCTTTCCTGATACAGGAAAACGCGCCGCAGGAGAAAGGGGAATGGAAAAGGAAAATGGCCGATACGATTCTCAGAATGACCGGGATCCAGAAATACTTCCCGGGCGTCCACGCGCTGGACAATGCGCAGCTCGAGGTCCGCGAGGGCGAGGTCATGGCGCTCGTCGGCGAAAACGGCGCCGGCAAATCGACGCTCATGAAGGTGCTGACCGGCATCTACCCGAGCGACGGCGGCACGATCGAGTTTTTTGGCAAGCAGGTCCAGATCCACGGCCCGCGCGACGCGCAGGCGCTCGGCATCTGCATCGTCCACCAGGAGCTGAACCTCATGCAGCACCTGACCGTGGCGGAAAACATCTTTATCGGCCGCGAGCCGATGAAGGGCCCGTTCGTCGACAAGGCGAAGCAGAACGCCATGACGCAGGCTCTGTTTGAAAAGCTGCATCTCGACCTTGATCCGAAGGCCGTCGTCAAGACGCTCTCGGTCGCCAAGCAGCAGATGGTCGAGATCACAAAGGCGCTGTCCCATGAGCACACGAAGCTGCTCATTCTCGACGAGCCGTCCGCCGTCCTGACCGACACGGAGATCGACGATCTGTTCGTCTTCATCCGCCAGCTCAAGAAGACCGGCGTCGGCATCATCTACATCTCGCACCGCATGGATGAGCTCAAGCGCATCACCGACCGCATCACCGTCATGCGCGACGGCCAGTATGTCGACACGCTCGAGACGCCCACGGCGGAAATTTCCGAGGTCATCCGGCTCATGGTCGGCCGCACGATCTATGAAGAGCCGAAGACGAAGTCCATGTGCCCGCCCGACGCGCCCGTCGTGCTCGAGGCCGAGCATCTGTGCTCGCTGGACGTGAAGGACGTTTCGTTCCAGCTGCACAAGGGCGAGATCCTGGGCTTTGCCGGTCTGGTCGGCGCGGGGCGGACGGAGACGATGCGTCTGGTCTGCGGCGCGGACCCGATGGACGCCGGCGTCATCCGCGTGAACGGCAAAGAGGCCAAAATTCGCAGCCCGAAGGACGCCGTCCGCTACGGCATCGGCTATCTCTCCGAGGACCGCAAGCGCTACGGCCTGTGCCTCAATCTGTCCGTGACCGACAATACGGTCCTGCCCAGTCTGGAGCAGCTGTTCCGCGGCCCGTTCGTCAACGACGGCAAGGCCGACCGGCACGCGCAGGATTACGTCGAAAAGATCCGCACGAAGACGCCGAACACACGCGCCCGCGTCGGCAGTCTCTCGGGCGGCAACCAGCAGAAGGTCGTTATCTCCAAGTGGCTCCTGCGCGACTGCGACGTGCTCATCTTTGACGAGCCGACCCGCGGCATCGACGTTGGCGCCAAGAGCGAGATCTACAAGCTGATGACCCAGCTGGCCGAGGAGGGCAAGGCCATCATCATGATCTCCTCCGACATGCCGGAGCTGCTCCGCCTGTCTGACCGCGTGATCGTCATGTGCGAGGGTCACGTTACCGGCGAGCTCGACATCTCCGAGGCTACGCAGGAATCCATCATGACATATGCAACCAAGAGGGAAGAGGGGTAATCAATCATGGAGAAATTAGGTAAGAAAAAGCTGGATATGCAGAAGCTGCTGGCGCCGGCCGCGCTGGTCATCCTGTATATCGTGTTCTCGATCTTCGGCAATAACTTCCTGTCTCTGGACATGGTCAAAAACATTCTGGAGTCCAGCTACTACATCGGCTTCATGGCCTTCGGCGTGACGTTCATCATCATCACCGGCGGCATCGACCTGTCGCTCGGCACGGTCATGATGTGCGCGGCGCTGTTGGGCGGCTACGCGTTCAAGCAGGGCTGGCCGCTGATCCTCGCCATCGCGCTGACGCTGTTCGTCGGCATCGCGTTCGGCTTCGTCAACGGTGTTCTGGTCGCCAAGCTGAAGCTGCCTCCCTTCATCGCTACCCTCGGCACGCAGATGATGTCCATGGGCTTCGGCTCCATCATCACCAAGGTCCAATCCCAGACCTGGCCGACCGCGACGGCGGAAGTCGGCGGCTGGTTCAAGAAGGTCTTCATCCGTGCGGAGCTGTTCGGCGTCAGGGGCTTCCCGGTCGGCGCGTTCTGGCTGCTCGGCTTCTTCATCATCGCAGCGCTGATCCTGCATAAGACCAAGTTCGGCCGCTATGTCTATGCCATCGGCTCCAACGAAGAGGCGACCCGCCTGTCCGGCATCAAGGTCGACAACTGGAAGGTCGCGGTCTATACGCTCTCCGGCTTCTTCGTGGGCATGTGCGGCCTGTTCTACGCCGCGGCCTACACCACCATCACCCCGGGCACCGGCAACGGCCAGGAAATGAACGGCATCACCGGCGTCATCATCGGCGGCACGTCCATGTCCGGCGGCTCCGGCACGATGGTCGGCACGCTCATCGGCGTGTTCATCATGTCCGTCCTCAAGACCGGCCTGGCCAACTGCGGCCTGCAGGCCCCGTGGCAGACGTTCCTGACCGGCGCAGTCGTCATCGGCGCTGTCCTGCTCGATATCGCGAGAACGAAGGCTGCCAACCGCGTCAAGAAGGGCTGAGGCCCGCATCATCCTGTATTAAGCACGGAAATCGTGTTTGATAAAATAATTTAGGAGGAATCACCAAATGAAAAAACTGATCGCTCTGCTTCTGGCACTGGTCATGGTTCTCGCTCTGGCTGCCTGCGCGGCCAAGACGGAACCGGCCAAGACCGAAACCACCGACACCAAGACCGAACAGACCACAACCGAAGAAACCAAGACCGAGGATCCGGCTCCCGCTGAGGAGACCACCGGCGAAAAGATGTACATCCCCGTCATGGCGAAGGGCTTCCAGCATCAGTTCTGGCAGGCAGTCGCCGCCGGCTCCGCAGCAGCTGCGGAAGACTACAACGTCGACATCTACTTCGACGGCCCCGCTTCCGAGACCGAGATCGACGCGCAGGTCAACATGGTCAAGAACGAGCTGGCCAAGAACCCCAAGGCCATGGCTCTGGCTGCCCTGTCCACCGAAGCTGTCACCGAGATCCTCGAAGAGTGCGCAGAGAAGAACATCCCCGTCATCGGCTTTGACTCCGGCGTTCCCGGCGACACCACCGGCGCTGTCAAGGCGACCGCCTGCACCAACAACGAGAACGCGGCTGCTATCGCTGCCGACAAGTTCAATGAGAACGAAACTGTTGTCGAGGCCATGAAGAACGCGACCTCCGACAACCCCGTCATCATCGGCTGCCTGTCTCAGGACGCTGTCTCCGCTTCCGTCACCGGCCGTACCACCGGCTTCGTCGATGAGATGGCCAAGATCGCCGAGACCTATCAGCCCGGCAAGGTCTCCATCGAAGGCCACGCCAAGTGGGAAAAGAAGGTCGATGCTCCCGCTATCATCATTGAGGTCGCCATCTCCGCTACCACCGAGGCTACCGCGGTCCAGACCGCTGCCAACTCCCTGCTCGGCATGAACCCCGTTGCGATCTTCTGCTCCAACGAAGGCGCTGTCACCGGCTTCCTGGCTGCTGTCTCCGACGGCGAGGATCTGGCTGAGGGCGGCAAGTACGAGGGTCTGGTCGTCGCCGGCTTTGACGCAGGCGCTGCCCAGAAGAACGCGGTCCGTCAGGGCTGGTTCTACGGCTCCGTCACCCAGGATCCGTACCAGATCGGCTACAAGGCTGTTGAGCTGGCTGTCAAGGCTGCCAACGGCGAGGCTGTTGAAGACGTCGACACCGGCGCACAGTGGTACGATGCTTCCAACATCGACGACGAGATGATCGCCATGCTGGTTTACGATTGATCGAGACCGAAGCACCTCTGTCATTCCCCAAAACAGATCGTGCCGCCCTCCGGGGCGGCACGATTTCTATCCGATTCAGGAATATTCTGTAAAGCAAAACGTTTCGAAGCGGGGTATGGCGAAAACGCCGGAAGACAGCCGCGGGACCCGCGGATATCTTGCGCGTTTTCCATAAAAAGAAGCATTCTGTTTGGGCAAACTGCCGCTTGACGCAAGGAACCCGCGTGCGGTACAATATAGAAAAAGCGAAACGTTATGCGATACAGGAGCAGCTATGTCGACCATCAAAGACGTCGCCCGCAGGACCGGGCTTTCCCTTTCCACCATTTCCAAATACCTCAACGGCGGCAATGTCCGCGAGGAAAACCGCCTCGCCATCGACGCGGCCATCGAGGAGCTGGGGGCCGATTATACCGAGGAGGAGATACGCCTGGTGCGCATTAAGTTTATGTGCGAGCAGGGCAACTGATTTTCGGTTTTACAGGGTGTTTTCCGCACTTCGTCTGCGGCCCGGGACCGTCCTGCTTTTGCAGCTCCTGCTCGGGTCCGAAGCCCGGAAACCGTTCCTCCGGAATCAAAAAGCAGATGAAACGGGGTTGGCCTTCGGGTGCCGCTGGCAAGGATGTAACTAACCGATATAACCTAATTTTGACGCCTATGAACAAGAAGACTTTTACTTTAGCCGTGATTTTTCTGATCTGCGCGCTGGGGTGGCTCGGGGCCAATGTCTATTGGCGGGTGACGCGCTCCAACTGCGTGAATGTGTTCGATCTGGTCGTGGGCGTGCTGTTCGTCGCGGCCGGAGTCGGAATGGTGTATAACGAGTT
>OLGA01003049.1_pt1 | contig 11124 bp, 9 predicted proteins | sample 1604881 | NCBI WGS metagenome assembly OLGA01 (sample SAMEA3888896, study PRJEB22519) | human gut metagenome | biome: human gut; feature: human-associated habitat; material: faeces | place: Denmark | collected 2009
CGTGTGGCACATATGTCTCACCAGAATACCGGTGACAAATGGTGCATTTACCCGATGTACGATTTTGCACATCCTATCGAGGATGCCATTGAAGGCGTGACCCACTCTATCTGTACTTTGGAGTTCGAGGATCACAGACCATTATATGACTGGGTGGTAAGAGAACTGGAATACCCGCATCCTCCCAAGCAGATCGAGTTCGCCAAGCTGTACCTGACCAACGTGGTGACCGGTAAGCGTTATATCAAGAAGCTGGTAGAGCAGGGGATCGTGGACGGCTGGGATGATCCCAGACTGGTATCCATCGCAGCACTGCGCAGAAGAGGCTTCACACCGGAATCTATCAAGAAGTTCGTAGAGCTGTGTGGTATCTCCAAGGCACAGTCTTCCGCAGATTATGCGATGTTAGAGTACTGTATCCGTGAGGATCTGAAGACAAAGGCGCCCCGTATGATGGCGATCCTGGATCCCGTAAAGCTGGTCATTGATAATTATCCCGAAGGACAGACCGAGATGCTGCCTGTAGTCAACAATCCGGAGAATGAAGAACTGGGAAGCCGTGAGGTTCCTTTCGGTAAGGAGTTATATATCGAGAGAGACGATTTCATGGAAGAGCCTCCCAAGAAGTATTTCCGCATGTTTCCGGGCAACGAAGTGCGCCTGATGAACGCTTATTTCGTAAAGTGCACCGGTTGTGTCAAGGATGAAAACGGTAAGGTTGTGGAAGTACATGGTACCTACGATCCGGAGAGCCGCGGCGGCAACAGCCCGGACGGTCGTAAGGTTAAGGGAACGATCCACTGGGTAAGTGCAACCGAATCTGTGAAAGCACAGGTGCGTCTGTATGAGAATATTATTGATGAGGAGAAGGGTGTATACAACGAGGACGGAAGTCTGAATCTGAACCCGAATTCTCTGACCACTCTGACAGAGTGCCGCTTAGAGCCTGCATTTGCAAAGGCACAGGCGTACGACCGCTTCCAGTTCGTGAGACAGGGCTTCTTCTGCGTGGACTGCAAAGACACCAAACCCGGAGAACTGGTATTTAACCGTATCGTATCTCTGAAGAGCTCTTATGTACTGCCTAAGTAAGTTTGGAAAAGGAGAAACATATGTCAGACAAATTGTGCGGGTTGGCCGGACTGGGCCTGGATAACCTGGAGGATATGGATATTTTTGGACAGGAGAAAAAGGAAGAACAGGCAGCGGCCGAGGCACCTAAGATAGAAGAAAAGGACCTGATCTACGACAAGAATTTCACCTGCCCGGTATGCGGAGAAGATTTTCCCGCCAAGATCATGAAGACCGGCAAGGCGAGACTTTTAGGCACGGATCAGGATCTTCGTGCAAAATACGAAGGAATCGATGCGGTAAAATATGATGTGATCCTGTGTCCCCATTGCGGATATGCGGCGTTGAACAGATATTTCAACAACATTACCAAGGTATATGCCAAACTGATCAAAGAGAATATCAGCAGCAAAGTACAGCTGCACACCTATGATGACGATATCTATACCTATGAAGAGGCGATCGAACGCTATAAGCTGTGCCTCGCAAATGCGGTGGTAAAACGTGCCCATGCCAGCGAGAAGGCTTATATCTGCTTAAAGAGCGGATGGCTCATGAGAGGATATCACGAATATCTGGAAGAATCCGGAGATACGGACATGGCCCGTCTCCGTGAAGTGAAAAACATGGAAGAGGCCTATCTGAAGAATGCTTATACCGGCTTCACGGAAGCACTTCAGACCGAAGGATTTCCCATGTGCGGTATGGATGAAATTACGGTGGAGTTCCTGATCGGAGTATTGGCCACCAGATTTCAGAAATACGATGTGGCAAGCCGTATGGTGGCTTCAATCCTCACATCTCCATCGGCCAATGCCCGTACCAAGGACAAGGCAAGAGAGTTGAAAGACCAGATCCTGGAGGAACTGAAGAGTCAGAAAAAGTAGGACAACATTATGTATGATATGACGATCCGGCTGCGTACAGACAGTGACAAATGTCTGTACCAGCAGATATATGAGCATATACGACAGGAAATCAGGGAAGGGAAGCTTCTGGCAGGAGAGAGGCTTCCCTCCACGCGTTCTTTGGCAGAATATCTGCAGGTGGCCAGAAGTACGGTGGATTATGCTTATGACCAGCTGTTAAGTGAAGGATATATCGAGGCGAGACCCTATAAGGGATACTTTGTATGCAAATTGGAGGGAATCTTCACTCTGGAGCAGGAAACTGGCAGGGTGCCGGAACCGGAGGCATGGGATCCACAGGCAGAAGACCGGGACGAGGAAAAAAGGATTGACTTTTCCCCCTATGGAATCGATATGAACGGTTTCCCTTTCGGTGTCTGGAAACGGATTACGAAAAATATCCTGAATGACAGCAACAGTGAACTGTTTGCCCAGGGAGAGGCGCAGGGGGATTATGATCTGAGACTGACGATCAGCCGTTACCTGCATTCTTCCCGAGGGGTGAACTGCCGTCCGGAGCAGATCATTGTGGGCGCGGGAAATGATTATCTGCTGTTACTGTTGGAGAAAATATTGGGGAGACATGTGGGAATTGCCATGGAGAATCCTACGTATAAACGTGCGTACCGTATCTTTCGGTCATTCGCCTATCATATTGTGACGGTGGATATGGATGATAAGGGAATGCGTGCGGACAGACTGGAACAGGAACCGGTCAGGGTGGCCTATGTCATGCCCTCCCATCAGTACCCTACCGGAGCGGTGATGACGATCGGCCGGCGGGCGGAGCTGTTGCGCTGGGCGGAGAAAAAGCCGGACCGCTATCTGATCGAAGATGATTACGACAGTGAATTCCGGTATCGCGGCAAACCGATTCCGTCCCTGCAGTCCTCGGACGATAGGGGAAAGGTGATCTACATCGGTACTTTTTCCAAGGCGATCGCACCGGCGATCCGTGTCAGCTATATGGTGTTGCCGGAGACACTGTTGGAGGTGTACCGCAGGGATTGTTCTTTCTATTCCTGTACGGTATCCAGAATCGACCAGCGAATCCTGAATGAGTTTATCCGGGACGGTTATTTCGAAAGGCATCTGAACAAGATGCGGATGCGTTATCGTGCCAAACACGACCAGCTGTTAGAGGGACTGGAGCCTTTTCAAAAAAAATTCCGGATCTCCGGGGAAGATGCTGGGCTGCATCTGCTGTTGACGGCGAAAGGAAATGTGACGGAAAAAGAGCTTCTGGATGCCGCTGCGGCGGAAAATGTGAAGGTCTATGGGATGTCAGAGAATATGGTGGCATCCGCTGCGGACAAAGCGACAGTGCTGCTGGGATTCGGAAGTATGGATGAGGCAGACATGAAAGAAGGCCTCCGCCGGTTGCAAAATGCATGGCTGTGAGACCTTCTCAGGATACTGCTATTATTCTTCGGTTACGGGAGGCTCTTCGTCCTCGGCATCCTCTTCATCGAAAAATTCTTCCACATCTTCGACGGTTTCGCCTTCTTCGCCGGACAGATCGGCTGCCTGACCGGAGAGCGGTGTGAAATCAGAGGAGGAAGAGGAAGCTTCGGTTTCAGCGGTTTCTTCCGTGGGAGCGGAAGCCGGAACGGAAGCATTCAGAGGAACGTAATTGCGGGAGAACTCCGTGCTCTCGTCCAGATCCTCGTGGAAATCATCGTAATCGTCATCTGCGTCGGTGGATTCCATCAGCAGAGAGTTTTTTTGTTGCATATAGTAGTAAGCAGCTGCGGCTGCGGTACCTACTGCTGCAGTGAACAGCAGAAATTTGCCAAATTTTTTAGCCATAGGGTTGCTCCTTCCATGTTGTAGTGTATGTAACGGTTCGGAATTTTATACATTTGTCCATACAGTTATATGATAAACCTTATTGCGTAAAATGAAAAGGGATATGTTGCGATATGAATGAGAAATTTTTTGATTTAAAAAAAGAAAAGCAGGATCGTATGATCAATGCCGCACTGAAAGTATTTGCACTGCACGGTTACCGCCATGCCTGTACGGATGATATTGTAAAGGAGGCGGCTATCAGCAAGGGTTTGCTATTCCATTATTTCGGAAGCAAACTGGGCGTATATGCATTTGTCTATGATTACAGCGTCCGTTACCTGTTGCTGGAGTTGTCTACGGCGGTGGATGCGAAGGAGACGGATCTGTTTGCTCTGCTGCAGCAGGTGGAATGTGGAAAAATGCATGCCATGTACGGTTATCCTTATCTGCAGCCTTTTCTGAACCGGGCGCAGACGGAAAATGTCAGTGAAGCATTGCTGGCGGTAGAAGAGAGAAAACAGCAGCTGGAAGATTATCTGGAGTCTGTTTTCGCAAGAGCGGATCTGGGTAAATATGCTTCCGCAGAGGATGCCGTGAAACTTCGTAAAATGCTGGAACTGACCATTAAGGGATTGATGAACGAGAGGATTTTAGAGGATGCTTTTCAGCCGGAGATGTTGTATGAAGAGATCACAGAGTATCTGAACTTAAGCAGAAGGCTGGCGGAACGTTCCACACAGCCCTCTGACGAAGCGTTTTCAGAAAAATAGCATCCTATTTGCATCATAATTTTGAAGAAAATGATAACTATTTAGACATCTTATAGGTGGGATCTGCGGGATATCCGCCTTTTAATTTCTGCATGCCGCGCTGGATGGCATCTTTGGAGTTCTTCCAGTCGGCGTCCTTATTTCGGTAATCGAATTTTTCCACCAGCCAGGATACATCCTCAGAGATCCGCTGCATATTCGCTTCCATGACGGGCAGGAGGCAGTCGTAGAATTCCTGCTTTTCCTTATCGGAGAGTTTGCGGCCGGCGGCTTCACAGAGGTCTCCGAAGTGAGGCAGGCAGAAGCCTTTTCCGTTTATGATCTTATTCCGGAAACTTTCGTCATTTTTCCACAGATAGAAAAAGGTGTCCAGGTATCTTTCATAAGTATCCTTGTACTGGGAACAGATATAGCAGGAGTCCTCTTTTGCGCGGATCCACATACCGATGGTATTTTCACTGCCTTCGGCTTTTTTGAATTTTCCCAGAAGAGAACTTTTTCCGGGACGGAAGGAAGCAAATTCCTGCTGCATTTCCCGGATCATACGCTGGTAGTGCGTTTTCAGGATCCAGGCGTTGCCGAGAGTATTGCCGTAGTCGAACATCTTCTGAAAATGATAGCGGCAGAATCCGGCCTTGTCGGTCTGTTCTCTAATATCCGCTTCCATGTAGGAGGAACCGGAGCCTAAGACGAAGTCTAACAGATCCTGTTCGATACTTCTGTGGATGAAGCAGAAAGGACATTCATCCTGTGCGTTTACGGCATCATTTAAGGGAATTGTGTATAACTGTTCTTTCATAGAAAACGATCCTTTCCTGACGATATTCTGTCTGTATGAAAACTATTGTAAACGATGTTTGAAATAATTGCAAAAAGATTACTGATTTGTAAAATAATGTCATTTAAAATTAAGAATTGTTTTGTTGTAATACATTTCATTTCAAGCTACTATGATAGTACAAGTGTAAAGCGAAAATAGAAAGATGTGATTTATTTGATATTCAGCAGTATTGAATTTCTGCTGTGGTTCCTGCCGATTTTCCTGATTGTCTATGGAATCACACCGCATAAATACAGAAACCTGACACTGCTTATAGGCAGCATTGTCTTTTATGCAATGGGAGATGCAGGAAATCTTGCACCTTTGATGATTTCCATTTTATGTAATTATTTTATCGGACTGCATCTGGCAAAGCGCAGCCCCAGGACGTTATGGCGCAAGAGGCTGTTGTTCGTGACAGCATTGAGTATTAACATTGGCATTCTGATCTGGTTTAAGTGCCGGGGAGGTTCTGCGGGACTTCCTCTGGGGATCAGTTTTTATACCTTTCAGATATTGTCTTATCTGATCGATGTATATCGCGGAGATGCAGATAGGGAGTATTCTTTTTTAAAATTTGCAACTTATGTGGTCATGTTTCCGAAGCTGATCTCCGGCCCCATTACCCGTTATGGTGAGGTGAAAGACAGCCTGTACAACAGGACTTTTACTATGCAGGGACTGGAGGACGGCATGAAGCTGTTCGTCTTAGGGCTGGCTGCCAAAGTGCTGTTGGCCGACCGCGTAGGGATCCTGTGGCATGAAGTACAGGTAACCGGATTCGAGAGTATCTCCACTCCGCTGGCATGGCTGGCAGCCATTGCTTATTCCATGGAGATCTATTTTGATTTCTCGGGATATTCGTTGATGGCAATGGGGCTTGGCAGGATGCTGGGAATCGAACTGCCCAGAAATTTCCGCAGACCATATATGGCCCGGGGGGTCAGGGATTTTTACCGCAGATGGCATATGACACTGGGGCAATGGTTCTGCCGGTATGTCTATATTCCGCTGGGAGGCAGCAGACGAGGGGAACTCTGCACGATTTTTAATCTGTTGGTGGTATGGATGCTGACAGCTTTCTGGCATGGCGCCGGCTGGAACTTTTTCTGCTGGGGCGGATTGCTCTGGATCTGCATTGTACTGGAACGGCAGCTGGGAAGATTAAAATTCGTACATAAAATGAAAGTACTGCCGCACATTTATTTGTGGCTGATCATTCCCGTAAGCTGGATGTGCTTTGCCATTACGGATCTGTCACAGCTGCAGGTCTATCTGGATAAAATGATGTGGCTGGCACCGGGGATCAGTGGCGGCTATGAGGATGCGTGGAAAGCATTGTCTACCTACGGTGGACTGTTAGCCGTATCCGGGCTGGCATGTACGCCGGCAATCGAGAAGTTGTACGATTACGGCAAGGATAAGATCCTAATGAAAATATTGCTGGCAGCGGTATTTTGGTATTGCGTCTGGAGACTTATATTAGAGGGAAATAACCCATTTATGTACTTTAGTTTTTAGAAAATCTGGATAGGATAGGAAATATGTTACAGAAACTACGACAATGGATAAGAAAATTATCCTTTCCCATCAGTCTGCTGCTTATGGGAGTCCTGTTTTTTACATGGACGGACAACTGGCAGGTGTATACGGATCCCATTCGGGAATTGTATAACAGGGGTGTGCAGCTGGCAGCCGGTGCCCGGATGGGTCATACATCGGAACCCGGACAACAGGACGGAACCGTATCGGGGGATACGGTCCCGGAAGGCACAGAAGATCCCACAGGGGAAAGTCGGACACCGGCAGTCGGAGAGACATCGGCAGATACGCAGACAGAGACAATGACAACGGAGGAACCACAACCGACAGAGCCTTCGGAAGAACTGCCAAAAGAAGTGGTCTACCATACGGTGGATGACAGCTATTTTGATGATGCTGTATTTATCGGGGATTCCCGGACAGTGGGAATGTATGAATATGGTGGACTGGAAGAGACCTCCACATTTTATGCCTCTACCGGACTTACGATTTATAAGATGTTCGATTCGAAAATAGTAGCGGTGCCGGGGCAGAAGAAAAAGATCACGGTGGAAGAGGCACTATCCGAGAAACAGTTTGCCAAGATCTATCTGATGATCGGTATTAACGAGATGGGAACCGGTACGGTGGAATCTTTCATGAAGGCTTACGGGGAGGCAGTACAGCATTTGCAACAGCTGCAGCCCGATGCGGTGATCTACCTGCAGGCGATCATGAAGGTGACCACGGAGCGCTCCGGGCAGGGAGACTATATTACCAATGAGGGCATCGAAGCCAGGAATGAAGAAATCGCGAAGCTTGCGGATGATGAGAAGATATATTACCTGGATGTGAATCCGCTGATCTGTGATGAGACCGGAGGAATGGTGGCATCCTATACTTACGACGGAGTGCACCTGAAGGCCCGGTATATTCCCATCTGGCTGGACTTTTTGAAAGAACATGCAGTGGAATAAATTTTTTCTTGACTGTGGAACGATGAAAAGCTATCATGTAACTAATAAGGTCACATAGGTGTGGGCAGGTAGATGACTATCTGCCTATCTCTATGCGGCAAATATTACAAGTTCACATGTCTATGACACAGGAGGAGAAAAATGAGCGAGAAGACTACACTCGGCGAAAATGGCATTTACGATGCCAGATCCTTGGGCGTGCCCAAGATGCTTCTGCTAGGACTTCAGCACATGTTCGCAATGTTTGGTGCCACGATTCTGGTACCCATGCTGACAGGTCTGGATGTTTCCACAACACTGTTATTTGCAGGTCTGGGAACTTTATTGTTCCATCTGCTGACCAAGAGAAAGGTACCCGCATTCCTGGGTTCTTCCTTTGCTTTCTTAGGCGGTTATGCCGCAATCGCACCTATGGCAGACGGTGCGGACAATTCCGCATTGCTTCCTTATGCCTGCTTCGGCGTGGCCTGCTCAGGTCTGCTGTATCTGGTATTATCCCTGTTGATCAAGATCTTCGGTACCGGCAAGGTAATGCGTTTCTTCCCGCCCATCGTAACCGGCCCCATCATCATTGCCATCGGTCTGACCCTGTCCCAGTCCGCTATCAACAACTGTTCCGCAGACTGGCTGATCGCAGTGGTCGCTATTGCACTGGTAGTGATCTGCAATATTTGGGGTAAGGGAATGGTGAAGATCGTTCCGATCATCATCGGCGTTGTTGGTTCTTATGTGTTGGCAGCTATCTTAGGCCGCGTGGATTTCACACCCGTTGCGGAAGCTGCATGGATCGGACTTCCTATCCACTGGAATGAGACCGCTTTCTGGGCACTGTCCGACGGCAACACTTCTTTGTTAATTACTTCCGTGATCACTATTATGCCGATCGCACTGGCTACCATGGTAGAGCATATCGGAGATATCTCCGCTATTTCTTCCACCGTTGGTATCAACTATATCAAGGAGCCCGGATTGCATCGTACGTTGTTAGGTGATGGTCTGGCTACCATTATTGCATCCCTGTTCGGTGCTCCTGCGAATACCACTTACGGTGAGAACACCGGTGTACTGTCTCTGACCAAGGTATTCGACCCCAGAGTTATCCGTATTGCAGCAGGCTTCGCTGTACTGTTCTCCTTCTCTCCGAAGGTAGCAGCATTGATCGGCTGTATGCCTACCGCTACCTGCGGTGGTGTATCCCTGGTACTGTACGGTATGATCTCTGCAGTCGGTGTCCGTAACATCGTAGAGACTCAGGTAGACTTTACCAAGAGCCGTAACGTTATCATCGCCGCTCTGATCCTGGTATTGTCCATCGGTATCAACTACAGTGCAGCAGGCGCTATCGCATTCCACATCGGCGAGATCACCATCAGCCTGTCCGGACTGGCAGTAGGTGCGCTGACCGGTATTATCCTGAATGCAGTACTGCCCGGCAAGGACTACAAGTTCGATGAGGACAAGCCCGATGACACCGGCGTATGCTTTGCGGTAAAGGGTCAGGAGAACTAAGACATTTTTGCTGAAAACAGCATAAACTGAACAAAGAAAGTAAGAGAGAGCATCCATGGCAGAAATATAGAGCCATGGATGCTCTCTTTTTCAGTTGTGCGTCTAAACTTCTGATATCTCCGCGATCACCTGGTCAAGTACTTCAAAATAATTCTCGAAGGTCTTGCGGCAGCATCCGGGATCGTCGATCACGATGCCCTCCGTGCGCAGACCGGTGAGGGCAAACCCCATAGCCATGCGGTGGTCGTCGTAGGTGGCTACGGTACAGGGCTTTGGCGTCCCCGGATAGATGGTGATGCTGTCCTGCGTCTCTTCGCAGCGGATGCCCATACGGGTCAGTTCTGTACAGATGGCATGGATGCGGTCACTCTCCTGGAAACGGATGTGCCCGATGCCTGTGATACAGGTGGGGCTGTCGGCAAACGGTGCGATGGCTGCCAGTGTGATCGCCTGATCGGAACAGGAGGACATGTCCACCGTGATACCATGGAAAGCGGGAGTCTGCGTTCCGGCGTCCGATAAAGCTGAAGGAGGCAGCAGGAGGACTCCCTTTTCCGTATCCTGTGCGGTACATCCCATTTTCTCTAAGATACGCAGGAATTCCACATCTCCCTGCAGACTTTCAAAATGCACATGCTCTACACAGACCGGGATTCCCAGTAACGGTACCATCGCATAGAAATAACAGGCGGCAGAGACATCCGGCTCAATCTGATAATCTAATGCTTTATAATGCTGACCGGCGGGAATACGGAACTGATCCGGCGTGGGACGCTCCACGCAGACTCCGAACTGCTCCATCATCTTTTGCGTCATTTCGATATACGCCATCCCATGGGTACCCTCTACCTGAATCGTAAAATCTTCCGAAGACAAAGTCGAAGCAATCAGCAGCGCACTCAGAAACTGACTGCTGTGCCCGATATCGATGGAGATATGATCCTGTCCGAACCCATGAGCGGTCAGTGTAAAAGGAAAATGCCCATCTTCTCCTTCACAGCGGACCTCACACCCCAATTCTGCCAGAGAGGACAGAAGCGGATCCATGGGGCGCCTCTTCATCTGCTCTGAAGAATCCATGTGAAAAACACCTTCCGAGACACCTAACGTAGCCGTCAGAAAACGCGCAGCCGTTCCCGCACTTCCCACATTTAACACAGCCTCTTCACAGGGAAGCTTTCCTCCCAGTCCTTCTACTGTGACGATACAACTCTCCTCATCCACCGTCGTCTCAAATCCCAGATCCTGCACACACTTAAGAAAATGCCTCGAATCATCCGAGAACAACACCCCACGCAGCGTGGACTTTCCCTCCGCCAGCATCGCCAGAAGGAGACTGCGGTTCGTGATACTCTTAGAACCCGGTACCTGGACTGAGAGAGGTTCAGTCGTTTTTTTGATATCACTATATATAGTAGGAACGCGGTAAATGTTATTTGCCATGGATCTGTGTATCCTTCCTTGCTTTTCTTAAATATCTAAATCATACCATTTTCCGTTCCACGGCACAACTCTCAAAAAGTTTAAAAAATAATAGTTGACATTCCTAGCGGAATAGTATAGTATAAATCCATAACATCCATATCAGATAAGTAGGAAATAAAAACAAACACAATTTTCAGGTTTAAGGAGGATTCTATTATGAGTAAGATTTACACATCTGCAACCCAGCTGATCGGACATACACCCCTTTTAAAGGTGACAAACTACTTGAAGGATCAGAATATCGAAGGCGTAGAACTGTTGGCAAAGCTGGA
>OLGA01003050.1_pt1 | contig 11120 bp, 7 predicted proteins | sample 1604881 | NCBI WGS metagenome assembly OLGA01 (sample SAMEA3888896, study PRJEB22519) | human gut metagenome | biome: human gut; feature: human-associated habitat; material: faeces | place: Denmark | collected 2009
CCCGGATACGGCTTTCCGAAACGACGTTCCCGTCCGACAAAAAAAGTCCGCCGGCCTTTCGGGACCGGCGGACTTGACCGCCCTGCGCCTCACCGGCGCATGCACTCGCTTACGTCACTGCTCGTTCGGGTCGGCCACGTACCAAAATATGTTCTCGGCCCCGCCGATACCCGTCGTCAGGCTGGTTCCCATGAAGGACCTGCCGTCCGGGCAGATATACATCAACGCCCCGCCGGGGATGACGATATCGAATTCGGCACGCACCCACTCCGCCAATGAACCGTAGAGCTGGACGCCCGTATTCACATCGACTACACGGCAGCTCGCCATACCGTCCGTACTGCCCACGAAACCGATGCCGTCGTCCGTGACGGCGCTGCCGCCGAATCCGCCGAGTTCATCGAATATCACCGTAGTCTTGGTCTCCGTATTGAAGAAGGCGGGACAATAGGAGGTATAGACCTCGCGTCGGTCCTCGCTGAGCGTCTCGGTACAGAATGTCCCGGCAAGCCACCTGCCGCTGGGGCTTGCATTGCCCGCACCGGCCCACGTCATCACGCCGTCGCACAGATTGTACTGATACTCCTCGCCCAGCGCATCGACCATCGTGACCTCCCGGACATCACGCACGTCTTCGCCCACATGGTGTACGTTGCCCTCCTTGTCCCAATAGACCATACCTGCGTCGAGGTTATCCCACGTACTTCCGTATATCACCGTCCCGTCAGCCGATATGCCGAACGCAAGGATGCCCTGGTCGTGCGGCATGTCGCGATAGTTGAGTTCGGGCAGGGGCAGCGGCCGGTACTCGCCGTCCACCACCTTCACCGGGCCGTAGGTATGCCCCTCCGGGGAACCGGTACCGTAACCTACCATCACACTGCCGTCCAGCGAGCTACCCGTTATCACCGTCCTGCTCTTAAAACCGGGCGCAACCTCGGTACTGAAATAATCTCCGTCGAGGGTGAATCCCACTACGCCGCCGCCCACGCCATCATCAAGGAAGAGCGTCCCCTGCGAAGTTATCGCCATCGCATCGGAGAAAGAGAACATCGATTTCGGGAAGGGTCCGAAAACGACCCGTTCGTCGGTTGCTATGTCGATAATCACGGGAAAATAAATGGTATGGTCGTTCTCATCGTAATCCAGATAATACCCTCCCGCATACCGTCCGTTCGGAGAGATGACACAGTTGCCGTACAAGTCATCCAGCAAACGGTATCGGGCACCGTCGAAGCCGCTCTGGCCCAACTGCCAGATGCCAATTTCCTGCCGGGCCTGACCGGCCGTCACGGTAATGACTCCCTTACGCTCCGCATCGCCGGTATTGGGCGCCACGGTAATGGTTACCGCCCCCTCCGATTCGGTGTATCGTATCCACGATGCATCGCTCTCGACGCTCCACTCGGCCGGGTAAGCCCTGACGCCCACGGTCACAGACCTGCTGTCGTCGGCAAGGAACGAAAGCTCCGCATCATCCACCTTGATGAAGTGCTCCTCTCCCGCCCCCTTCGGGTCGGTACAGCTTCCCAGAACCGCGGCCGTTACAACTGCGGACAACACGACGGCTACATTTTTTTTCATAATAGATTAGTTAAAATTAAAAATTAAGTTAGCAATAACTATTCGTCACGGCCATCACACGCAGCATACTTATCCGTACAACAGCCAATTCACAGCAAATATAATATCATTTAAATAATATCACAACATTATAGATGAATTTAAAAATAATTTTTCTCTGTTTTGATAAATTCATAATTATGCAAATTATCATTCATAATTTTCCCGGCCGCACCGGTGTGCCATGACACCGCCGTACGGCAGCCGACGAGCACCGCCCAGACGGATAACCGGCCTCTCTTGCACGGCGACGACCGCCGCCTCTCCTTTCCGCACCCGACACGAAAAAACCGCCGCATCTTCAGGATGCGGCGGTTCGTCAATCGGTGCAGCCGAAGCCGTACGGGCCGTCAATTGTTCAGTGCCGGAGCGACATACCAATACAGCGTGGTCACCGCACCGTTCTGCTCATACCGGAGTTTGGCACCGAATACCTTCTGCCGGTCGGGCGTGAGGTAATGTATCGCCCCCTCGGAGATGATGATGCCGAATTCACTCCTTATCCACGGCAACATGTCGTCTACCTTGGTTTTCGATGCGAGGTCCACGATGAAACCGCTGTTCACGCCCATCCCCTGTATACCGATAAGGCCGAGGCCGTCGTCGGTGACACCCATGGCCACACAACCGGCATATTCGTCGAACACCGTGGTCGTCTTGGTCTCCGTGTTGAAGAAAGCGGGATAGTTCGCCTGCAGTACCTCGTCGTTCTCCTTGTCATACTCCTCCGTACGGTAGGTACCTGCTATCCAGGTGCCGTTGGGGCTTATCTGCGTCTGGTTCGCCCAGCATATCATGCCGTTCACGATATTGTAGTCGTAGAGAGTACCGTCGAGCGGATTGGGCCTCTGTACGGTCGTCACCGTGCGCAGGTCACTGCCCACCCAGTCCACGTTGCCGTCCTTGTCCCAATAGGCCATCCCGTAGTCGTAGTTCTCCCACGAGGTGCCGTACACCACCGAACCGTCGGCCGACATACCGCGGGCCAGAATACCGGCCCACCACTCCTCGTTCCGGAAATTGCCCTCCTCGGGCAGCGGCAGCGGTTTCACCTCGCCGTCCACCACCTTGACGGGCCCGTACATACATCCGTAGGGAGTCCCCTCCGTATAACCGACCATGACCGAACCGTCGACGGAGGAACTCTGCATTACCAACGGTCCGTATCCCGCAACCGACTTGGGAACGGTATAGGTACCGTCGAGGTCGAACGCGACACAGCCCCCGTTGGTCGAATCGGAGATATACAGTACGCCCTGGTCGGTCACCACCTCGGCCTCTGTAAAACCGAACAGCGTCTCCGGATAGGGACCGAACTCATGCCACTTGTCCGTTTCGAGATCGATGACCACTGCGGTGTACTGAAATCCGTTCTCGCCGAGAACATCCGTATAAAAACCGCCCACATACCTGCCGCTGGGCGACATCACGGCGCTGTTCAACTGTTCGAGCAGCCTGTACCGGGCACTCAATCCCCGTGCACCGAGCTGATAGACCCGGATGGATGCGGTCGCCTCGCCTGCCTGCAACGTGATTTCCGCATTGCGCTCCCCGTCTGCATTGGGGTCTACGGAGACCTCCAGCGTACTTCCCTCGCCTGCGGAGACTTTCAGCCACGATGCGCCGCTCTCGAAACTCCACTCCGGATTGGCCCTCACTTCGATAATCTGCGCCTCCCCGCCATCTTCGGTAAAGGTGCATACCGCATCGCTGAGTTTGATGTAATGCTCATCGGCTTCCTCCGAGCCGGTCGTGCAACCGGAAAGCGCCAAGGCTGCCGCCACCGGAAGCAAGATAGTGTAAAGATGTCTTTTCATGTTAATAATTTGGTTACTTATAGGCTTCACGCAGGTCAATACATATCACAAGAGACAGTGCATCCGACCATAAATCGTACAAATATAGAATAATTCCAATAACATTACAATAACTTTACACACCAATGCACTGCTCTTTTTTGTATTATTTTTAATAAATTCGCCGAAAACAGGCAGCAGCTATAACACGCGCGCACAGTATCCGCAAACCTTCGGACCTACAAAAAAACAGGTCGGTCCTGCCCGTACAGGCAAGACCGACCGCAAACATGCAAACCTCCTTCCGACTCCCCTCCATCAATTCAACGGAGGCGCTATATACCAATAAACCGTATAGGGTTGACCATTCTCCTGTATTTCAAGGGTATAACCGAACACCGACTTCGCATCGGGAGTCACATAAGTGAGGACACCGCCGGAAACGTAGATGCCGTAACGCTCCTGTATCCATTCGGACATCGAACCGAGCAAAGTCTTGCTCTTCACGTCCACCACCGAACCGCTCGTCACACCCAACCCTTGAAGACCTATCATACCCAATCCTTCGTCTGTCACGTGGAGTGCCACATAACCGACATATTCGTCGAACACGGTCGTGGTACGCGTTTCGGTATTGAAAAAGGCCGGATAATTGACCTGCGTCACCGTATTGCTCTCCGCATTGAACTCTTCCGTGCGGTAGGTACCTGCTATCCACGTACCGTCGGGGCTTATCTGCGTCTGGTTCGCCCAGCATATCATCCCGTCTACGAGATTGTAATCCACCGGATTCCCGAGCGCATCTTCCCGCTGAACGGTGGTCACCTTGCGCAGGTCGCTGCCTACCCAGTCCACATTGCCGTCGCGGTCCCACCAGACCATGCCGTAATCGTAATTCTCCCACGAACTGCCATACGCCACCGAACCGTCGGCCGACATGCCGCGTACCATCACGCCGGCCCACCACTCCTCATCGCGAAAACTCTTTTCAGGCAGTGGAAGCGCCGTTCCCACACCATCCACATACTTGACAGGAGCATACATACATCCCGTAACGGGGTCGCCCTCAGCATAACCGACGAAAACGGAACCGTCGGCGGAAACGCTCTGCATGACCGTCGGACCGTATCCGCCCGGAACGGCCTCCGGCCGGTAATAGGTACCGTCCAATTCAAAGGCCACGCACCCTCCGTTCACGTAATCGCTTATATAAAGGGTACCCTGGTCGGTCATCACCTCGGCCTCTTCCAGTCCCATCAGCGATTCCGGATATGGGCCTATCTCTACCCGCTCGTCGCTCTCAAGGTCGATAATGACAGCAGTAAACGTAAAATCGTTCTCTCCTTCCAGACCGGTTATGAAACCGCCCACATACTTGCCGCTGGGCGACATGACCGCATGATTAAGGTCTTCCAGATAGCGGTATCGGGCATTCATCCGGTCGAAACCGAGCTGATAGACCCGGATGGATGCGGTCGCCTCGCCTGCCTGCAGCGTGATTTCCGCACTGCGCTCCCCGTCGGTATTGGGGTCTGCGGAGACCACCAGCGTGCTTCCTTCGCCTTCGGAGACCTTCAGCCACGATGCACCGCTCTCGAAACTCCATTCCGGATTGGCCCTGACGTCAATAACCTGCGTCTCCCCGCCGTCCTCGGTAAAGGTGCACACCGCATCGCTCAGCTTGATGTAATGCTCCTCGGTTCCTTCCGGCCCGGTCGTACAGCCGGCAAACAGAGCCGACCCCACCAGCAAGGCGAGGACTCCAAATAAATCTTTTCTCATAACGATTAGTTCCTTTTAACTTGTTAGCACAACACTCACTCGCCGTCCGTCCGACCGGTTCTGCGAAGTGAGAACATGCAATAATAAGAAACTTCAAATAATAATACAACAACATATATTATTGTATTATTTTCAATTCCCTTTATGACAGGAACAGAGATTGTGACGCGCTGCGGGACTTTGTCCGGGCATACGGAAAAAGAACGGCGGCAAACCGGAATGAGAAACGGGGAAACGATGACGACGAAAGACCGAGCAGCGAATCCGAACCCCCGGAGAAGGCTCTGCGCCCGAGAACAGGACGCGCAGACAAAACCGGGCGAGGGAGTCCGGACCGGAAAACACCCGGCAACTGCCGGAGAACGGTCACACAGCACCCGACACCGCGCAGGGAGGAGGGAAACGTCACTCCTCGGTGATTTCGATAAGCTGCTGGCGATAGGCTTCGAGAATGCTCGACTTGGAGACGAAACCGAGGTACCGGTTGTTCTTGTCCACCACGGGCAGGTTCCACGCCCTGGACTCTTCGAACTTCTCCACCACTTCGGATATCATCTCGTTCTTGAAGATGATGTCCGGGGGCTGTACGACATACTTGGAGACGGGGGTCCGGTACTTGGCCTGGTCGAACATGTCCGTGCGTATGTCATCGAGCAGGATGATGCCGGCGAACTCGCCGCCCTCCTTTATCACCGGGAAGACGTTGCGTTTGGAGGAGGAGATGATGTGTACGAGGTCGCCGAGGGTAGCCTCCTTGCTGACGGGCGAAAAGTTCGTCTCTATCAGCTTGTCGAGGTCGAGGAAGACCATCACCGCCCGGTCCTTGTTGTGCGTGACGAGTTCGCCCTTGGCCCGCAGCTTCTTGGTGTATATCGAATCGGGTTCGAGGTAGTAGGATATGGCGAAAGAGAGCGACGCCACGAGCATCAGCGGAACGAAAAGCCCGTAACCGTTGGAGAGCTCCGCGATAAGGAACACCGACGTCAGGGGCGCCTTCATGACACCCGTCATGACACCCGCCATGCCCACGAGCGAGAAATTGACCACCGACATCTCCATACCGAAAAAGGTATTGCAGATGTAGGCGAGCGTCCCGCCGACGAAGGCTCCGGTGAAGAGCGACGGCGCGAACGAACCGCCCACCCCTCCGGCGGCGTTCGTCACGGCCATGGCGACCACCTTGAGGAAAAGCGTCCCCAGCAGGAAGAGCACCACCACCCACGGAATGTCCCGGTACTGATAGAAAAGCGAGTTATTGAAAAGCGGCTCCACCTGTCCGTGCATGAGGTCGATGAAGGATTCGTACCCCTCGCCGTAAAGGGGCGGGAAGAGGAAGATGAGCAGCCCTATCGCCACCCCGCCGACAATCCAGCGGGTGGACTGCTTGCGCATGTTTCCGAAAAATTTCTGCACCTTGCCGTTCACGGTCAGGAAGTAGAACGACACGAGCCCGCACAGCACGGCGAGCACGACGTACATATGGAGGTGCTGGAGGTTGAAGGTTCCCCCCACGCTTACGTTCAGCATGGGGTCGAACCCCTTGAGAAAGAGCACGAGCGTGGTCGATACGACCGAGGAGATGAGCAGCGGTACGATGGCCCGCATGGAGATGTCGAGCATCAGCACCTCCAGCACGAAGATGAGCCCCGTAACGGGAGCCTTGAAGATGGCCGCCAGGGCGCCCGCGGCACCGCATCCCAGCAGCAGCGTCGTATCACGGTAATTGAGCCGGAAGACCTGCGCGATATTGGAGCCGATGGCCGACCCCGTCAGTACGATGGGAGCCTCGGGCCCCACCGAGCCGCCGAATCCGATGGTCACGGCTCCGCCCACCATCGAGGTATAGCAGTTGTGTCCCCGGATGCGCGACCCCGTCTTGCTGATGGCGTACAGCACGCGGGTGACACCCTCCGAGATATTGTCCTTCACGATATGCTTCACGAACAGCGAAGCGAGGATGATGCCCACAGCCGGATAGACGAGAAAGAGATAACCGGCCGTATCGGCGGGTATCCAGCTCACGAGGGAGTGGCGGATGAGATGCAGGAGCCATTCGAACGCATAGGCGGCGAAACCGGACACAAGACCGACGACGATGGCCAGGACTATCATCAGTTGCTGTCCCGACAGGCGCCGCGTTATCTTCATCAACAGGACGTAAGCCCTGTTAAGTATCTTTTTCGAGCTCTCCATATCACCCCGTAAGCGCTGCCCGGAGCAGCGTCGCTAAGGCATGCAAGGTATCAGAACGGGCGGATACCCATGATTTCACGCACGTCGGCAACGGTCTGCGAAGCACTCGCCCGCGCCTTCTCGGCCCCTTCCGACACCACCCTGCGCAGGTACGCCTCATCGCCCTTGATGGCCTCTATCCGCTCCCGTATGGGGGCTATGGCCTTGATAATGTCCTCGGCGAGCTGCTTCTTCAGGTCGCCGTAACGTATCTCGCACCGGGCGTACTGCTCCCTAAAAAAGGCCACGGTATCGGGCGCGGACACCGCCTGCATGATGGTGAAGATGTTGGCGACACCCTCGCTCAGGGGAGAATCCGGCTCCGTGGGACCGGAGTCGGTCACGGCCCGCATCACCTTTTTGCGTATCGCCTCGTCGGAATCGGCCAGGAAGATGCCGTTGTTTTCGCTCTTGCCCATCTTGCCCGTACCGTCCAGCCCCGGTATCTTCACCAAATCGGCCCCGAAATTGTAGGGCTGGCTCTCCGGAAAATACTCCACGCCGTACATGTTGTTGAAACGGCGGGCGAATACGCGCGTCAGTTCGAGGTGCTGCTCCTGGTCCTTGCCCACGGGCACATGCGTGGCGCGGTGGAGGAGAATGTCCGCCGCCATCAGCACGGGATAGGTGAGCAGGCCGGCATTGACGTTCGAGGGATTCTTGCGCACCTTGTCCTTGAAAGAGGCCGTACGCTCCAGCTCGCCCACATAGGCGTGCATGCCGAGCAGCAGCGACAGTTCGGTCACCTGCGGCACGTCGCTCTGCACGTAGACGGTAGCCACGTCGGGGTCGATGCCCGCGGCGAGGTACTCGGCAAGCACCGTCCGGACGTTCTCGTGCAGGCGCGTCGGGTCGTCATGCGTAGTCAGCGCATGGTAATCCGCGATGAAAAAGTAGCATTTCGCATCGTGCTGCATTCTGACGAAATTGCGCAGCGCCCCGAAATAGTTTCCCAAATGGAGCTGTCCGGTGGGTCTGATGCCACTGAGTACTATATCCATGTCTTCTCCGTTACTGTCTTGGCGACGTTCTACAACCGAACAAAAGTAAGGTAAAAAAACCATATATTAGCCATTTTTACCTACTTTTGCTCCGTTCAGGAGATTAAGGAAGAGATGAAGACATACTGGAGACTGCTCGGCTTCGCGAAACCGATAGAGAAATACGCCATACCCTATTTTTTCTGCACGCTGCTGTACGCATTCTTCAATGTCTGTACCTTCACGCTGATAATGCCCATCGTCAATTCGCTGTTCTCCCCCGACGGAGCGCTGCAGGCCGTTACCGAGATGCCCGTTTTCAGCATACGTCATCTGACCGACTACATCAGCGCCCTGCTCTCCTATCTCCTCTACCGCTTGTTCGGCAGCGACTACGACATCATGGACGTGCTGATAATGCTCGCCTGCGTGGTCGTCACCGCCTCGCTGCTGAGCAACCTTTTCCGCTACCTCGCCCAACGAATTATCGAGAACATGCGCGTGCGGACGCTCTGCCGCCTGCGCGACCGGGTATACGAACACGTCCTGAGCATGAACCTCGGTTTTTTCAGCAACGAACGCAAGGGCGACATCATGGCCCGCATCACCTCCGACGTACAGGTCGTGCAGTTCTGCATCACCAACACGCTGCAGGTGGTCTTCCGCGACCCCTTCCTCATTCTGTTCTACGTGGTCGCCATGCTGGCCATCTCCGTCCAGCTCTCCCTCTTCTCGGTCATCTACCTGCCCGTCGTGGCGCTGCTGATTGGGACGATAGTGAAACGCCTGCGTCGTTCGGCCAAGGAGGTACAGGAGTCGTTCGGCGAACTGACTTCGGTACTCGACGAATCGCTCTCGGGAATGAAAGTGATAAAGGGATACAATGCGGAAACCTTTTTCGGCCGCCGCTTCAACGACATCAACCGCAAATTCTCCGACATCTCGCGGCGCATCGCCTACCGTCAGCAACTGGCCTCGCCCATGAGCGAATTCCTCGGCATCGCGGCGGCAGCCGGACTGCTCATCTTCGGCGGCATCCTCGTCACGGGCGGCAAGCTCGATGCGGGCGGTTTCCTTACCTACCTCGCCATATTCACCCAGATAACCCGCCCCATGCGCTCCTTCACGGATGCCTTCGCCACCATCAATCAGGGCATCGCCGCCGGCGACCGCGTCCTGCGTCTGCTCGACACGGAGACCTCCGTCCGGAACGCGCCCGACGCCGTACAGCTCGACCACTTCCGCGAACGCATTGAATTCCGCGACGTCCGTTTCGCCTACGAGGAGCGGGAGGTCATCTGCGGCATCAGCTTCACGGTAGAGAAGGGACAGACCGTCGCGCTCGTCGGCCCTTCGGGAGGCGGCAAATCGACGATTTCAGACCTCATTCCGCGCTTTTACGACGTGACGGCAGGCGAAATCCGCATCGACGGCCGCGACATCCGACAGTACGACCTGCACTCCCTGCGCGAGCGGATGGGCATCGTGGCGCAGGATACCGTACTCTTTAACGACACCATCGAGAACAACATCCGCCTGGGCAACTCCGAAGCCACGCGCGAAGAGGTCATGGATGCGGCACGCATCGCCAACGCCGAACAGTTCATCGCAGAGACCCCCTACGGCCTGGAGACGAACATCGGCGACCGCGGCGCGAAACTCTCCGGCGGGCAGCGTCAGCGCCTCAGCATCGCCCGCGCCGTTCTCAAAAACCCCGAAATCCTCATCCTCGACGAGGCGACATCCGCCCTCGACACCGAGAGCGAAAAACTCGTACAGGAGGCCCTCAACACACTGCTCGAAGGGCGCACATCCATCGTCATCGCCCACCGGCTGAGCACGATACGCAACGCGGATAAAATTATCGTCATCGAACAGGGCCGCATCACCGAGGAAGGAACGCACACAGAACTCATCAGCCGCAAGGGCACCTACGCCAAACTCATCGAAATGCAGCAACTTTCCTGACAACCGCCATGCGGCGTTCCGAAAGCAACAGTCCTGCGCCGATGGAGGGACTACCGGGAACTCCTCATCGGAACAGGCGCCGCGGGAACACAATCCCACCACCATTCCACCTCTTCCGACCGACAAGCAAGCGTTTCCCGTCCCGAAAACCCCAGTCAGCCCGAATGTCCTACATGAAATACCGCCCCATAACCCGCATTCTTTCCTTGGCCGCCGCACTTTTCATCCTGACGGCATGCACTCCGCACAACCTGCCGGACGGCTGGTACACGGCCTCCGGCGAAGGCCCGGATACACGCATCGGCCCCTCCATCGTTACATGCAGCGACTTCGCCGCACTGCATCTCGACTCGCTACCCTCCGGCGAGGGTACGTTCATCTATCAGATAACGGGCACCGTCAAACCGGAAAAGCAGAAGCGATGGACAGCCGCCACCCGCAAGGCCGTCGGACGGCACATCGTCTTCCTTTACGAAGGCAACGTGCTGGCAGCACCCCGCATCAACATGCCGATAGACAGGGGAACCTTCGCCATCTCCGCCCCCGCCATCTCCGGAATCCGGTGCAGGGCGTGGCGGAATTCGATGATTCCGGGGAGGATTTCCGCAAGAGTCCGCATCATTCGTGATAGACGATCTTTCCGCCGACCATGGTCAGCTTGACGCGGCACTGGACCTCCCAGCCGTCAAACGGAGTGTTGCGCGAATTCGACTTGAACTTCTCCTTGTCGATCGTGTAG
>OLGA01003055.1_pt1 | contig 11110 bp, 10 predicted proteins | sample 1604881 | NCBI WGS metagenome assembly OLGA01 (sample SAMEA3888896, study PRJEB22519) | human gut metagenome | biome: human gut; feature: human-associated habitat; material: faeces | place: Denmark | collected 2009
TAATCATTTTTAAGCGCCTTTTTATTTAATGTCCTTGACTCGGGGTCCACATTAGTTATCTATTCGTTACAGCCTTTTAATCTGGCAGGGAATACTCCTAGTTTTTTAATCATTATGTAAGTGTTGTGTATTTTGATTAGGTTTGATTTATTTAGTTGTTTGATATGATATAGTAGTGTGGAATGGAGAGGTGAATATGAAGAAAATATTAATTTTATTAGTGACAATGATGTTATGTGCCTGCTCACCTGCAGAACCTATGTCACTCAAAGACAGCTATGGACAATACAAACAAGAGAAAATCGTATATGCGAATAAGAAGGATTACATAAAGAAGAAGGATGCTTATAATGCGTATCTTGTTTATGAAATCAATAAAGATGCATGTACATTTGAAAGTGATTTAAAGTATCAGAATATCCAGTATAAGAAGGTTGAACTATCAAAAGATGAGAAAGAAAAAGTTCCTGAAGCACTTATCAAATACAACCTTTATGAAGGTGAAAAACAGTTAGGTATTGCGGTTTACTTAGGTGAAGAAACTGTTTATATTTCTAGCTATGATCAATATGATGGTAGCTCTGTATATATTGCGAAAATGAAAAAAATCACAAAGAAGAGCTAAAATTTACGAAAAACAGAAAATAAATAATTTTGTTTATATTTAAAGAAAAATTATTGACAAAGTAAAAAAGTGATTGTATTATAGACCCAAGTTAAATAAACAAATCGATGAACGAGAAGAGTATCTTACAATCACCTACAGCGAGATGACATAGAGTGGAAGGTCATCAGGAAGATATAAGAGAAACGCACTCGGGAGAGTCTGTTGGAATTGAGTATAACAGAACGTGAATCTGCGTTAATGAAGAGGTGGTTTGTATGATACAAGCAACTAGAGTGGTACCGCGTTTATATACGTCTCTGGATTAATCCAGAGGCGTTTTTTGTTTATTAAAGGGGTGTTTGATATGAAGGAACGACGATCTAGTTAAGTAGTGGGGCATTAAAATAAAACATCAAACATTAAAGGAGAAGAAAATTATGGAAAAGAAAACATTTAAGAAAGTTGTATTAGCTTATAGTGGAGGATTAGATACTTCAATTATTATTTCTTGGTTAAAGGAAAATTATGGCTGTGAAGTTATTGCAGTTGCTGCTGATGTGGGACAGGGTGCTGGAGAACTTGATGGTCTTGATGAAAAGGCTGCAAAGACAGGTGCTTCTAAATATATTTGTGTAGATTGTAAACCTGAATTTGTTAAGGATTTCTGTTTTGAAGCAGTTAAAGCCAATGCATTATATGAAGGTAAGTATATGTTAGGTACTTCTCTTGCAAGACCAATTATTGCGAAGAAGTTAGTAGATATCGCTTTAGAAGAAGGTGCAGATGCAATCTGTCATGGATGTACTGGTAAAGGTAATGACCAGGTAAGATTTGAATTAGCTATTAAAGCATTTGCACCAGATATGCCTATTATCGCTCCTTGGAGAGAATGGGATATTAAATCAAGAGAAGAAGAAATCGAATATGCGGAAGCAAGAAAGATTCCTCTAAAGATCAACAGAGAAACAAACTACTCTAAAGATAAGAACTTATGGCATTTATCTCATGAAGGTTTAGATCTTGAAGATCCAGCTAATGAACCTAAGTATGATGAAATCCTAGAAATGGGTGTTTCACCAGAAAAGGCACCAGATGTTCCAACATATATCACTTTAACTTTTGAAAAGGGTGAAGCCGTAGCATTAAATGGTGAAAAGCTTGAACCAGTAGAAATGTTAGCTAAGTTAAATGAAATCGGTGGTGCGAACGGTGTTGGTATCGCTGATATGGTTGAAAACAGACTTGTTGGTATGAAATCAAGAGGTGTATATGAAACACCAGGTGGAACTATTTTATATGCAGCACATCAGAACCTAGAAGAAATTACTGTAGATAAAGAAACACAGCATTTCAAACAGCAGGTAAGCTTAAAGCTTGCTGATAATATCTATAACGGTCAGTGGTATACACCTCTTACTGAAGCATTACTTGCATTCGTAGATAAGACTCAGGAAAACGTAAATGGTGATGTTAAACTTAAATTATACAAGGGTAATATCGTAGGTGCTGGTGTAACATCTCCAGATACATTACATGATTTACAGACAGCATCATTTGATGAAGATGATGATTATGATCAGTATGATGCTAAAGGATTCATCACATTATACGGTTTACCAATTAAGGTAAAAGCTAAGTTAGATCAGAAGAAAAAGAAATAGGAGTTTAAGATATGGTATTGTGGAAAGGTAGATTTTCTAAAGAATTAAATCATGAAGTGAATGCATTCAATTCATCTCTTTCATTCGATCATCGTATGTATAAACAGGATATCAGAGGATCTCTTGCTCATGCAAAGATGTTATGTAAACAGAGTATTATTGAAGAGAAAGATTATGAAGAGATTGTAGAAGGTTTAAATGCAATTTTAAAAGAGATTGAAGAGGGTACACTCCTCTTTGATCCTGAAGCTGAAGATATTCATATGTTTGTGGAAAGTGAACTCACAAAGCGTTATCCAGTAGCTGGTAAAAAACTACATACAGGACGTTCTAGAAATGATCAGGTTGCATTAGATCTTCGTTTATATGCACATGATGAAATTCTAGAAATCAAGAAAATGCTAGTGAACCTGATTCATACATTAACAGGTTTAGCTGAACACAACCTTGATACAATCATGCCAGGATATACACACTTACAAAGAGCACAGCCTATTACTTTTGCACATCATTTAATGGCTTATGCATCAATGTTTATAAGAGATATTGATCGTTTAGAAGATGTTGATAAGAGACTTTATGTATCACCTCTAGGAAGTGGTGCACTTGCAACAACAACTTATCCATTAGATAGACCATTTGTGGCAGAAGAATTAGGTATGTATGATATTATGTATAACTCTTTGGATGGTGTGAGTGATCGTGATTATGCGATTGAGTTATCAAGTGCCTTAGCCACAATCATGATGCATTTATCAAGATTCTCAGAAGAAGTGATTCTATGGTGTTCATGGGAATTCAAATTCATTGATCTTGATGATGCTTATGCAACAGGTTCTTCTATTATGCCTCAGAAGAAGAATCCAGATATTGCAGAATTAGTAAGAGGTAAGAGTGCAAGAGTCATTGGTGATGTGAATACATTACTTACAATGATGAAGGGACTCCCTCTTGCTTACAATAAAGACATGCAGGAAGATAAAGAAGCATTATTTGATGCAATTGATGAAGTTAAGCTTTGTCTTCCAGTCTTTACAGATATGATGGCAACTATTACTGTTCATAAAGATAAGATGAGAGATGCTGCTGCAAGAGGATTTATTAATGCAACAGATTGTGCAGATTATCTCACTAAGAAAGGTATGCCATTTAGAGATGCTTATAAGATTACTGGGGAACTTGTAAGATACTGTATTGAACATGGAGAAACATTAGAAACACTTCCTCTAGATGTTTATACAGGTTATACAGATATGTTTGGTGAAGATGTTTATCAGGCTATTTCATTAGAAACATGTCTTAACAACAGAGCAGTTGTTGGTGGACCTTCTCCTAAAATTGAGATGGAGAATATTCATAGAATCAATCAGAAAGTGAGTGGATATTGTGATTAAAGTAGGTATTATTGGTGCAAGTGGTTATGCAGGATGTGAACTATTAAGAATCTTATTAATGCATCCTGAAGCAGAAGTAACAGCTATTTCTTCACATAGCTATACTGGTAAGAAGATTTATGATCTTTATCCTAACTTCTATCAGGTATGTGATTTAGAGTTTATTGAAGATACAGAAGTCATTGAGAAAGCAGATATTATTTTTGCATCACTTCCTCATGGCTTATCTGAAAAGTATGCCAAGACATGTGTAGAAAAAGGTAAGAAGTTTATTGATTTAGGGGCTGACTTCAGACTTGATAAAGAAGAAGATTATCAGAAATGGTATGGTTTAGATTATAACTTACCAGAACTTCATAAGAATCAGGTATATGGTTTACCTGAAGTCAATAGAGATAAGATCAAGGATGCCACTATCATTGGAAATCCTGGTTGTTATCCTACAACTATTACATTAGGCCTTTATCCATTATTAAAGAATAAACTCAATGTATCACAAAAGATTATTATTGATTCAGCATCAGGTACAACAGGTGCTGGTAAGAACTTAAGTGATGGTATGCATTTCCCAAGATGTAATGAATCGTTCCATCCTTATAAAGTAGGTGTACATAGACATACACCAGAAATTGAACAGGAATTAAGTAAGATGAATGAAAAAGATGTACATATCACATTTGTCCCTCATTTACTTCCTGTAGACCGTGGTATTGTTTCTACTATTTATGTTCCTGTAGATAAGTCTTTAGAAGAAATCTATGAAACATATGTGGAAGCTTATAAGGATGAACAGTTTGTGAGAGTATTACCTCTTGGACAGGTCGCAGACTTAAAGTTTGTGAAAGCATCTAACTATTGTGATATTTCATTACATATGGATGAACGTGATCATACATTAATTGTAGTGTCTACAATTGATAATATGGTGAAAGGTTCTGCTGGTCAGGCAGTACAGAATATGAATATTATGTATGGACTCGATGAGAATACAGGTTTAAATCTTGTCGCTCCATCATTCTAAGGAGGAAATCATGAAAGATATACTTGGTGGTGTTTGTGCACCAATTGGATTTAGCGCAAATGGTATTCATGCAGGAATGAGAAAGAATAAATCTAAGAAGGATTTATCTCTTATTGTGAGTGAAGAGTTATGTACAGCAGCTGCAACATATACACAAAATAAAGTAAAAGGTGCTCCTTTGACAGTTACAAAGCAGCATTTAAAGAATGGTCGTGCAAGAGCTATTATCTGTAACTCAGGTAATGCGAATACATGTAATTCAAATGGTATTGAGCTTGCGAATGAAGTATGTGCTCTAGCTGCAAAGGAATTAGGTTTAAAGGAAGATGATATTATTGTCGCTTCTACTGGTGTTATTGGTCAGCCTATGTCTATTGATCCTTTTAAAGATCATATGAAAGAACTTGTAAAGGGATTAAATGTAGATGGGTCTCATGATGCATGTTATGGAATCATGACAACTGATACACAGCCTAAAGAATATGCAGTAGAGTTTAAACTAGGTAATACAAAATGTCATATTGGGGCTATCGCAAAGGGTTCTGGTATGATTCATCCAAATATGGCAACAATGCTTGCCTTTGTAACAAGTGATGTAGCTATTTCTAAAGAATGTCTAGAAGCAATGGTACATGAAGTTGTAGATGATACATTTAATATGGTCAGTGTTGATGGGGATACATCTACTAATGATATGTTATGTGTATTATCAAATGGTATGGCACAGAATAATAAGATTGTCTTAAAGGATCAGTCTTATAATATTATGAAGGATGCGTTATATCATATTTGTGAACAATTATCTCGTGGTATTGCGAAAGATGGTGAAGGAGCAACTAAGCTTCTTACATGTAATGTCAAGAATGCGAAGACACTACAGGATGCCAAGATTGTTGCAAAGAGTGTAATCACTTCTACTTTATTTAAAGCAGCGATGTTTGGTAGAGATGCGAATTGGGGTCGTATCTTATGTGCTATTGGTTATTCTGATGCTGATCTAGACATTAACAAAGTATCCGTGACATTAGCTTCATCTGCAGGAGATATCCATGTTTGTGAGAAGGGCATGGGTGTTATCTTTGATGAAGAGAAAGCATTAAAGGTCTTATCTGAAGATGAGATTGATATCAATATTGATTTAAATGATGGTATGTGGGATGCAACAGCATGGGGCTGTGATCTTACTTATGATTATGTGAAGATTAATGGGGAATATAGAACATAATGGAAGAAAGAGAAATATATCGAGCAAAAATCTTATCTGAAGCTGTTCCTTATTTACAGGAATACAATGGTAAGACAGTAGTAGTAAAATATGGTGGAAATGCGATGATCAATGAAGAATTGATGAATAATGTCATTTCTGATATATGTCTAATGACTTTAGTTGGTATTAATGTCGTATTGGTTCATGGTGGGGGCCCTGAAATCAATAAGGCATTAAAACGTTCTGGTATAGAATCAAAGTTTATTAATGGGTTACGTTATACTGATGAAGAAACAATTGATATTGTCCAGGAAGTATTAGCTGGTAAAGTCAATAAGAATCTTGTAAAGCTGATTATGAATGGGGGAGGCCGTGCAGTAGGTCTTTGTGGTATTGATAATAAGTTATTAGAGGCGAAGAAGATTAAAGACGAATTAGGTTATGTAGGCACTGTTACACAGGTGAACAATGAAATCATTAAGGATGCAATCAAGAGTGGATATATTCCAGTTATTGCATCTATCGCAATGGATGATGAAGGTAATAGCTATAATGTGAATGCAGATTATGCAGCAGCAGCTATTGCGGATAGTCTAGAAGCAGAAAACTTGATTGTAGTTAGTGATATTCCTGGTTTATTAAGAGATCCTCATGATGAAAAGACATTGATTCCAGAGGTATCTATCCAGGATGTAGAAAACTTAAAAGCAGAAGGTATTATTGCAGGAGGTATGATTCCTAAAGTGGATTGTATTACTCATGCATTAAAAGGCAATATGTCAAAAGCAGTCATTATTGATGGTCGTATTCCACATTCTATTCTTATTGAAATATTATCTAAGGATGGTAGTGGGACACTATTCACAAGATAACAGAGTTACATCTGTTATCTTTTTTTTACGTCTAAAATAGTATATTATTAAAGATAAGGAAGGGTAAGACGATGAAAAGATTATTATGCTTATTATTATGTAGTATATTGTTTGTGGCATGTGGTACTACGAAAGAGACAAAAAAGAAAGATACGGCAGTAGTAGAGAAACAAAAGAAAAAGGAAGAGGAAGCTAAGAAGTTAGAGGAACAAAAGAAAAAGGAAGAAGAAGCTAAGAAACTAGAAGAACAGAAAAAAATAGAGGAACAGAAGAAAGCTGAGGAAGCTAAAAAACAGGAAGAATTAAAAAGACAACAGGCATCTGTTGCGACAAATAATAATGTGGTAGCCATTGATGCAGGACATCAAGCAAGAGGTAATTCACAATTGGAACCTATTGGTCCTGGTGCTTCAACACAAAAGGCTAAGGTCGCAGGTGGAGCAACAGGAACTGCCACACGTATTCCTGAATACCAGACAACTCTTAATGTGAGTTTGAAACTAAGAGATGTATTACAGTCTAGAGGGTATAAGGTTGTTATGATCCGTACAACTAATGATGTAAATATTTCTAATAGAGAAAGAGCTGAAATGGCTAATAATGCAGGTGCTGGTGCTTTTATTAGATTACATTGTGATGGTATTGGTAATAGCGGTGTCACTGGTGCAAGTGTACAGGAACCAGCTAATGGAAATCCTTATATGAGTGCAGGTAATGTGTCTGCTTCACAATCTTTAGGAAGAACAGTACTGAATCATTATTGTAGTACAACAGGTATTAGAAATAGAGGAATGGCTGCACGTAATGATTTAAGTGGAATTAACTGGTGTAAGACACCTGTATGCTTACTTGAGATGGGATTCATTTCTAATAGTGATGAAGATAGAAAGTTAAATAACAGTGATTTCCAGCAGAAAATTGCGGAAGGTATTGCGAATGGTATTGACGCTTATTTTGGTCGATAATAATTGCATTCACGCCTATTAACTGTTTATAATGGTTCTTGATAAGGTTATCCTTATAGGATAACCTTGAATTTTAGAGTATATTCCTATTGGTTTAGTAGGGACAAGAGGTGAAATAATGGATAACATAAAAGCGATAGAACGTAGTATTATTACAAATTTTAGAAAACCTTTATGGCGTAGATTCATTAAGGGTATTCAGGATTATGAACTCATTGAACCTGGTGATAAGATTGCGGTATGTATTTCAGGTGGAAAGGATTCAATGCTTCTTGCGAAGCTATTACAGGAATTACAGAGACATGGAAAGTTTCATTTTGATTTAGAGTTCATCTGTATGGATCCAGGCTATAATCCTGCCAATAGAAAATTGATTGAAGAGAACGCAGAAAAGCTAGGTATTCCTATTCAGTTCTATGAGTCAGATATATTCAATGTCGTACATGGAATAGAAAAGAACCCCTGTTATTTATGTGCAAGAATGCGTAGAGGGTTCTTATATAATAGAGCACAGGAGTTAGGATGTAATAAGATTGCCTTAGGACATCATTTTTCAGATGTAATAGAAACTATTTTAATGGGGATGATGTATGGGGCTCAGGTCCAGACTATGATGCCTAAACTTCATAGTAAGAACTTTAAAGGTATGGAATTAATCCGTCCTATGTATTTGATTCATGAAGAAGATATTATTGCCTGGGCTGAGAAGTTTAATTTAAAGTTCTTACAGTGTGCATGTCGTTTTACAGAAGAGTCTGAAGCACGTGGAGAAATTGAACATACATCTAAACGTGCAGAAACAAAGAATCTGATTAAAGAATTAAGAAAGATTAATCCTAAGGTAGAACAGAATATCTTTAAGAGTGTAGAGAATGTCAATCTTAAAACAATTATTGCCTATACTGACTGGGATGAATCAAAGAAAAGTTTCTTAGATTTTTACAAGGAGCAGGACTAATGGATGATCAGTTTACAAGATTAAGATGGGTAGCAGGTAATGAGTCTATTGATATCATGAAGACTAAACATGTTGCAGTGTTTGGCTGTGGTGGTGTAGGAGGCTATGTCATTGAAGGATTGGTTCGTTCTGGTATAGGAACAATTGATGTATTTGATCATGATACAGTGGATATCACAAATCTCAATAGACAGATAATTGCCTTACATTCTACAGTAGGTAAGAAAAAAGTAGATATCATTAAAGAACGTATGTTAGATATTAATCCAAATTTAAATATAAATACGTTTGATACATTTTATTTACCAGAGAATGCTGATACAATAGATTTATCTCAATATGATTATGTAATTGATGCAATTGATACAGTAACTGCAAAGATAGAATTGATTAAGAGATGTACAGAAATGAATGTACCTATTATCTCTTCTATGGGTACAGGAAATAAGCTTGATCCTTCTCACTTACAGATTACTGATATATATAAGACAAAGATTGATCCACTTGCGAAAGTAATGAGAAGAGAATTAAAAGCAAGAAGAATTAAAAAGTGTTTAGTTGCTTATTCAGATGAGATTCCTGCAAAGACAGGACAGAGAACACCAGGTAGTAGTGTATTTGTGCCAGCGAGTGCAGGATTAATGATTGCAGGATATGTGTTTCAATCATTGATAGGAGGATAATAGTATGGCTAAAGTTGCAGTTTTAATGGCAGATGGTTTTGAAGAAGTAGAAGCCTTAGGTGTAGTAGATATCTTAAGACGTGCAGAAGTGGATGTAGACACTGTTTCTATTAAAGAGGAGCAGGTTGTCATTTCTTCTAGAAACATTCCTGTACGTGCCGATAAGACACTTACAGACATGGATTATTATGATATGATTGTGATTCCTGGAGGAGCAGGTGCATGGACCTTAAGAGATGATGATCGTATTATTTCACTCATTAAGAAATATGATCATGAAGAAAGATATATTGCCGCTATATGTGCAGGACCTATGGCTTTAGGTAAAGCAGGTGTAATCACTAATAAGAAAGTCACTTCTTATCCAGGAGAAGAAATAGAAAGCTATTTAAAAGCAGGTAAATATGTTGAAGAAGAAGTGGTTGTAGATGGTCATATTATTACAAGTAGAGGACCAGCCACAGCATTTGCGTTTGCCTATAAGCTTTTAGATGTATTAGGTATTGATTCATCAAGCCTTAAACATGGAATGTTATATGATTTATACAGATAGCCTTTGTGCTATCTTTTTTTATTTAGGTATAAAAAAATTGGATAATAGAAATCAAGTAAAAATTCAAAAAAATAATCGGTAATTTTTCATGGCTTTTATTGCACGCTGAAAACCCCTGAAGAAAAAGCACTTTTTTTCAGGGTGGTTTAGGTGTATAATCTCATTGTTATTTGTTGTACTGGTATAACTCACCAGTTTTGCACATGCTATAAATTATTCGGACTAATTTACTGGCACATGCAGTCTTGGCAGCTTTCGAACACATCGGGTTTGATTGCTGCTTTTTCTTTATATAGAAATCCTTAATACTATTATCATCTCTCTTAAGCCTTATAGAACACGTTACAGCCAGATATAATAAACACCTTAATCGTTTATTGCCTTTTTTAGTAATGTGCATATGATCTCCGTCATTCTTTCCACTTTCACTGATTCTTGGATCCAGTCCGGCAAAGGCTACTAACTCATTCTTCTTTTTGAATCTTGTCATATCGCCTAGTTCTGCAATAATACGTGCAGCTAGGTTATCTCCAATACCTGGAATAGATTTGATTATACTAAAGTCAGGTAGTTCCTGTGCCAGTTTGATCATTTCGCCAATTGTTCTTTCAGCTTCTGCCATATCTTCATTTAATTTCTTGATGAATCTCTGAAGGATTAATACTTCAATATCATCCTTATCACATCCTGAATAGATGGTTTTAGAATACTCTATTGCCTTGTCAGCCATTGTATCACTCACTGCCTGACGATGACATGTTTTACTCTGAATCACTTTAGATACAGTGTTAATCTTCTTTTTCTGAAGCATTTCTGGATGTGGATATTTTTCAATGACAGCTAAAGCGACAGGACCATACAGATCATCAAAAAGCGTATCATAGCCTGGAAATACAATATCCAACTGAGCTCTGAATGCAACCTTATCCTTTCTTATATGAACCAATATATCCTCATAATAGCGTGATAATTCCCTCAGTTCATGATATATCGTTTCTTGTTTATGACTGTTATGAAGACTATGGCTGTAATATGTTTTAGCGATTGATTTAGGATCAAGCTTATCTGTCTTTGGAAATCTTAGTGAATCATTCTTTCTTGTTTTAGCTGATAATAGCGGATTGATGATAAACTGCTTGATATTGTTGTCTTCAAGCACTTTCTTAAGGACACGATGGTAAACTCCTGT
>OLGA01003059.1_pt1 | contig 11101 bp, 9 predicted proteins | sample 1604881 | NCBI WGS metagenome assembly OLGA01 (sample SAMEA3888896, study PRJEB22519) | human gut metagenome | biome: human gut; feature: human-associated habitat; material: faeces | place: Denmark | collected 2009
GCACGGAGCGCTGCTGCACCCTCACCGTCAGCGGTGAGGACGGCTCCCTCCTGCTGACGGATATCACCGCCGAGCTCAACTGAAGCACCGCGAAGGCGGGGGCCGGAAGGCCCCCGCCTTCTGACGCTTCCGGGGCAGCGGGGAAGGCCGGTCCCGGTCAATGTCATTGTTCAAAGTGACGATAGCTTGGCTTTCTATTTGGTGATATTTCACAGGGCAGTACAAGTTTTTTGAACTTTCCGCAAAGGGCTTGACTTTCCGGGCGGGTGGGACTATCATCTCCTAGCCGTGGGAGGAAAACGATTTCTTCCCCGGAAAATCCCAAGCGACAGCGAGGCATCTGACCATGGAAACTACCCTGAATCTCTCCACCGTTCTCTACCGCCGTCCGGCCGCTCCGGCCCGGAAGCAGGGCGGCCTGGGGACGCTCTTCCGTCCCGTGGACCTGATCCACGGGTCCTGCTGGCGGGCCATTCTGGCCTTTGCCTGCCCCATCATCCTCTCCTACCTTCTCCAGCAGATCTATACCATCAGCGACGCCGCCATCGTGGGCCAGACCCTGACGGCCCAGGAGGTGGCCGGGGTCAACGACACCTCCGCCCTGATCTTCATCTTCCTGCAGTTCGCTTTCGGCGTCAGCGCGGGCTTCTGCTCCGTCACCTCCTGCCGGGTGGGCGCCCATGACGACGCCGGCGTCCGCCGGTCTCTCGCCGTGCAGTTCCTGCTCTCCGGCATCCTGACGGTGCTGCTGACGGCCCTGGCCCTGGCGCTGCTGAATCCCATGCTGGCGTGGATCAACGTGACGCCGGACAATGCCGAGGTGTATCGCGCCGCTTATACCTATTGCTTCATCATCTTCGCGGGCATCGGGGCCCAGCTGTTTTATAACTTCATCTGCGCGTTTCTGCGCAGCATGGGCGACTCCCTGACGCCGTTGCTGTTCCTGCTGTTTTCCACGGTGCTGAACGTGGGGCTGGACCTGCTGTTCATCATGGTGTTCCGGTGGGGCGTGGCCGGTGCGGCCATTGCCACGGTGGCGGCTCAGCTCATCAGCACGGTGGCGTGCTTCATCTATGCCTTTGCCAAGTATCCTCAGCTGCGGCTGCACCGGGAGGACATGCGGATCACCCGGGGCGATATCCGCCGCCATGTGGTGCAGGGCGTGCCCCTGGGGCTGCAATTCTCGGTGCTGGCCATCGGCATTATCGTCATGCAGGGCGTGGTAGTGCAGTTCGACATGCTGGACGGCGTCATGGTGTCCTCCTCCGCCCAGATGGGCTTCGGTGCGGCCAATAAGCTGTTCAACCTGACAGCAACGCCTATGAACGCCCTGGGCACGGCCATGACCAGCTTCACCGCCCAGAACCTGGGAGCCGGAAACCACGACCGCATCCGCAAGGGGACCCTGCAGTCCCTGGTGATGGTGTCGCTGCTGGCGGCGATGGCCGTGGGCATCGGCCTGCTGCTGACCCTGGGCAACGCCTATCTGCGGATTTTCCTGTCCGCCGACAAGATCACGATGGACACCGTGCGATACGGCAACACCTTCCTGTATGTGGATTACGCCATGTACCTGTTCCTGGGCTTCATTTTCGTGGTGCGCAACTGCATCCAGGGCATCGGCCGGTCCCGGTTCGTGCTGGGGGCCGGTGCGGCGGAACTGGTGGCCCGGATCGCCGTGTGCCTGACTCTTCCCGCCGCCGTGGCCGGAGGCGTCGTCAGCTCCCAGGCAAATCCTCTGGCGTTTTACGCCCTGTGCGCGGCGGACCCCATGGCCTGGATCGCCGCCGACATCGTTCTGGCCATCCCCTTCTTCCGGAACATCCTGCGGAGGGATTACCGGTATATGAACATCTGAAAAAACAACATCCGGGCCAGAGGGTCCGGATGTTGGTTTTTATTTTTTCCCGATGACGCAGCAGATCAGAAACGCTGCCAGGTCCGCGATGACCACCGTGGCGCCCACCGGGGTGCTGAGCAGGTACGACGCCGTAAGCCCCAGGCAGAAGCAGGCCACCGCCAGGATGCCCGCCAGGATCACCACGCCCCGAAAGCTCTTTCTCACCCGCATGGCGGAAAGAGCCGGGAAGATCACCAGGCTGGAGATGAGCATGGCGCCCATCATCCGCATGCCCAGCACGATGGTCAGGGCCGTCAGCACGGAGAGGAACGTATTGTACAGCCCCACCCGGACGCCGGTGGCCCGGGAAAAGCTCTCGTCAAAGGTGATGGCAAACAGCTTGTGGTAAAACAGCACGAACAGCAGCAGTACCGCCGCCGACAGCCCGGCGCTGAGGGCCACGTCCGCCCGGTCCATGGCCAGGATGGAGCCGAACATATAGCTGTCCACGTCCGTGGTCATGCCGGTGGTGAGGCTGGTGACGATGACGCCGGCGGCCAGGGACGAGGCGGACACCACCGCGATGGCGGCGTCAGCCCCCATGCGGCTGCGCTCCGTCAGCCGCAGCAGGCCCAGAGCCGCCAGGATCACCACCGGGATGGACACCGGCAGCGGAGCCCAGCCGCAGGCCACGGCAATGGACAGCGCTCCGAAGGACACATGGCTCAATCCGTCGCCGATCATGGAATACCGCTTGAGCACCAGCGGCACCCCCAGCAACGCCGCGCACAGGGACACTAAAATGCCCACCACAAAGGCCCGGACGATGAAGGGATAGGTAAACATTTCCAGCAGCAGGCTCATGACAGGTCACCTCCAAAGCGTTTTCCGTAGGGGGAGGCCAGATACTCCCCGGGAGTGCCCAGGAACCACTGGTCCCGCCCGGCGTGGAGGATGGCGGCGGCGTCCCGCAGGGCGCTGCGGATGTCGTGGGTCACCATCACCACGGCCATGCCCTCGGTGCGGTTGAGATAGCGCAGGGTGCGGTACAGGTCGTCGGCGGCGGCGGGGTCCAGGCCCGTCACCGGTTCGTCCAGCACCAGCAGGTCCCCTGCCGCGCACAGGGCCCGGGCCAGCAGCACCCGCTGCTGCTGGCCGCCGGACAGCTCCCGATAGCACTTGTCCTTCAGCTCCAGAATGCCCAGCTTGCCCATGTGCTGCAGGGCCTGGGACTTCTGGGCCGGGGTATAGAAGAATTTCCACCCCCGGGCGCTGAGAAAGCCGGACAGCACCACCTCACTGACGGTGGCGGGAAAGTCCTTCTGTGCCCGGGTCTGCTGGGGCAGATAGCCGATGGCCCCCCGGCGGAGGCTTTCGTCCAGGCGGATCTCTCCGGACAGGGGCCGCAGCAGGCCCAGCATGCTCTTGAGCAGGGTGGACTTGCCGGAGCCGTTGTCCCCCACGATGCACAGATAATCCCCCCGGCGCACCTGAAAGGTCAGATGCTCCCAGATGGGGCGGCCCTCGTAGCCCAGGGCCGCATCACGGCAGTCTATGAGCACCTTCTGTTCGCTCATGCCAACCCCTCCTTCAGTACGTCCACATTTTTCCACATCAGGGACAGATACGTCTCGCCCCCGTCGAACTCCTGCCGGGTCAGGGTCTGGCAGGAATGAAAGGTCAGCACCCGGGCCCCGGTGGTCTCGGCAATGGCGTTGGCCACCTTTTGGCTGCTGAGCTCGATGGTGTACACCACCGGAATGTCCTCCTGATTCACCTTGTCGATGAGGTATTTCAGCGTGGCCAGGGAGGGCTCGGTGTCGCCGGAGCAGCCGTGGAAGGCCGCCCGGTAGTCCAGGCCGTACTCCCGGCAGAAATACAGCAGCGGGAACCGGTCGCCGAACACCAGCAGATGCCGCTGCCCGGCCTCCACCGTGTCCCGGAAGGCCCGGTCCAGGTCCGTCAGCTCCCGGAGATAGGCCGCGAGCCGGTCCTGATACTCCTGGGCGTGGGCGGGGTCCGCCTGGGCCAGGGTGTCGGCGATGACCCGGCACAGGTCCATGGCGATGCGGGGGGAGGTCCAGATGTGCTCGTCGTACTCAATCTCCTCCTCATGGCCGTCGTGGTCGTGGCCGTCATGCTCGTCATGGGCGTGTTCGTCGTGATCGTGACCGCCCTGCATGCCCTCGGAGAACTCCTCCCCCAGGACGTGGGCGTGGTCCATCATGTGCACCACGGAGCCGATGCTCTCCCCGGCGGCGTCCAGGATGTCGTCCACCCAGGTCTCGCTTTCGCCGCCGTTGCAGATGAACACGTCCGCCTGGGAAATGCGGATCACGTCCAGGGGCGTGGGCTCAAAGCTGTGGGCCTCACGGCCCGCCGTTACCAGCAGGTATGGCTCCACCCGGTCGCCGCCGATGGCCCGGACGAAGTCGTAGTAGGGGAACAGGGTGCACACCACCTGCAATCTGCCGGTGTCCTCCTCCCCCCGGCGGGCGGCGCACCCGGTCAGGGCCAGCGCCGCCGCCAGCAGCAGGCACAGGGCCTGCACGCGATATCGTTTCATGGGTTTCTCCCTTCTTAACGGCCTGTCAAAAGGCCCGTAAATATATATTATACAGGAAAAGCCCCCAAATAGAAAGCTTTTTTTGCATAAAAAGGCCCCCGGCAGCGCCGGGGGCCTTGCTTTACGCTTGGGTGTTTTTTCCTACTCCCCCTCCGGCAGGCGGTAGGTCTGGGCATAGTCCCGGAAGCGGCCCGCGAAGTCCGGATCCTGGGTCTGGGCGGCCCGGAGGGTCTCGTGAAGATTCAGGTTGTGGCGGGCGGCGTCAATGACGCAGCCGGCGATGTTGGAGCAGTGGTCCGAGGTGCGCTCCAGGTCCGTCAGCAGGTCCGCCCACACGAAGCCCGCCTCGATGCTGCACTGCCCTTGCCGCATGCGGAGGATGTGGCGGGTGCGCATTTCCTCCTTCAGCTTGTCGATGACCTGCTCCAGGGGCTCCACCCGGGCGGCCCGGGCGGCGTCGTTCTGGCGGAAGCTGTCCAGGGACAGGTGCAGGATCTCCCGGATGGCCCGGGCCAGGGTCTCATACTCCGCCATGGCCGCCGGGGAGAAGGACAGTCCCTTGCTCTGCAGCTCCTCCGCCGACTCCAGCACGTTGACGGCGTGGTCGGAGATGCGCTCGAAGTCGCCGATGGTTTTCAGCAGCTCCGTGGACTCCTGGCTCTCGCTGTCCGACAGGGAGTGGCTGCTCAGCTGCACCAGATAGGTGCCGATGATGTCCTCATAGTGGTCGCAGCGCTCCTCGTCCTCCCGGATGGACCGGGCCAGCTCCGGGGTGTAGCCGGTCAGGGAGGTCAGGGCGTTTTCCAGGGCGCGGACGGCGCAGGCGGCCATCTCCCCGGCCACGTTCCGGGCCTGCCCCAGGGCCAGGGCGGGGGTGGCCAGCAGGCGAGCGTCCAGCTCGGACGTCTCCTCCCGGCGCTTTGCGTCGGGCACCAGCCGGATGGCCAGCTTTTCCAGCAGGTTTCCGGCAGGCAGCAGCATGGCGGTGCACAGGATGTTGAACACCGAGTGGGCGATGGCGATGCCGTACATGGTGGCGGGCCGGTCCAGGATCGCCGGGGCGAAAATGGCCTTGACGATGCAGAACAGGGTCAGCAGCACCACCACGCCGATGACGTTGAACATCAGGTGCACCACGGCGGCCCGGCGGGCGTTTTTGTTGGTGCCCACGGAGGACAGCATGGCCGTGACGCAGGTGCCGATGTTCTGGCCCATGATGATGGGGATGGCGGCGGCATAGCTGACGCCGCCGGTGACGGACAGGGCCTGCAGAATGCCCACGGAGGCGGAGGAGGACTGGATGATGCCCGTCAGCACCGCTCCCACCAGCACGCCCAGAATGGGGTTGCGGAACATCAGGAACAGCTGGGTGAACTCCGGCACGTCCTTCAGGCCGGACACGGCGCCGCTCATGGTCTCCATGCCGAACATCAGGGTGGCAAAGCCCAGCAGAATGGTGCCGGTATCCTTCTTTTTGGCGTCCTTGCAGAACATGTAGAAGATGATGCCCACCAGCGCCAGCACCGGGGTGAAGGAGGAGGGCTTCAGCAGCTGGATCCACAGGCTGCCGCTGTCGATGCCCGCCAGGCTCAGCAGCCAGGCGGTGACGGTGGTGCCCACATTGGCGCCCATAATGACGTTGATGGCCTGACGCAGGGTCATGAGGCCGGAGTTGACAAAGCCTACCATCATCACTGTGGTAGCCGAGGAGCTCTGAATGATGGCGGTGATGCCCAGGCCCGTCAGAAAGCCCACAAACACCCGGCTGGTCATCTTATCCAGGAGACTGCGCAGCTTGCCGCCAGCCCGGCGCTCCAGGGCCTGGCCCATCAGGTTCATGCCGAACAGGAACAGACACAGGCCGCCTACCAGGGTCAGCACATTGAAAATATCCATAGATGTTACTCCCTCATTCCAACTTTTTGACAATTGACAGTATAAAGGGTGTATGTCAAATCCGTTGTAATGGGTGTGTAAAATCTATGTAAAATTTTAGAGGCGGACAGAGTCGTCCGCCTCTACGGTGGTGTATCAGGAAAATTTTCGATTGTCGCGGCAGAGAATCGCCGATAGAGCACCCGTAGGGGCCGCTGCTCTCAGCGGGCCGCGTCGGCCCGGCATCACCGGGCACTGAAAACGGCCAAAAGCCTTACTTTTCGGAAAACACGTCCCAGTTTTTCACGAAATACTCCACGCCGGAGTAGACGGTGGTCACCAGGATCACCCCCTGGCACGCCAGGTTCAGCCAGTGGGGAATGCCGAACAGGATCAGGCAGATGCACACCATGGTGCTGGCGGTCTTTACCTTGCCGGACCAGCCTGCGGCGATGACCCGGCCCTTTTCCACGGCGATGAGCCGCATGCCGGACACGGCGAACTCCCGCAGCAGCACTGCGGCCAGCACCCAGCCCACCATATCGCCGGTTTCCACGAACCAGCACAGGGCCGCCATCACCAGGCACTTGTCCGCCAGGGGATCGGCAAACTTGCCGAAGTCCGACACCTGGTTATAATGCCGGGCAATGTACCCGTCCAGCAGGTCCGTCAGGCAGGCCACGATGTAGATGGCCAGGGCCACATAGCGGCTGCCGGGAAAGCCCCAGTAGGCCACCACCAGAAACACCGGGATCAGGAACACCCGGAGCAGGGTCAGTTTGTTGGCTGTGTTCATAGGCATGGTTCATTCCTCCGTTCGTTCACCGGTAAGCTCGCCGTCCATGGCGCCGGTGATGCGCACACGGACAAAGTCCCCCGCCTCCACGGGGCTGTCGGATGTGAAGTAAATGCTGCCGTCGATGCCGGGGCTCTCGGCATAGCTGCGGCCCACATAGCTCATGGACTGGCCGTCCCAGCCGTCGCACAGCACCTCCACGGTGTCGCCCATGCGGCTGTCGTTGAACTGGTCCATGACCTGGGCCTGGACCTCCATCACCAGCTCCGCCCGGTGCCGGGCCTCGTCGGCGTCCACCCGGTTGAGCATTTTCGCCGCTGGGGTCCCCTCCTCCGGGGAGTAGGCAAAGGCCCCCACCCGCTGGAGCTTCTGCTCCCCCAGGAAGTCGCACAGCTCCTCAAAGGCGGCCTCGTCCTCGTAGGGCAGGCCGGTGATGAGGCTGGTGCGCAGCACCACGCCGGGGATACGGCGGCGCAGGCCGGCAAACAGGGCCTCCAGCCCGGCCTTGGTCTCCCGCCGGCGCATGGCCTTCAGCACGGTATCGTTGCAGTGCTGGATGGGGATGTCCAGGTAGTTGCAGATCTTCTCCTCCCCGGCGATGGTGTCGATGAGCTCGTCGGACAGGTTGTCGGGGTAGAGATAGTGCAGCCGGATCCAGTGGAAGGGCAGTTTGCACAGCTCCCGCAGCAGCTGGGGCAGACGGCGCTCCCCGTACAGGTCCACACCGTAGCGGGTGATGTCCTGGGCGATGACGATGCACTCCCGGACGCCGTCCTCCGCCAGGGCCCGGGCCTCGGCCAGGATGTCCTCCATCCGGCGGGAGCGGTAGTTACCCCGCAGGGAGGGGATCACGCAATAGGCGCAGCGGTTGCTGCACCCCTCCGCAATCCGCAGATAGGCATAGTGCCGGGGGGTGGACAGCACCCGGGGCAGCTCCTCCACCGGGCCGTTGATGTCCGCGAAATGGCGGCACTCCCGGCCCTCCATCACCTGCTCCAGAGCGGGCACGATGTCGCCGAAGCAGCCGGTGCCCATGATGCCGTCGATTTCCGGCAGTTCCTCCAGAATGTCCGCCTGATAGCGCTGGCTCAGGCAGCCGGTGACCAGGATCTTCCCGATCTGCCCCTCCTCCTTCAGCTGGGCGGCGGACAGGATGGTGTCGATGGCCTCGCTTTTGGCGCTGTCGATGAAGCCGCAGGTGTTGATGACCACCACGTCGCTGCCGGGGCAGTCCTCCTGGACGGTGATGCCCGCCTGCAGGCACAGGGCCATCATCTGCTCGGTGTTGACCCGGTTCTTGTCGCAGCCCAGGGATACGAATGATACGTTCATGGTTGTGTTTCCTTTGCGTGAAGTTGTAAATGTGCCGGTCAATCCTCCGGCTCCCGGTCCAGCCGGGCCAGGGCGGGGCGGATATCCTGCCAGGAGAAGCCCCGGCGCTGCAGGGCGGCGGACAGCCGCTGGAGCGTGGCCCGGTCCGGGGTCTTGCCCCGGAGCTTGGCGGTCAGAAACCGGTCAATGGCCTCCTCCGGGTCCGGCATCCGGGCCAGGGCGTCGTCCCACAGCTCCCGGGGCACCCCCCGGTGCTGCAGCTCCTGGCGCACCCGGCCGGGGCCGTAGCCCATGGCGGCATAGTGCCGCACGATGACCCCGGCATAGGCGGCGTCGTCCACCGCACCCAGGTCCGCCAGCCACTGGGCGGTTTCCTGAGCCTCCTGAGGGTCCGTGCCCTTTTTCACCAGCCGGTCGGACAGCTCCTTCTGGGACAGCATCCGCCGTCCGGCCATCTCCGCCGCCTGCTGCCGGGTCAGGGACCGGGCAGCCGCCCGGTTCAGCTCCTCCAGCACGTCCTCCGCCAGGTCCATGCCCGGCCGCAGGTCAAACCGCAGCAGCTCCTCCGGTGTGATCCGCAGCAGCCGGCCGCCGGTGAGATACACCAGCACCCGGTCCTTTTTGTGCAGGGACGGCTGGATGCGCTCAATCCTCGTCATCGAAGTCGTCGGCGGACACGTCCACCGCCCGGCCCGCCGCCTTGGCGGCGATCTTGGACTGGCTACTCATCAGCTTGTGGAAGTCCCGGCGGATGGCGGCCTCCAGCTTGTCGGCCTCGTCGGGGTGATCCCGGAAATACTGCTTGGCGGCGTCCCGGCCCTGGCCCAGGCGGATATCCCCCATGTTGAACCAGGAGCCGCTTTTCTGGACCAGGTCCAGCTTCACGCCCAGATCCAGCATCTCGCCCAGGCGGCTGATGCCCTCGCCATACATGATGTCAAACTCCGCCTCCCGGAAGGGGGGCGCCACCTTGTTTTTCACCACCTTGGCCCGGGTGCGGTTGCCGATGATCTCGCCGCCGGACTTCAGGGCCTCGATGCGGCGCACGTCGATGCGGACGGAGGCATAGAACTTCAGGGCCCGGCCGCCGGTGGTGACCTCGGGATTTCCGTACATGACGCCCACCTTTTCCCGCAGCTGGTTGATGAAGATGACGATGCTGTTGGTTTTGGCGATGACGCCGGTGAGCTTGCGCAGGGCCTGGCTCATAAGCCGGGCGTGCAGGCCCACGAAGCTGTCGCCCATCTCGCCCTCGATCTCCGCCCGGGGCACCAGGGCGGCCACGGAGTCCACCACCACCACGTCGATGGCGCCGGAGCGGACCAGGGCCTCGGTGATTTCCAGGGCCTGCTCGCCGGTGTCCGGCTGGGAGATCAGCATGTCCTCGATCCGCACGCCCAGGGCCCGGGCATAGGTGGGATCCAGGGCGTGCTCGGCGTCCACAAAGGCCACCTCGCCGCCCAGCTTCTGGGCCTGGGCCAGAATGTGCAGGGCCAGGGTGGTCTTACCGGAGGACTCCGGCCCGTAGATCTCGATGATGCGCCCCCGGGGCACGCCGCCGATGCCCAAAGCCAGGTCCAGGGCCAGGGAGCCCGTGGGGATGGCCTCCACGTTGGTTTCGGCGTTTTCACCATAGCGCATGATGGAGCCCTTGCCATACATTTTTTCGATCTGCTGCATGGCGGTCTCCAGGGCCTTTTTCTTGTCGGAGCCCGCAGGGACTGCGGCAGAGGTATCCTTTTTCGCTGCCATTTTCGTCTCCTCCTCTAATTTATATTGCCGTGATGGTATCAAAAAGCCTGTCCGGAAAAGCGGACAGTCAGATCTCCTGATACAGGTCCCCCAGCACCACCCGGGGAATGCCCGCCGGGTCCGGGAGAATTTCCAGGTCGCCGAAGCCCACGCTGCGCATCAGCCGCAGCACGTCGTCTGCCTGGCCGATGCCCACCTCGAAGCACAGCCGGGACCCGGGATGCAGCACCGAGCGCCAGTGGGCGCAGATGGCCCGGTAAAAGTCCAGGCCGTCGGCCCCGCCGTCCAGGGCCATGTGGGGCTCGTAATCCCGGACGGAGGCGTCCAGCCCGGGAATATCCCCGGAGGGGATATAGGGGGGATTGCTGACGATGATGTCCCAAAGCGGGGAATCCTGGTCTTTGGACGGAGAGTCCAGAATGTCCTGACACCGGAAATCCACGGCGGCTCCTAAACGCTCTGCATTCTTCCGGGCGATGGCAAGGGCTTGCGTGCTGATGTCGATGGCGGACACTTGTGCCTGCGGCAGTTCTTGGGACAGTGTGATGGCTATGCAGCCGCTGCCCGTCCCGATGTCTAATATGTCGGGTGATGAAAATCCGGATGCCTTTTCGTCCTGTATGATCCACTCCGTCAATTCTTCCGTTTCGGGACGCGGCACAAGGACACCCGGGGCAACGGAGAAAGTACGGCCGCAGAAATCCGTTTGTCCTAAAACGTATTGTACGGGTTCTTTTTGCGACAGGCGTTTCACAATATTTTCAAGCTCCCGGCGTTCTTCTAAAGAGAAAGTCCGGTCCCGTCCCATGCAGATGTCGATTGGCGTGAGGCCGAAACGGGTCTCCAAGACAAGGCGGGCTATGGCGCGTGCCTCACTGGCCGGGTAGGACATGCAGAGGCGGTCGAAAATATAATTGAAAGAAGCGTTCATCTCTGTGAT
>OLGA01003064.1_pt1 | contig 11088 bp, 7 predicted proteins | sample 1604881 | NCBI WGS metagenome assembly OLGA01 (sample SAMEA3888896, study PRJEB22519) | human gut metagenome | biome: human gut; feature: human-associated habitat; material: faeces | place: Denmark | collected 2009
CCGCGTATAGCAGAATTCTGTGTTGTACTGCATCAAGCGCTTGATGTGGCTATTGTATCACAGAAAATTGGAAAGATTCATATATGTATCAGATATGCTACATATACGTTTTCGCTGCTCTTTTTGTAATACGCTGTTAGCAAAATAGTGATATTTTGAGGTGACAGTATGCTAAAAAGACGCAGAACTTTTCAGGCGCAGGAGGTTGGGGAGCTTGATTTTTCCGAGGAGCTTTTGGAGTTGGGAGTGCTGATAGGCTCGTACCGCACGGCGCGGGGCATTAAACAGGAGGATATGGCGAAGCTGTTGGGGATGTCACGCATTACGTTGAGCAGGATTGAAAACAGTTGGCTGCCTTTGACTATGGAGAATTTTTTTAAGATGGCTGCTATTTTTGAGGTGCGACCGGAGTATTTGCTGCAGGAGCTGGCGCGGGTGACGCAGAGGAAGTGGAGCAGGAAGGGGGAGGATTGAGGGAAAGATGGCTTGTTAGAACAAGTTTGGCAAGAATTAACTGAAAATGCGTGACGCTTTAATTTTTTTGTGCTAAAATAAATAATAGACATTCAACTCCCCCCCGGGGACATTTTCGGGCGGTAGTTAAAATAAACTTTCCAACCTCCGGGGCTGGGGAAATTTGATGCAAATTTTCTCAGCCTGGGAGGTTTTTTTGTGTGCCAAGAACAACAAACGCCTGCTGATGTGCAGGAAACAGCTTTAGCAGAATTAGATAAAAATATATTGCTTATCCTGCTTAAGGACCGTAGTACAGGTAAAAACATCCTTTGGGCGACAGATGATTATAAAGATCTTGGCATTGGCTTTGCTGCAGATGATGAAATTACCTTACCGGCGATTACCGGTGCTCATGGCAATTTGATTAAACCGCGCGCACTCAAAAGCAAGGAAGAGCAGGGAGTGCGCACCCGCAACATGGCAGAAGTGTTCACCCCTTTATGGATTTGCAACAAGCAGAATAATCTTGCGGATAATTCTTGGTTTGGACGTGAAAACGTCTTTAATACCGAAAATGGAACAGATTGGCAGGCGACTGAGGACAAAATTGCTTTTCCAAGTGAAGATGGCGCTGATGGCTGGAGAGCTTACATTGCCAGCAAGCGTTTGGAAATTACCTGCGGTGAAGCGCCGTATCTTGCCAGCCGTTACGATACCATGACGGGCGAAATAGTGCCTTTGGAAAAACGCATTGGCTTGCTGGACAGAAAGCTGCGTGTGATTAACGAGCGTACCCGCAACCTTAAGGACAGGGAAAGAGCCAAAAAACGTTGGCTGGAGCTGGCAACACTGGCGGTACGCAGTATTTATGGCTTTGAATGGGCCGGCGATAACATTTTGCTGGCAAGGGAAAACTTGCTTTTTACGGTTGCTGATTATTATGCTGCCAAGTTTGGCGATGCTTTGGACATGGAAATATTGGAGCATTTTGCGGAAATAATTTCGTGGAATATTTGGCAGATGGATGGGTTGAAGGCAGTTGTACCAAATAGCTGTCATGATTATAAAAAAGAACGGCAGGCAGTATCGCCTAACCTGTTTGCGGCAAAGGACTTCAGCGCACGTACCTTAAAGCGCAGCGTGAGTCCTTGTGATGTGGATGAGGACGAGCGCCAAAAGTGCCAAGGCTGTTTGAAGGATAACATTGATTTGCATAACGGTGTTTATTGCAAGCTTAAGAATTGGTCTACAGGCAAGGTTTTACAGTTTAAAGATATGCTGGAAGGTGAAGGGAGCGAGGGTGTTATGAGTAAGGATTTTAAGTTTGATGTGGTTATTGGTAATCCTCCGTATCAGACAGAAACTGCAGAAGTAGTTTCAACAAGTAATAATCAAAAACCTGTACGTAATATATTCCAGTTTTTGCAAGAATCTTCTGATGAAGTAGCAGGAGAATATGTTTGCTTGATATATCCTGCTGGTCGATGGATACATAGATTTGGTAAAGGCTTGCAAGAATTTGGCCTTAAACAAATTAATGATCCTAGATTAAAGAAAATAGTGTTTTATCCTATTACAACTGATATTTTCCCTGGTATACAAATTGCTGATGGAATTTCAATTGTTTTGAAGGATGTTAAAAAGCGAGAGAATGGATTTGTTTATGATTATGTGACAAATGAACTTCAAAAAACGGTGTCTATTGATAGACCTGGCGAACAATTAATGCCATTAAACCCATTTGATATAGAGATTTGCAAAAAAATAGATAACTTTGTTCAAAAAAATAAAATAGGTTACTTACATGAAGCCATCCTTCCACGTTCATTGTTTAAAATTGAAAGCGATTTTGTAGAAAAAAATCCTGATAAAGTTCAACAATACATTGGTCAAAATTATGATTCTAAAAAAACTATAAAGTTATTTACTAACGATAAGGCAGGAAAAATGGGACGTGCTAAGTGGTTTTTGGCTGATAGAGAAGTGGTTTCTAATAACCAAGAATATATAGACGAATGGCAAGTAGTAGTTTCTAGTGCTAATGCTGGAGGGCAAAAAAGAGATAATCAAATAGAAATTATTGATAATAATTCTGCATTTGGACGGTCTAGAGTTGCTTTAAGGTCTTTTAAAACAGAAAAAGAAGCTAATAATTTTTATGATTATGCGTGTTCTTATTTAATAAAATATGCTTTTTTAATGACCGATGAATCGTTAACGTCATTGGGAAAGAGAGTACCAGATTTAATTAATTATGCTGATGATAACGGAATTATAGATTTTTCAAGTGATATAAACCAACAGTTTTATGATTTGTTGAATCTTTCTACGGAAAACATTGCATATATCGAGAATAAAGTGAAAAATATAAGGAAAGGATGAATAAAATGGAGAGTAGTAAAGCATTATCTCATAATGATGATTCAGGATTCTTTTTTGCTCAAGAAATGTTAGATGGAGATGTAACTGCAGCAATAAACTTTGATAGACTTCAAAAACATCCCCAATATGGGTATATAATTTTTGAGTATCTTTTATGCGATGAAAAACAATTCAGCAGAGGAATTCATCCTTATACAAGTCATCCAAGAAAATACTGGTATAAAAATAAAAGAAAATTTTTAGGATTATGGAATGCAGCGAAATCACTTAACGCTATACTCTATTTAGTTAACTATTCAAAAAAGGGTACTGCTTATGAAAATGAAATTCTCCTTATCCAAGTAAAAGATATGGATGAAACTGGAATAATAAAAGAAGACGTTCATAAAATGACTAGAGAAAATTTTAAAGAATGGTTTAGAAAAATAAATAGTGAATGTCTTTGATTTAGGGAGATGATGATTATGAGAATTACCCCATACGCAAACATAGTCCCCAAAATCTACGCCTACACCACTCCCGAAATCGTTCGTCACAACGGTTGGACGAAGATTGGTTACACCGAGCAGCCTTCCGTCAAAAAGCGTATCGAACAGCAGACAAAAACAGCAGACGTGCGCTTTAACATCGAATGGCAGCAGGAAGCACGTTATACGGATGGAAGCGGCGAATATTTTACAGACCACAATTTCCATGACTATCTGGAACGCTTTGAAGACATCAAGCGTGAGCCTAACACAGAATGGTTTAATGTCGATGGTCCTACGTCCCAACAACTGCTGTGGAAGTTTGCTGCCCGTAGCTATGCGCATGTACAGGCTAAAAATAAAATGACCTACATCCTGCGCAAAGAACAGCAGCAGGCAGTAGACGCAACATATGACTACTATCAAAAATGCCTGCAGACCGGCGAAAAGGAGAAAGCGGAGTTCCTGTGGAACGCCAAACCGCGTTTTGGCAAAACACTGACAAGCTATGACTTCATGCGCAAAATGGACGCACGCATGGTGCTTATCGTCACCAATCGTCCGGCAATCGCCAATTCCTGGTTCGATGATTTTGAAAAATTCATCGCCTGGCAAACAGATTACCGTTTTGTCAGCACCACCGATTCCCTCAAAGAAAGAGCAACGCTCACACGAGATGAATTTTTGGATGAGCAAAGGAAGGTTTTAGATAAGAATCAGGAATTGCGCATGGTAGCTTTTTTGAGCTTGCAGGATTTAAAAGGCTCGGTTTACTTTGGCGGTGATATAAAAAAACTGAAATGGATTGCGGAAAATAACTGGGATTTGCTCATCATCGACGAAGCGCATGAGGGTGTAGATACTCATAAAACGGATAAAGCCTTTGACAAAATCAACCGCAAATTTACCCTGCACCTTTCGGGTACACCGTTCAAAGCGGTAGCTATGGGAAAATTTGCCCAAGAGCAGATTTTTAACTGGACCTTCAGCGACGAGCAGGAAGCAAAGGATAATTGGCATGAGGAAACACTCAATCCCTATGCCTGCATGCCGCGCATGAACATGTACACCTATCAGATGTCGCAGATTGCCATTGACAAGGTAAACCGCGGTATTGATTTGTCCGACGATGATAAAACAGAATTTGCCTTCGATTTGAACGAATTCTTCAAGACAAACGAACGTGGTCAGTTTATCCATAAAAACGAAGTAAAAAAATTCTTGGATGCCTTGGTAGAGCAGGAAAAATTCCCCTTTTCTACACCGGAACTGCGTAAGGAACTGGCACACACCTTCTGGCTTTTGGAACGTGTAGACAGTGCCAAAGCGTTGGCCAAAATGCTCAAAGAGCACCCTATATTTGAAAACTATGAAATAGTGCTGGCAGCAGGCGACGGCAGACTTGAAGAAGACGACGCAACCAAAAGCAAGAGCAGCTTTGACAAGGTGCGTGAAGCTATCAAAAGCCACGACAAAACTATCACCTTAAGCGTAGGCCAGCTTACAACAGGCGTCACCATTCCCGAATGGACAGCGGTTTTCATGCTCAGCAACATGAAAAGCCCTGCGGAATATATTCAGGCTGCCTTCAGAGCGCAGAACCCCTTTAAATTTGAAAAGGACGGCAAGCTCTATCAAAAGGAGAACGCCTACATCTTTGATTTTGCACCTGAGCGCACCTTGATGATCTTTGACGAATTTGCCAACAGTCTTTATTCCGGAACTTCCGGAGGCGGTGGTACAAAGAGTGAGCGTGAAGCAAACATCAAACGTCTGCTGAACTTCTTTGCCGTTTTTGCCGAAGACCAGGACGGTAAAATGGAGCAGGTGGACGCAGCCAAGGTGTTGACAATTCCGCTGAAAATCAAAACCGAAGAAGTAATCCGCCGTGGTTTTATGAGTAATATGCTCTTTAGCAACATTGGTGTTGTCTTTAACGCACCAAAAGAAGTAGTCGAGATTCTGAACAAAATGGAACCTGTCAAAGAGCAGGGAAGCCGCAAAGAAAAGCTGGACCATGAAGAATTGCAGGAAGTTCCGGTTGACGAAAACGGTAATATTGAAATACCGCAGGAAACTGTAGTCAACCAAACCAATGCCATATTCGGTGAAAAAATTTATGAAGAAGTGCCTGTAAAACCGTTGGAGCCGTATAAGGAAGTTGGCGATGACACTAAACCGGAAGAAGCAATGGCGGTAGGCTTGGCGCAGAAAATTGCCGAAACTTTGCATGAAGGTATTTATGGCGAACAGGCGCAAAGCGATTATGGCCTGACCAAGGCAGAAAGTAAGCGTATTGAAGAAAAGGTACAAAAGCAAGCGGAAGAAGCATTGAAGCGTGTAGCTGAAGAATTTACCGATAAAAAGAAGGTTTTGGAAGCTGATTTGCAGCATGAGCTTGCCAAAGCAACGACCGAAGCCGAAAAAATTCAGATTCAGGCAGAACATGAAGAAAAGGTGCAGCAGGCTACGCAGGAGTTTAACGAAACCATGGAAAAGCGCACACAGGAAGTAATAGTCGAAAGTGCGCAAAAGGTTGTCGAGGAGCAGGAAACTAAAAAAGAAGAAAAGAAAATGCGTAGCTTTGAAGGCGACATCAGGGACAGGCTGCGTGGCTTTGCACGTACAATCCCAAGCTTTATCATGGCCTATGGCGATGATAAGCTTGTCCTAAAGAACTTTGAAACCTATCCTGAAGAAAAAGTTTTTAAAGATGTAACCAGTGTTACCGTTGATGAATTCAAAATGCTACGCGATGGCTTTGAATATATCGACGAAGAAACCGGAGAAAAGAAAAAATTCCCCGGCGGCGTTTTTGCTGAAGATGTTTTTGACAGCTCCGTGCAGGAATTCTTAAACAAAAAGCGCGAGCTGGCAGATTACTTTGCCGAAACCAGCGAAGAGGATATCTTTGACTATATCCCGCCGCAGAAAACAAACCAAATCTTTACGCCCAAAAAGGTTGTGCAGATGATGGTAGACCAGCTGGTGGAAACAGAACCGCATATCTTTGAATCTCCTGATAAAACCTTTGTTGACTTCTACATGAAATCAGGCCTGTATATTACGGAGATAGTCAAACGCTTGTATCGCAACAAGGTGTTGAAGTCCATTATTCCGGATGATAAAGAACGCGTTAAGCACATTCTGGAATGTCAGGTGTTTGGCTTTGCACCAACGCAGATTATCTATGATATCACGATGTCCTATATCTTTGGCTTTGATGAAGGGGCAAAGAACATTAGCCGTCGCAATTTCTTCTGCGAAGATACGTTGCCGTATGCGGAAAAAGGCGAGCTGCAAAAGCTGGTTAACGAAAAACTGGCGGACAGAGTGAAATAGCGCACTTGTAAAAGTAAATAAGCAATTAAACACCAAAGGCGTTCTACCGAACTGCGGTAGAACGCCTTATTTCTCAAACACGATTAAAGAATTTTCACACTATTCTTGACATTATCACAATTATCTGATAATATAAACCCATAAGATTTTGCACACCTGCCCGGAGCAGGCCAGTGCAGCGTCACGAACGCCTTATGTATTATTGAGCAGTACATAAGGCGTTTTTTGTTAAGAAGGGAGCTGAACGAATGGTAAATCTGAGAGAGGATACCAGAGAATCCATTGCCAAGTTAACTTTAATGGATGATATTTTCATGAATAAGGTCTTCGAAAATGATACGGAGCGTACAGCGTTGTTGTTGCGAATTATCTTAAATAATGATAAGATAAAGGTAATAAAAGCAGTAACGCAGCAGAAGCTGAAAAACCTGTCAGGACATGACCTGCAGCTGGACATTCTGGCGCAGGAAGAAAACGGCAGACGCTTCAATGTAGAAGTACAGAACCGCAGTAGTGGCGCTGCAGCACGCAGAGCACGCTATCATCTGAGTCTGCTGGATGCTCACAGCCTGCCAAAGGGTGAAGTATACCAAAAGCTGCCGGATAATTACGTTATCTTTATCACGCAGTATGACGTGCTGAAGGGCGGGTTGCCGATATACCACATCAGTAGAAAAATAGAAGAAAACAATGCAGCTTTTGCTGATGGTTCGCACATCATCTATGTAAATAATAAAATTAAGGATAATACACCACTCGGACGTCTGATGCACGATTTCAGCTGCAGTAATCCAGACGATATGTATTATCCGGGATTAGCAGAAAAGGCAAGATATTTTAAGGAAACAGAAAAGGGGTTGACGAATATGGGTGATGTATTTGAAAAATTACTTGCAAAGAGAGAAAAAGAAGCTGCAGAAGCAACTGCAAGAGAAAAGAAGATTGAATTTGCCAAAGGCCTTTTGGCTGATGGTATGAGCATTGAATTCACCGTGCGTCACTCCAAACTTTCGGAAGCAGAGGTGCGCGAGCTTGCCTCCAAGCTGACAGCATAAGAGCACATTAACACCAAAGGCGTTCTACCCAACTGCGGTAGAACGCCTTATTTTTATCTGCAACAATATAATTTTACGCAAACGAAAAGACCTGAGGTCCGCAAGAATAGGGACTTCAGGTCTTTTTTTCGTACAAAACCGCAAGCGGTAAAAAAGCCTCTCCTTGGGGAGAGGTGCCGAGCTTGTCGAGGCGGAGAGGGGTGATGACTATCAAGTGTAAAAACAGCAGTCCCCTCTCAGTCGCCCTGACGGGAGCCAGCTCTCCCCTAGGAGAGCCTTTCTCAGCATAGCAAAATCTTTCCCCTCCATCTCCCATTTTCCTCCCATTTCCCATATAATAGTTGATAATTAATTTCAATCGTGATATGATTATATTGGTTCCGAAGGAACTAATAATTGATTATTCTTACAAAAGAATGAAAAAGAGAGGTTTTTTAAATGACGACTGTTGCTGAAAAGTACTTACAAATTGCTAAGCTGGCTAAGGATCCTGCTAATGCTGAGGTTGTTATTGATGGTATTCTGACATTTTTCGGATTGGATTATTTTGACTTGGACCTGGGTGTTGAGTACCTGTATACTACCAAGGTGATTGACTATAAATTCAGAAGCGTGCTGCATAAGGCTGAAGACATGGACGCTATCATGGCATGGTTCAAAGAAAAAGCAGGCGTTACCGATGAGGAAATCGCTGCTGCCGAAGCTAAAGAAAAAGAATATGTTGCAGGCTGCCTGATGCTTGCTAAACAATATCTGGGTATGGGCCACTGCATCAGCGGTAAAACCTATCTGGAGCTGGCTGCTGCCAAAGGCTCCGAGGAAGCAATCGCACAGCTGAAGGACATGGAATATGCACAAGATATGTATGACCTGGGCGAGCATTATCTGGCAATGGGCCATTGCATCTGCTCCAAGACCTACTTTGAGCTGGCTGCTGCCAAAGGCTGCCCGAAAGCTGCTGCTAAGCTGAAGGACATGGAATATGCAGAAGATATGTATAAGCTGGGCGAGCATTATCTGGGCATGGGCCACTGCATCTGCGGCAAAACCTACTTCGAACTGGCTGCTGCCAAAGGTTGCCCGAAGGCTGCCGCAAAGCTGAAGGACATGGAATATGCAGAAGATATGTACAAGCTGGGCGAGCAATATCTGGCAATGGGCCACAAAATCTGCTCCAAGACCTACTTCGAGCTGGCTGCCGCTAAAGGCTGTCCGAAGGCTGCTGCAAAGTTAGCCGAATACGAAGCATAATATTGTATTTTCAGGAGGCTGTCACAATTAAGTGGCAGCCTTTTTCCTTTCCCTAAAAATCCGTTCCTCAAATAGACAATCTTTGGCAGTCGCTTATGGTATAATAAGCATTATAAAGATTTGAGCAATATTACGTTGAAGGATAAACAGAAGGAGATTGTTATGGCAAAGTTGATTTATGTACCTCTCGGCTGCAGCCTGCGCTCGCAGCTGGCAGAGAAGCTTTCGCAGCAGCCGTTGGGCGAAGGCGTGCTGGTGCTGCCCAACCGCCTGCTGACGGACGATGTGCGCCGCAAGTACGCTAATGTAGAAACCATGGGCATGGATACCCTGGCCGGCAAGCTGATGAACCTTAACGGCGGTACCGATTACAAGGAATTGAGCCGTCGCAGTCAGGAGCTGATTGTGCAGGACATCATCGACTATATGATGGAAAACAAGCAGCTTACTGGTATGACTACGCACAAGCAGCTGGAATATTTCGGTTCGCTGGCGCATAAAACAGGCTTTGTGAAGGCCATGACTTCGCTCGTAAGCCAGCTTTCGCGCTGCGGTGCCACTAAGGACGATATCTACGGCCAAATCCAAAAATCCTTTGAGGAGGATGAGCTGAAGGGCAAGGATTTGGGTGTCTGCAATTTTTATCTGCTTTATCGTCAATATCTGGAAAACAATAAATGGTACGACCTGGAGGGCAAGTATCGTCTGGCTATGGAAATGCTGCAGAAGCAGGATTGCAAAATCCCCTGGAAGCATATCTATATCTGCGATTTCTTCAGCCTTGACCAGGTGCAGATAAACTTTCTGCAGGCTTTGGCAAAGCATGTGGATGATTTGGTAATCAGCATGAGCTACGAAGGACGCAGGGTAAGCTCCGACGAAAAGGCGAAGTATGAATCAATTACCAAGTTTATGCGCGCGAGCACGAACACCGTCAACGCGCTGAAAATTCTTGGCGCGACTGTTGAAAGCCTTGCGGCAGAGGAATTGGGACAAGCTCCGGCAGGCGTTGCTATGCGGCAGCTGCGTCACTTGGGGCATGCGCCTGCGCCTGTGCCTGCGGAGGGTGTGGAAAGTTACTGCTTTGCCTCCGATGAGCAGGAGATGCGCTGGGTACTGAAGCGAATCAAGCAGCAGCTGGCACATGAAAAGTGCGCTGCCAATCGCATTGTTGTTGCCGTGCGCGACTTTTCCTTATACAGCGGCTTGCGCCAGCTGGCGGATGAATACAGTGTGCCGGTGAGCCTGCCGCAGACAACTGCGCTGGTGTCGCAGCCGTTGGCTGTTATGCTGCGCCTGCTGCTTACTGCCGCAGGCAGAGGACGTGAGGCGGCAACGGCCTATCTGGAGCTGCTGAACTGCGAGCTTTTGCGTCTGTTCTTTGATGTGGATGTGGAAACGGCAAGCAGCCTGCGCACGCAAACGTATTTCAAAACACGTCAGGAGGCTATGCAGAAGGCACACGAGCTGCTGGGCGATGCAACGGAGCTGTGGCAGCAGCTGGATGCTTTTATAGAAAGCACTAAGGCGGAGGCTACCATCAGCGAATATGCCGAGCAGCTGACGCAGCTTGTGCAATCGCTGCCGCTGGAAGAGCGTCTGGGCAGCCTGCATAAGCAGGGCGTGCCGCTTGACTTTATGCTGGCCTGCCTGCGCAGCAAGGATGCTGTACTGAAGGCTGTGCAGCAGCTTGTGCGTGATTACGAGGTGGCGAAAAACAGTGACTGCAAGCTGACGCTGAGCCAATGGAACAGCCTGCTGCAGGAGGCTTTGGGACAGGTGCAGCTTACTCTGTGCTTCGGCCGCAGGGATGGCGTACTCTTTACGGAGGTTGGCAACGTACAGGGCCTGAGCTTCGACAGCGTGTATATTATGGGCCTGCGCGAGGGCGAGTTTCCGCAGGCTAAAAACGAAAACTGGATTTATAACGATACGGAGCGCAAGCAGCTGGCGGATGCAGGCTACGATTTGCCCACGGTTGGCTCTTCCTTTGATGAGGATGCCTATTTCTTTGCTCAGGCTGTGTGTGCGGCGCAAAAGGAGCTCATCCTCACCTGGCATGAGGATGTGGGCGAAAGCCTGGCCAGCAGCTATCTGGAGGAAATCTGGAAGCTGTTTTTGCAGCCGGGAAGTGA
>OLGA01003066.1_pt1 | contig 11085 bp, 10 predicted proteins | sample 1604881 | NCBI WGS metagenome assembly OLGA01 (sample SAMEA3888896, study PRJEB22519) | human gut metagenome | biome: human gut; feature: human-associated habitat; material: faeces | place: Denmark | collected 2009
CGAGGATGTGAGTGGTGTGACGATACCGCAGGACAAAGTCCGAAAGCTTGTGCCGTCCGGCATGGTCGCTCATGAGCTCCTGCATACCGGGCAAAACCTGGTCACAGAGGGCGTTAAAATCGACCTTCGCTTTGATCAGGAGGGAGGTCATCTGGTAGTATTGCCGCGCCAGGAGCTGAAGCTCCCGATATGTATTTTCTGGCAGTCTGGTCGGTTGAAGCTCCTGCCAATAGGCCAGGCCGTACAAAGCGATCTGCATGGCGTCGATTTGATCGGTCTTCACCCTGCGGATGCTTTGTGAGCAAAACCGCTTCATCCGCAGCGAGTTGACAACGGAGACGAATATTCCGTTCTCCAACAATGCGGCCACCACCGGGCAATGGTAGCTGCCGGTGCTTTCCAGAACGACACGAACCTCTTCGCCGCTGCCGCGCAGCAGCGAAACCAGCTCCGACATCCCTTCCCTCGTGTGCTGAACTTCAAACGGAGTGTACACGATTTCTCCTCCCGGCTTCATTCCGCACACGGTACTTTTTCCTTTGGACACATCGATCCCGATACTGAGCATGGGCATTCCTTCTTTCCTGATAAAATATTGCAATGCTTCCGCACCGGCTTATTACGATTCAATTTGGTTCGTGACGCGCACGCGGCATAGCCGGAGCAACCTGCTCAATCGAATCTTTATAACAAGAGGGCGGAGGACTGTTTACAGCTCGAGCGCTTGGCTCACCAAAGAAACCGTCCATCCATTGCCCTCCCATTATAACAAAAATAAGCATAGCCTCCGAGGCTTCATTTGCACTTCGGGTGCTATGCTTATTTTGTACCAACCAAAGAAGAACGCCTCCGGCAGCGCAGAAATTGCGCCGCAATAGTCAAAGATAAGGCGGCGCGGCTCAAATAGAGCAAATGATAACTTTCTGATAACGATTCCATTTTTCGGTAGCTTTGTTGCCTTGATTACGGTATTGTTCGTTGGCAAAGGAGGCTGATTTTATGCCAAAGCGACGAGCAAACGGGGAAGGGAACATCCGAAAGCGAAAGGATGGCCGATGGGAGGGCCGGTACACGGCGGGCTATGACCCGGAGAGCGGAAAACGGATCATCAAGAACGTGCTGGGCAAGACGCAGGCCGAGGTCAAGGAGAAACTCAAGGCCGCGATCAGCGAAAGCCAGCGGCTGGACGTATCCAAAGCGGGGACTTACACGGTCAGTTCGTGGGTACGGACATGGTACGAGGTCTATGCTGAACCTCGTATCCGGCCAAACACCAAAGCGTATTATACGAACTACATCGAGAACCACATCATTCCCGGAATTGGCAGCATCCCGTTGGACAAGCTGACTACCATTCAGATTCAGCGATTTTACAACACCCTTCAAAAGAGCGGACGAGTCCAGCGCAAGAATTTTCCCGAACTCAAGGACAAGAGCCTCAGTCCAAGAGTGGTTCGGGGCGTTCACACGCTGCTGCACAACTGCTTGGAACAGGCGGTGGCCGAGCGGCTGATCCTCGCCAATCCTACCCAGGGCTGCAAGCTGCCGCAGCTTGAGAAACGAGAAATGAAGATCCTGCCGCAGGAGAAAATCGGGATGTACCTCGCAGAAGCGGAGCGCCGGGGCCTTCTCGCCGCTTTCTATCTGGAACTGACCACCGGCCTGCGGCGCGGTGAACTGCTGGCCCTCCAATGGACGGACTTGGACGTTGAAAACCGGACACTCGCCGTCACGAAACAGGTAAACCGCATCAACGGGAAACTGGTTGTCAGCCCGCCAAAAACGAGAAATTCCATCCGTATATTGGCCCTCCCGCAACAGGCGGTGGATCTGCTGGTTGCCGAACACAAAAAGCACCCTCGCACCCCGTATCTGTTCCCATCTCCCAAGACCGGAACCATGTATGACCCGGACGCCTTCCGGAGAACCCACGATAAAATTTTGAAGGCCATCGGCGCGGAGCACATCCGGTTCCACGACCTCAGACATACCTTCGCAACGCTGTCGCTGAAAAGCGGGGTGGACGTGAAAACGCTGTCCGGTGCCTTGGGTCACTACTCGGCGGGTTTCACATTGAACACCTACACCCATGCCACGGCGCAGATGAAGCAAGACGCCGCCGATACCATCGGCGGCGTCATCAGCCAGCAGATGCGCTGAAAAAACAGGGCCAGACAGGAATTTTTCTGTCTGGCCCTGTCCGGTACTTTCCGCGCCTTTCCCCGTGTGGGTCAGCGTGTGAGTCTTGAAGAAACGGCAAAAATTAAGTGCCATAAAAAGTTGCGGATTACGAAAGAAAATCACCGGAATCAAGCGGTTAATGTTCATAGGTACACAATGTGACCTATGGGGCAAACCGGACGGTACAGAGCACGATAAAAATAAGTCGAGGGAAATTTCCTCGACTTATTTTTATGCTTTGATCCCAGTTTATTTGAGCGGCAATAACTCAATAGGCTTCCATTTCCAGCCGCATCCGCATGACAGTCACACCGTCCAGCAGCCGGTAGCAGTAAAGCATACCCCCAATGCTGCGTATCTAGTATTGGGGGTATGCTTCACAATGCTGTTTTTATATTAGTATGCCTTTGGGGAGGGCTGCTGAGATGAGATGCCGCATGACAAAGCCTTCTCGATCATGTCCACCTTTTGAGGCCGCCCCATCAGCCGATAGTATTTGCACCATAACCGCGGCGATTGCAGCGGGATGACTTCTGTTCCGAGCAGCATTTTCTCCACGATCTGATCTCCACGCAGAGAACAATCATAAACCGTTCCCTCGTGCACGATCGCAAAGCCAGCCATGACATCGACCTCGATAGAATCTATGAGGAACTCCATAAAGGCCTTTGTCCGGTACATGGGATTCGGCATGGGGTCAGGTGGACAGAGCTCACCCATTTCCAATAAAATCGTGCGAACACATTCTGCGTCATGTTCAGAAACCAGCAGATCAATGTCATGAAACACGGGTGTGATCCTCTTGAAGTACAGCAGCATCGATGCGCCCAAGGCCCACTGTACATGGGCCTCGTTCAACCGGTGCGCGATCTTTTGCAGCAATTCGATTTTCTTTTGTTCTTCCTTCATGATGCACCTCACTGATTGAAACCGGAGCCGGACTCCGCCAGCTTACGTTCGCGCCGATACTTTACCTCATCAGGCATAGGCTTGATATCGCCCGCTTTCGTGAGCGCCTGCTTGGTGAGGACAGGGCCAACCAATTCATAGATCAGGACAGCAAACAGGGTGATATTGCGAATCAAGTCACCCTCGGGACCGAGCTGCCGCGCGGTGATGCACATACCAAGCGCGACACCGGCTTGCGGGAGCAAGGTGATCCCCAGGTATTTGCATACAGGAGGAGCGCAATGGGTCAGGCGTGTGCTGATGAGAGAGCCGTAATATTTGCCAAGAGAGCGAAAGAGGATATAGACAACGCCAATACCAACAATGGCCGCCTCGGTAAAAACGTGCAATTCAAGCTCTGCGCCGCTGACCACAAAAAAGAGTGCGAATAACGGCGAGGTCCAGCGATCCGCCTTTTCCATCAAGTCCGCGGATAAGGGGCAGAGGTTGCAGAAAACGGTCCCCAGCATCATGCAGACCAACAGGGAGGAGAAGCCCACATGAACCGGCCCAATGGAGAACTTGATCATAGAAAGGGCAACCATGAGGAATACAAACGCAATGGTCAGATTCAGCCGGTTTGTATTGGAATGGAAAAGCTTTTCTAACTGAGTCAGCAGCCAGCCGCTGATCGCTCCCAGCAGCAGGGAGGCCGCGATTTCGATGAGTGGGTCTACCAGAATGGATACGAAGTCGACCACTCCGCTGGATAACGTGCGCGCGATCCCAAAGGAAATGGCGAAGGCCACAAGGCCGACCGCATCGTCCAACGCGACAACAGGCAGCAGCAGATCAGTCAGCGGGCCGCTGGCCTTATATTGACGCACGACCATCAATGTGGCAGCCGGCGCGGTTGCGGTGGAAATGGCGCCAAGCGTGATGGCCTGCGCCACGGAAAGCTTGTCAGGGATGAGAATGTGCAAAAGAAGCAGCGCCGTATCGACGCACAGCATAGCAGCAAGTCCCTGGAAAACGCCGACAACGACCGCTTGACGTCCGATGTGCGTGATCTCTTCCAGCCGAAACTCATTACCGATCGCAAACGCGATAAAGCCAAGAGCAACTTGGGAAACCAAGGTCATGAGATCCACCGCTTCCATGCTGATGAAGCCAAGCCCGTCTATGCCCAGGGAGCCTAAGAAATACGGTCCAACGAAGATACCGGCTATCAAATAGGCTGTAACATCGGGCAATTTCAAGGATTTCACAACACGGGTCATTAAGAGACCGGCGAGGACGGCAATAGAAACAGATAAGATGATTTGCATGGTGTGTAGTTCCTCTCAGGTTGAATTGTTTCTGCAGCCTCTCAAAAAGCCGCGGGAGTGGTATCAATTTTAAGGTTCAGGCAGCTTGCCTGTATCCGAGAATTCTCAGATACAGGCAAACTGCCTCTTATTTTAATATTCCTTTTTCTCACCGCACCGGTGATGCCGTTTGAAGCGTATGCGGAAGATCCTCATGTGCATAAATCCAGTCACACGATGATCAAATTTGCGCCACGCTCCATAAATGCGTTCTTCTGCTCTTCAGAGAGTCCCCGGTCTGTGATAATGCAGTCGACTTCTTCTATGGGACATACCCTCACCAGACTCGCGCGACCGAATTTACTTGAGTCCGCATAGACCACGGTGCGTCTTGCGGCATGGCGCATCTGATTTTGTACGCTTGCCTCGCTGAAGCCAAGGTCCGTACAGCCGATAACGGGGTCAATTCCACTGGCCGACATGAAGTAAGTGTCGATGTGGAGACTATCCTCAAGAGAAAACATGGGATTTACAATGGTATATTCGTCCTTGTTCAGAACGCCGCCGACCAAGATGATGGTAAAGCCCGGAACATCGGAAAGGAGCAAAGCGTTTTGAATGGAATTTGTGATAATGCTCAGCTTTTGAAAACGTCCTTTCAGGGCTACCGCCATCAGCTGACTGGTGCTGCCATAATCCAGCGCGATCACCTGGTTTTCCTCGATCATGGATAACGCGTATTGGACGATCGCTTTCTTCTGTTCAACGTTTTGCGTCTTGCGGGTGCTCAGTGTGATGTAGCCGGGGGTGATCGCAGAGTCTCTGTCGCTTGCGGGCATAGCGCCGCCGTGTACCCGCGTAAGCTGTCCGGCCTTTTCCAAATAGTCCAGATCCTTCCGGATCGTTTCGGAAGATACGTCCATGCGTTTGACGAGATCCGCGGTATGGACGGTTCCGTTTTCTGCAAGGATAGACAGTATGATATCGTGCCGCTGTTGTTGTAGCATCGATGCGCCTCCTCTGGTGTCGAAAATCTGCATGGATATTTAAAAATGATTATAACACAAAAAAAAGATTTGAAAAGAGGAAATGCAAAAAAACACAAGAAAAAATATGGTGTTTTCTGTGATTAGAAAAGCAAACGCAGAAAATACCATGATTATCAACAATTTATCTGGTGAAAAATTGGATATTATCATGGTTTTTGTTGCGTGCAGTTGGTTTTACTTGCAAACACAACAAAAAGCAATTATACTAAACGTGCGAACACCGCTGAGCTAAAATGTCCTCGAGAGGAAAGCATGGCAGGGTGAAAGGAGAATGAATAATGAGTAATGAAACAAAAAAGCAAATCGCAAAAGCAGCGCCTAATCGTTGGTTAGTATTTTGCATCCTCACTTTTTCTGGTGGTATTGCGTTTAAGCTCTCCAGCATGAAGGATATGTTCTATGTTCCCATGCAGGAATTCATGGGACTGTCGAACACTCAGATTGGCGCGGCCCTGAGCGTATATGGTATCGTTCAGACCATCGGCCTGATTGCAGGTATTTACATCTGTGATATTATTAGTAAGAAGTATATGATCGGCGGTTCGCTGCTCGGAATCGGCGTTGTCGGATTTTACATCGCAACGTTCCCCGGCTATTATGGCTTCCTGCTGGCCTTTGGCGTCCTTGCCATTCTGGGCGAGGTGACCTACTGGCCCGTTCTGCTGAAGGCCATTCGCCTTTTGGGTGATGAAAAGACGCAGGGCAGAATGTTCGGCTTCCTGGAAATGGGACGCGGTGTTGTTGACGTGATCGTGGCTTCTTCGGCTCTGGCCGTATTCCGGGCTATGGGCGAGGGCGCCGCAGCTCTGCGCGGCGGATTCATTTTCCTGTCCGTGGTCACTATGGTGGCCGGTGTGCTGTGCCTGATCTTTGTTCCGCACGATGAAAAGTGCGTCGGCGAGGACGGCAAGGAAGTCAACAAGGCAGAGGCCGCTTTCTCCGGTATGATGCAGGCACTGAAGAGTGTTGATATCTGGGCGGTTTCTCTCAACGGCTTTGTTGTGTATTGCATTTATTGCGGCCTGACTTACTTCATCCCCTTCCTCAACAAGATCTATATGCTGCCTGCCACCGCAGTTGGCATGTACGGAATTGTCAACCAGTATGGTCTGAAGATGATCGGCGGCCCCGTTGGCGGCTTTATGTCCGATAAGGTTCATAAGTCCGCAGCCAAGCACATTCGGGTCGGCTTCGTTGTGTGCATTGTGGCAATGGCTGTTTTCCTGATGATCCCCCACGAGGCTCTTGGCCAGAAGGGTATGTGGATGCTGGGCGCTGTCTGCACCCTGACCTTTGGTGCTATCGTATTTACCATGCGCGCGGTGTTCTTTGCTCCTATGGATGAGGTCAAGGTCCCCCGTGAGATCACCGGCGCGGCTATGAGCATGGCGTCCCTGATCATTTATCTGCCGAACACCTTTGCCTATGTGATGTACGGCAATTTCCTGGATCGCTTCCCCGGCATGACGGGCTTCAGAATCGTGTTCTCTGTGATGATCGGCTGGGCAGTTGTCGGTGTCGGTGTTTCTACGTTCCTGATCCGCAGAATCAAGAAGCACCAGAAAAACGCGTAATTAGGAGGGAAAAGACTATGAAAGATTATCAGGGTTTCAAGAACAACGGAAACTGGTACAAGGGAAACCTCCACAGCCATACGACGGTTTCTGACGGTAAGATGACGCCGGAGCAGTCCGTAGAGGTTTACAAGGAGCATGGATACAATTTTCTGGCGCTCTCCGAGCATGATATTTACACCGACTATCGCAAGCAGTATAATACAGATAATTTCATTATGATCCCCGCCATCGAAGCCAGCGCGATCCTGTATCAGGAAGAAGGCAGCAGCAAGCGACTGGAGATCCATCATCTGCATGGTATTCTCGGTACCAGCGAGATGCAGAAAAACGCCAAGGCTCCGCTGTTCACCCACATGGAGCACGTTCCTCCGCAGAAGCATTACGGAACCTGGCGCGGTCGGGAGATCTCTCAGGAGATCGCGGATATGCTGCGTGACCGCGGCTGTGTGGTAACATACAATCATCCGATCTGGAGCCGCGTGACCGAAGAAGAATTCATTTATACGGAAGGCGTACAGGCTCTGGAGATTTTCAACTACAACACGGTCCTGGAGTCTAACACCGGCTACGATGTCACGTATTGGGATCGTATGCTCCGGATGGGAAAGAAGATCAACGGTTTCGCCAGCGACGATAACCATAACGAAGGCTTGTTCGAGGACTCCTGCGGCGGCTGGATCTGCGTGCAGGCTCCCGAGCTGACGCATGACGCGATCATCCAGAACTTCCTGGACGGCAACTACTATTCGTCTGCCGGACCGGTGATCAAGGATTGGGGCATTAAGGACGGCAAGGCGTGGATCTCCTGCTCTCCCGTCAATCATATCAACTTCGTCGCGGGAAATATCATCAATGACGGCGTAATGGTCCTCGGAAAAGCCTGTGAGGATTCCCTGACTTATGGCGAATATGAGGTCAAGGGTCACGAAGCTTATATTCGTGCCGAAGTTACGGACAAGTACGGTCGGACAGCCTGGACAAATCCGATCTATCTGGAGTGGAAATAATCGACTGAAAGGATCATCAATATGGAGCGAATTCAGGAAATACTGACCACGATCGACAATTGGTTGTGGGGGAATTGGCTGCTGTTTGTTTTGCTTGCGGTTGGCATTCTTTATACGGTTATTTCTGGTGGCGTCCAGGTCAGACATTTTAAGTATATCATCAAAAAGACCTTGATCCATCCAATTCGCTACGGTGATAAGGACACGAATTCAGAAGGAAGCGTGTCATCCTTTCAGGCATTGAATATGGCGATCGCCTCGTGCGTTGGAAGCGGAAATATCGTTGGCGTTGCAACTGCTGTTCTGGCGGGCGGACTGGGCGCGATCTTCTGGATGTGGGTCGCGGCATTCGTCGGTATGGCTACCAAATATGGCGAGATCATTTTAGGTATGCTGTATCGGCAGAAGGATGACCGCGGAGTCTGGATGGGCGGCCCCATGTACTATATCCGGGACGGTCTCCACGCCCCGTGGCTTGCCTTCTTGTGTTCCATTTTTATGGTGGTTCAGATCATCGGCGGTAACTTTATTCAGTCCAACACCATTGGCGGTGTGGTGGAAGATACCTTCCAGATCCCCCCTATTTACACGGGTGCCATCCTGACGGTGCTGATTTTTGCTATTTCAGCCGGCGGCCTGAAGCGATTCGCGCATGTGGCGCGCAAGGTTGTCCCCTTTATGGCAACGCTCTACATTGCCAGCGGATTGCTGATCATTCTGATCAACATCAAGCAGCTTCCCGGTGTCTTTGCGGATATTTTCGCGGGAGCGTTTGGCCTGAGAGCGGTTAGCGGAGGTGTGCTGGGAAGCATGATCATCGCTATGCAGAAGGGAATCGCCCGCGGTCTCTACTCCAACGAGGCTGGCGAAGGTTCCGCACCCGTGCTGCACTCCGCCGCGGATGTGGAGCACCCTGCCGAGCAGGGAATTGCCGGTGTAACAGAGGTATTCCTGGATACATTTGTTATTTGCACGATCACCGGCCTGGTGCTGGGCGTCACTGGGGTGATCGCTCCCGGGATCTCCGGAAATGTACTGCCGCTGTACGCCTTTGAGAGTGTATGGCCTCCGATGCGGTATGTGCTTGCGGCCAGTCTCCTGCTGTTCTCTACGACCTCCCTGATGAGTCAGTGGTATTTCGGCTTTGTGGGATTGAACTATATGTTTGGGCGCACGGTCGCTGAAAAGTTCAAGTATATCTTCCCGTGCTTCTGCATCTTCGGCGCTACCCTGAAAAGCGATATGGTCTGGACGATTCAGGACATTGCTCTTGGCCTCCTGACCATTCCAAACCTGATCGCCATGATCTTCTTGTGGCCGAAGGTTCGGAAGGCGACAAAGGAATTCTTTGGAACGCCCCGTACATAAACAGGGATATGCCATAGAAATGCGAAATAATTAAATAAAGGCGTGTGCCAGTCGGCACACGCCTTTGTTTGTTTAGGAGACGCTTTATGTCCGGCCCTTGCTTATCCCGGTTCGTTTTTCGATATGTCACTAAAAATCTCATAAACATGGATCAGAGAAATGATTTCACACAGAAATCGCTCTGCCAGCGCCTGCTCCTCCCACCACGTTCTCTGCGGCGTTGTGTACTGCCCGGAATTTGCTTCGGATTCCGTTTTGGCCGCACGGATCGCTCTCTGCGTGGAGAGCCACCGGCCGTAAGCCCCGCCATACAAGTCCCTTTTCAGCTTCCGCAGCGCGGCCTTATATGCCTTCTCCGCTCCGCTGGGGCCGTTGTAGTGGAGATAGATCGCCAGCTCCTGAAAGGTCATGCCAATCTCGTCCGGCTGACCGATGCCAAGGTAGCTCCGCACCAGATTCAGCTCTCTGGGCGTCAGCACCTCCTCCATCCGCTGCATCAGCAGCGTCCGGCGCATGAGGCGGTCATAGGCCACGGCGGGATCGCCGCCGCAGCTGACAGAGAACACATCGTCACCTAACTGTCGGACGCAAAACAGCGTCAGGTAGCCTAATGCCATCGCCGCCATCCGAAACATAGTCTCCTAATCATGGTCACAATCGATTAGCCCTATCGGCTCCACTGCTGTCATGATCATTTGTTTTGCTTCGTTTACTCTCTTACACCAAATAAATCAGATGGATGCTCTTCTTGGAAAAATTGCAGTCTTTCTATCTCAAAGTAACTATTTGACGCCACAAACGCCTGATTGAATGTGCACTCATATTGTAATGCGCATACGTTCATTACCTCAATAACTTCTGGATTTGCAATTGCACCAATACACCCTATCCACTCAGGCTGTTTTTCCTTCTCAAACAGCAGCCACGCTCCTTTTGGAAAGACAGGAACTATTATATTGATACCTGACGATTTATTAATTTCGTAGTAGCAGTTGCGTGGAACGACCAAATCTCTATCTGTTTGATTTATTAAAAATGCAACGTCCAACTTATCCAGTATACAGTCGACTTCTCCTGTGCTAATCATTCCGAAATATGAAAGTGCATCATGGTTCTCTTGCTCAGAAAATAGTTCCGCAGTAAAAGAATTCTGTTTCATAGTCTTATACGCCAAACTGCTCCTAACCATCGCCGCCTTAATGTATTTCTTGATGATGTCTTTATCATCCTGTGACATTGGAAGGCTTCCTATTTCCGCATTTTCTTTTTGCATATAAATTTTATAGAACTTATGATTTAACTTCGCCAACGAGTCTTCAACAGTTCTATTCCAAAAATTTTCGCCAAAATCAGAATAGTATCCTTTTGACGTTCCAATCTTATTGGATGCCGCTTTCATAATGCTTCCTGATGAAATATCTAAGTACCATACCTTTTTCTCCGAATCCGACTCGTCTCGAAAATATTTTAAGATACTATTAGGAAGTTGAATGTGCGAATTGATAGCCATGCGTCCTGCTTTCTCCTTATTTCTCTTAAATTAAATACTTAAATAATTTTTACATTATAGTATAGCAGGGACTTCAGCTTTCACCAAGAGATAGAGATATATTTTTATAATAAAAAGCATTCCAAACAATAGGTCTGGAATGCTTTTGGTACGCCCGACTGGATTCGAACCAGCGGCCTTTAGAGTCGGAGTTATCAG
>OLGA01003076.1_pt1 | contig 11053 bp, 10 predicted proteins | sample 1604881 | NCBI WGS metagenome assembly OLGA01 (sample SAMEA3888896, study PRJEB22519) | human gut metagenome | biome: human gut; feature: human-associated habitat; material: faeces | place: Denmark | collected 2009
TGGAAAAATACATACCTGTTGTGGTAATCAAAGAGCTGTCCGAAACGGATAAAATACTTTCGGCACTCAAAGCGGACGGCATTAACTGTGCCGAAATAACCTTCAGAACGGCGTGCGCTGAAGAGGCAATCGAATACGCAGTAAAGAGTTATCCCAAAATGTCGATAGGCGCGGGTACGGTTATTAACGCCGAGCAGTGCAGAGCCGCTTTAAAGGCGGGTGCAAAGTTCATAGTGTCGCCGGGGCTGTCGGTATCGGTAGCTGAGGTCTGCCGTGAAAACGGCGTGCCGTATTATCCCGGCTGCGTAACGCCTACCGAAATAATGCAGGCATTGGAGCTCGGCATTACGACCGTTAAGTTTTTCCCTGCTAATATTTACGGCGGGCTTAAAGCGTTAAGGGCGCTTTCCGCACCGTTTCCGCAGGTCAGGTTTATCCCTACGGGCGGCGTTGACCGCGGCAATATAGATGAATTTCTGAGCTTTGATAAGGTGGCGGCAATCGGCGGCAGTTTTTTTGTAAAGGAAGCGCTTGAAAAACGGGGAGAGAACTGAAATGAGCAAAGTTATTACTTTCGGGGAAATAATGTTAAGGCTTTCTTCCGTCGGGTATGACAGACTCTTCCAAAACGACGGCATGCAGGCGACCTTCGGCGGGGGAGAAGCAAATGTTGCGGTGTCGCTTGCCAATTTCGGTATAGACAGCACCTATGTGACAAAGCTGCCCGAGCATGCGGTAGGGCAGGCGGCGGTAAACGCCTTAAGATATTTCGGAGTTGATACCGAAAAAATAGTAAGGGGCGGTGACAGGGTAGGAATCTACTATCTTGAAAAGGGCATTTCGCAGCGCCCGTCCGTTTGCATTTACGACCGCAAGTATTCGGCAGTTGCAGAGGCTGCACCCTCCGATTTCGATTGGAACGCTGTATTTGAAAACGCCGATTGGTTTCATATTACGGGCATTACCCCCGCGCTCAGTGATAATCTTGAGCAGATATGCCTTGAAGCCGTAAAGGCAGCGAAAAAGCACGGCGTCACCGTAAGTCTTGATACAAACTACCGCTCAAAGCTGTGGAGCATAGAGAAAGCATCCTGCGTTATAGGTGAGCTTATGCGGTATACGGATATTTGCATAACAAACCCGGGAGATATTAAGGATCTGTTCGGCATTGTTTCGGATAAAGCGGATTTTGATTTGAAAAAGCCCGATAACGAGGGCGCCGCGTCTGTTGCGGAAAAGCTAATGAAAAGGTATCCGCTGAAAGGCGCTGCGCTGACATTGAGGACTAATTTGAGCGCCAGCGATAACGATTTCGGCGCAATGCTCTGCGGCGGAGAAGCTACAGTATTTTCAAGGAAATACCGTATGCATATAGCCGACAGGGTGGGCGGCGGTGACGCGTTTGCCGCAGGGCTTATATATTCGCTTTTAAAACAAAAAGCGCCGCAGGACGCGGTGGAGTTTGCTACGGCAGCGGCGGTATTAAAGCACTCGATAGAGGGCGATTTTAACCGTGTTGCGGTATCTGAGGTTGAAAACCTCGCCGGCGGCGACGGCTCGGGCAGAGTACAAAGATAATGAATAAAGCCGGATAAAGTGCGACCCCATCGGAGCTACAGACCGAAGGCACAAAACAAATTAAACTTATTTATATTGAAAAAGAAGAGCTGATGCGCTATAATATAAGAGTCGTATCGGCTCTTTTTGTATTTTCGGAAAGAATTTACGGCTTATAACAGCATAGACGCTTATAAAATAAGGAGATATGGGAATAAATGAAATTAGGAATGGTAATTGCCGAACCGCATTTCATATGTCCCTATAACTCCTCAAAATCTCATAAAACCCGATAGCACCGCGGGTTTGAAAAAAATCACTTTAATATATCTTTATACTTCTCTATGCAAGTCCACACCAAAATGGTGTAGTAAATGGTGAAGTAAGGCTTATGTTAAAAACGAAAAAAGAGCCTATGCAATAACAATCCCCCACATTTTTAATGTGGGGGTAATTTTATAATATATGTATTTTATGAAAAATTGCCGTTATTATCGCAGGTAAGTACAACATGCGGCTCAATAGTATCTACTACAATCAAAAGAGCCTTTCTGATAAACTTCGCGTCCCCAATAGCTTTATTTGCTGAACGCTCGGCGGTTGCCGATTTGAATTCCCATGCCGTATTTTTAATTGTGTAGGAATACGAAGCCTTTGTGCAAAAAGCAGAGCCATGTGAGCTTACCGTAAATGTACCGTGCACGGTGAATGTAAAAAATACAGTACCCGAATCGTTTGTGGCGGTATATGTTTTTTTGCCGGATTTTTCATATGTTGTGGCAAGTGGTGTCGCCAAATTCGCGTTATCGTCCTCATAAACGGAAACGGTTATAATATAACCGTCAACATACATTGTTTCTTCATTGACAAGTCTTTGAGTTTTTTCGGTTGCCGCCTCTGCTGCAGATATAGGCATAAAAGCACATATAATTGCCAAAAGAATGGCAGCTATTGATTTATTGACTGTTCTGTTCATTTGAGCTTTCCTCCGTGATTTTCAAATTATATTGTGTGGGATGATTTTCTTTATTCCATTTAATCATATAAATCACTGTCCCGATTGCAAGAATTATAATTAGTGCAGAAATAACTGCTTTCCAAACCTTTTTGGAATGGCATAATTTTTTATTGATATGAATTCCGTCAAGCGAAGAAATATATTCTGCTGCACATTGCTCCGGTTTGCCAAAATGGTTTTCCAACAATTCATATGTAACAGAAACCTTATCATTGCAAAACTCTATCAAGCTACCTTTTAATTCAGTATCAAGCATTTTTTGTAATCTTTTCGGGCAATCTTTCTTCGCCGCTTTTAAATATTTATTTATTATTTTTTCATTCGATGCCATTTGCTATTTCCTCAATATTATCCACCTGTAAAATTTTCAACACACCTGCTGTATGCAAAATGTATTCGTGCTTGAGGTCTTCAAGATATTTTCTGCCCTGCTCCTCCAAGTGATAGTAAACACGAACACGCCTTTTGCCTACCTTTTCCGAATGGTCGGATATCATCCCCTTTTCAACCAAGCGATAAAGCGACGGGTATAACGAACTTTCCAGAATACGGTAAAGACCGCCGCTTCTGTCGGATAGCTGCTGTGAAATTTCATATCCATACATATCGCCGTCCTGCAGCAGTGTAAGTATGGTAAGTTCGATAGTACCTCTTTTTAAATTATCTGAAATTGCCATATCCATTCTCCTGTCGGATATAATATAACAAAAATATATCTTGTTGTCAATACTATACACCAAAAGTTATTCTTGACAAACTTCACATTACTTGCTATAATAAAGTCAGCGGATTGTTCAACAATTACAAAAACGGAGGATGATGTTATGAAAATCAGAAAAGTATACGCTTCAAAGCTAATTTTTACACCTATTCTTTGTATTGGCTTTCGGGTGTGATAAGCACCCTATGAAAAATGCTTTAAGTTCAATTATTAAAAATTATCCTAACACTACAGAAAAAGGCGGCGCAAAAGCCAAGCTGTTAATAACAGCCTCAAGACCCTCGGTTTATTCGGGCTATGTTGCCAGCAGCTACGGAATGTCTCAGGTTACAAAATACACATCCATTAACGGAATCGCTTATTTTACGGGAGTAACCAAAAAAACTTTGTCGGTTACTCAAATACCGTAGTATTAAAGCCTTAAATGTCTCCTGCCGATTGCAAGATCGGCAGGAGACACCTTGCTGTTTCTTATACTGTGAAATACACGTAATGTGTATCCGTTTTCGGAGAGATGACCTTTGCCTTTGTTTAAGAAAGAGAGGATATTATGCTTTGTAAGAGAATTGCAATTTATATTATTTGCCTTAATCTCATAGTCTTAACCGCCTGCAATTCCGGGAATTCACTTAATAACGGGTCTCAAAGCGGCAGTCCGCAGGCAGACGATATAAAATCATATTCTTTGCCCTCGGAGAACAGAAGGGGCTATAATCCGTTATTTGAGTCTTGTCCCGCGTCTACAACAAACGGTTATTACAGAGCAAATACCGTGTCGAAAACACTTTGGTATTTTGACGCCGAAACGGAAAAAGGCTTTTTTCTTTGCTCGCAAGTCGGGTGTGCGCATAACGATGAAGCCTGTCAGGCGTGGATAGGCGATGTGACCGGCTTTACGGAATATTGCGGAAATATTATTGCAATCAGAAAGTATGAAGACGGCAGTATCGATCTTGCCGTAAAGGATCTTTCAAGCGGTAAAATTAAAATATTGGAAAAATGGAAGGGCAATGATAAGGATTATTATGAAGCGTTTATTTTGAGAGTGGCGAATGATAATGCGGTGATTTGCTTATGGCATTATGTTTTAAAAGAAGAGGGCGCGGTGCTTAAGACTGAGGAGAGCGCCGCAAGCCTTAAATATAATATAAAAACAGGAGAAAAAACAGAAATGTTTCTCAATGAAAATGCCGCCTGCCTGAATGTGTTGGCATTTTCCGAAAAAAATGCATTGGTAAAATATATGCCCGAGAATGAGCTCGGCATATCGGATTCCGAGCCCGTTCCCGATTCGATGGACTACGGTACATACAAAGAAACCAAGGGCGGCAATGTCACCTTCAGTGAGTGGGAAAGATATTATTTTTCCGAAAAAAAGCAGGAGCTCAGATTATATGATATAAATACATTTAAATACACGGTTGTGACGGATACCGCAAACTGTGGGTGGATTCCTTCGCCGAGCAACGCAGTCTACGGCGAAAAAGCGGTATACATGGAGGATAATACCGTTTATTTATTGGATATAACAAACGGAAAATCGAGCAGGTTTATTACTGTTGACAATTTATCGAACTGCAGCCTGTTCGATCATAAAGTATTTATTACCACAGAACCCGCGCCCGAAGAATATCATTGGCAATATGCCGATTTGGAGAATAATGATTCATTGACCGTATATAACAATCTCGGACATACCGATGTTATGCAATTCAGTATTATGAGCGAGGGAGATGGCTTCTTTATTGACAGCGGAGGGCGGTATTTGAGCAAAAAGGATTTTTATACCGAAAACTATTCGGAATACACAGCCGAGTAGGTGCTGTTAATAAAATCTGACCGGAGTAAGAGCAATGATAATAGAACTCAAAAACCTGTCCAAAAGCTATGGAAATAAGCAAGCATTAAAAAATATCAGTTTAGAGCTGACCCCCGGGATATACGGCCTTCTCGGGCCTAACGGTGCGGGGAAAAGCACTATGATGAATATAATAACGGGCAATTTAAAGCAAACCGACGGCGATATTTTATTTAACGGTAAGGATATAGGCTCAAGCGGCAAAAGCTTCCGTCGCAGAATAGGCTACTGCCCGCAGCAGCAGACCTTGTATCCCGGATTTACCGCCGAGCAATTTCTGTTTTATATGGCTTCGCTGCACGGAATGAATAAGAAAAAGGCGAGGGAGCGGATTGATTGGGCGCTGAAAATTTTTTCGCTTTATGATATAAAGGATAAAAGGATAAAGACCCTGTCTGGCGGAATGAAGCAAAGGCTGCTTCTTGCGCAGTCTGTGCTTCACGATCCGGATATATTGATTTTAGACGAGCCGACTGCGGGTCTTGACCCGAGACAACGCATAGCCGTGCGAAATATAATAGGTGAAATCGCATTACATAAAATAGTATTGATTTCAACTCATGTGGTGCAGGATGTGGAGTTTATTGCAAAGGAAATTATTTTCCTGTCCGACGGCGATATAATATGCAAGGGTACTGCAAACGAATTGACGGAGCGTATCGGGGATAAGGTTTGGGAAATAGTGGCTGCGGAAGAAGCTCTCCCCGAAATTATGAAAATCGGCACCGTCTGCGGAATAGCCAAGGAGGAAGACAATGTTGCCGTGAGAATATTGTCCGAAAAGCAGCTCGACGGTTTTTGTACTCCGGTGCGCCCTAACCTTGAAGATGTTTATTTGTACTATTTCGGCACAGCGGTGGAATTATGAGATACGAATTGAGAAAAATTTTGGGTAATCCCTCGCTTTGTCTGCTGCTTTCGGCTGTCGTTATAATTAACGCGTTGATGTTTTTTGCTCGGTGTACGGATGCTTCCGACGGATTTACAATGAAGCAAATGCAAACTAAATTTAATGATATCGCCGCCGTTAAGCTTCAGCAAGGGATGTTGGATGAAATATCAGAGGAAAACGATAACGCATTTGCCGATAAAGCTCTTTTGACGGGTGATATATATTACGAGCGGCAGCTGAACGGTGCCGTTCTTGACAGGGTATCTCAAGCAGAAACTTATGAGGAATACCGCCGTGAATTGATTGCCGAATCCGAAATTAAATTAAGGCTCGGTATTTTCGGGAATGCCGACAGCTTTGAAGCGCGTTCGCTTGAAAGAGGTGTTAGGGAATATAAAAGGCTTTCGGGCATTACTCCGTCAACTTCCTTCTTTGGCGGAATTGAGATATCGGCAAATTGGCATATCAGCGATGTTTTTCTGCTTGTGTTCTGCATAACAGCCCCGTTTGTATTATTTACCAATGAAAAAGCGGCAGGGCTTAAAATAATCACTTATCCGACCGGAAACGGTCACAATATACATTGCCTGCGCAAGCTCGGCGCGTCATGTCTGCTAATGTCGGCGGGCTTTGTTTTGCTGTACGGGGCGAATGTTTTAATTGCCGCATCGCTTTTCGGCATCCCCGATTTATCTGCTCCGATTCAATCGGTTTACGGCTATGCCGGCTGTACAATGCGGGTTACTGTGGGTGAATTCTGTCTTTTATTAACATCGCTTAAATATTTGTGGGCAACAGCCTGCTTTTCGGTTGCGGCAATTATTTGCTCCCTGAGTGATTCTGCTGCCTATTCATCGGCAGGGATTGCCGTAATTGCCGTAGTTTCGCTGCTTTTGGGCGGCAGCAATATTTTATGGATGAAGAGTATTAGCCTTGCGTGGCTTATAAACACCGAAAAGCTCTTTAATGGGGCAATGTATTTAAATCTGTTCGGAGTTCCGATTCGGCGAGTGTCTGCCGCAGCGGTATTCCTGATCTTATTTACAATACTTTCCTCTTTTTTGACTCTGCTTGCCTATAATATAATTCCGGCTGTGCCGAACGGAAAAAAACAATTGCTTTCATTGCCGAGCGCTTATCCGTGTGCGGGCATTTTCGGACATGAATGTCGGAAAGCATTTTTTATGTGGAAGGGCGCTGTGATTCTGCTTGCTTTTATATTGATACAAACGGTCATATATAAGAATCTTGAGACCGTCAATACAGAAAACGAAATATATTATCGCTACTATTCAACGATTCTTGCAGGTAAGCCGAGCGATGAAAAGGATAGATATATTAAGGAAGAAAAAGAAAGATTTATCACGCTTAATGATCAGCTTGCCGAAGCTGCTTCAAGCTCCGATACCGTAAACGGGGAGGTAAGAGATATTCAAAATCAGCTGAAGGCACAGGAAGCCTTTGAACGATCCTGCGGGCAGTATGAAGGCTTGGAAAGCGGGCAGTCTTATCTGTATCAAACCCCATACACCAAAATTTTCGGGACGGAAAGCTGCAGTGACAATATAACTAATTTTGCAAAGCTTTTCCTCGTTTTAACAATACTTCTATCGCCGCTTTTCGCTTTTGAAGAGGAAACGGGGGTTAAAATATTGCAAACGGCGTCCGGAATGCTCAAACGAATCAATATTATTAAAATATTAATAGTATTGTTTTACGCAATAGTATCCGCCTTAATTGCTTTTTTGCCCAAGTATACAGCCGTGTTCAACCTGTACGGAGGGTTGGATATGTCGGCTCGGGCAAATAGTATTGATGTGCTTAAATTTTTGCCGAATATATGGTCGGTAAGCGGCATTTCGGCGGCGGCATTCGGTTTTTGTATTGCGGCAGCAGTCATCGCTTCAGCCTTAATAGCTTGGCTTTCCGCAAAAACAAAAAATTCTGTAATCGCCCTTGTAATCTCGCTCACCGTTTTACTTATACCGACCGCAATAATGTTTTTACTTACTTTCAATGCCGGGCAGCTGTGATTTGCTTAATTATACTGCTTTGACGCTCAAAACATAAAAATATAATATTTCAAGGGGATGTCAAAATGAAATTGAGAAAAATAAAGCTGCTCTCAAGCTCCGTTACCGCGGCTATTATTACGATTCCGAAACAGGGTTTTATTATCTGCAAAGCAGATATTATTCCCCCGATTTAATGAGGTTTATCTCACAGGATGACCCCGTGCTTTCCAATGCACAGGGTGAGCCGATAGGTAGCAATCTGTATGTGTACTGTCTTAATAATCCAGTAATGAACAGTGACCTGAGTGGACATTGGGTCTTTGGCATTGGAATTGCATCCAGTTTTTATGTTCCGACAGGAGGTGTGGTTGCAGTTTCTTATATTTGGGATACTTATGGAAATAGAGGTGTTTTAATAACTGCAGGATTTGGTGTGGGATTGCTGACATTATCGGTTTCTTTCACTATCACAATATCTTGGAGAAAAACGGTATATAATTATATTGGATATGGAGCATCTGTCGGAGGATCCTATAATTTCTTTTCTTGTTTCTCTGTAGGGGGAGAATTAACTCTTGATAGACGAGGCGTATCTGGAATTTCTTTAAGTATAGGAGCTTGATATTCTGTTTGGAAGGGCGAGGGACACTTTAACGGAACAATAACAGTATATATACCCTTAAATAGCAAAACAACTTCTCGCTATAGCCCTCAATATATAAGAAATCAAATTAGGAAGCAACTCTATTTTAGAATAAGACAAAGACGAAGATAGAGGGAAAACTATGATACCTAAAAAAACATATAAAATTGCTGTAAATTTCAGCAAGCTATTGATTTCTTATTTGGCGGTCGGAGCATTATTGCTGTTATTAATTATGCTTATTCTTAATGGTAAAGTCCCGAATTTTGAAATGATATGTTCTGTTTATTCAATAATTTTCTTCGTAGGTTTTATGGCGCTTGGCGGAGTAGGCTTACATTTCGTTCATATGTGTGGCTGTCCGTTTTGCAGAGCCGGCAAACATATTGTTCGTGACGACAAATATGATGCGGAACTTAAAAAAGCCGGTAAAGCAGGAGAATTTACTTGTCCGCGCTGCGGAAAGCGCATTTATATCGGATAAGGCAGAGAGGACGGTAATATGTGTTCTCGTCCCCTTGCGCCGTCTATGAAATTCAAGCACTGAGGCACACGGACTTACAACAAGATATATCTATAATGCAGACGGAAATTTAGTCCAAACCGTGTATCCGCATCAATACAATCCCGCGAATGATAATTTGGATATATCCGGCGGTGTAAACGAGTATACGGACAGCACTATCGGTGAAATAGCGACATATGATGAAAACGGCAATGTTTTAACATACACCGATTCATTCGGCAAAACAACCGTTAACACATATGACTCAGAATCATCAAAACTGGGTTACTCCTATTTTCATGTGTTACATGGCAAATATTCTTTCAAAAATGTAACGCATTGTTCGTCCTCAAGCTCACAAGATTATTTAATTCACAAATTATTCACTTGACATTAACGGTAAGCGGCGTTAAAATGAAATTGGTAAAATTTGCACGGCTTCTTGCTTGCGGTGGGTTAGTACCGCAAACGAAAAGACCGCGACCCACACTTTTTGCTCACCGCTTTCGACCTACCCGACGCCTTTAGGACGGACAAAGTGCGAACTTCGGGAGTTATAGGCTAAGGGTGCAAGGTTTGATGTGAAATAATGCGGCGTGTCCGCAATGATTTTGATTTGAGTAATGAGTCCGTTTATGTTTTTTCATGCCTAGTAATGGAAAGTAGCCGAGACAGGCCAAGGCGAAATCCATCGTTCCGCACAACCCGCAGAACAAGGAAAATCCCGCCTGTCTTGCTGTCGGACATGCTTTAGCGTGATCGGGACTGACGGCAATATCAAATGACCATTTACAACCCGTGTATAGGGGCAGTCTGCCCTGACGGTTAAAGCTCATACGTGAGTCCATAAGAGAAAAAGGTGGAAGAGTACAGCATTATTGTTGTACTCTTTTCACTACCAGAAGAAAACTTGTTGTTTTTGCTCCCGGAGGCGGAAAGTCAACCTATAAACTTTTTGCCCTTTTTAAGAAGGAGGTGGTGCCATGGTTAATACACTGTATTTCTGTATCCATAGCATTTGGGCATATTTTAAACTTGTCTCCGCCTCCGAGTGCAGAACAATCGGTTAACCGAAAATCGGGGTTGTCTTATTGACAATTAACCCGCAAAACAACAACTACAACAAAGAAGTAAACAGTTTTTCAGACTCCGTTAAAAAGTATCTGAAGATCAAAAAAATGACACAAGCTGATTTAATCAGAAAGAGTATGTTAACAAGAACTACCGTAAGCCGTATATGCCGTAACAGCAACGATAAAGGCAGTACATATCAGCCTACAGATCGCATTGTTATGAGCGTTTGTGTGGCTTTAGGGTTAGATTCAAAAGAAACAAAAGAATTGTTCAGTCTCGCATTCCCCTATTTGAAATGTTGGGATAAAATAATAGCCGAGAAAATGAACATCGATCAAGCAAACAGCTTCCTTTATGACGAGGGATTGCCTCTGTTGGGAAGCCCCATAGACGAGTAAAATTGTATGCCGTCCTGCTTTTTGCAGGACGGTCTTTTTTTGTTTCGCCGGGGAAGCAAAACGCACCTGTTAAATCTGATACAATGCAATCAGGTTAAGGGTGCGCGCCAAACCTGAATAAAATTAAAAAAGGAGAAACAAAAAATGTTAAACATTCGTGATTTGAAAATTGATCCTGCGTCTCTCGGCGCAAAAAAGCTGTTGGTGGATATTGTCCCGACATATGAGTATAAGGACGGACACCGCACGGAAACCGTTACCGGATACCGATATATTGTCGCTTTACCGGATTTAAGCCTTGAAAAGCTCGGCGTGAAAATTGACGGGAAACAGCTTATGGAAAAGCCGGACGGCTATGCGGAGGTTGAATTC
>OLGA01003078.1_pt1 | contig 11045 bp, 8 predicted proteins | sample 1604881 | NCBI WGS metagenome assembly OLGA01 (sample SAMEA3888896, study PRJEB22519) | human gut metagenome | biome: human gut; feature: human-associated habitat; material: faeces | place: Denmark | collected 2009
TGGGCTTTCGCACGCCGGACGACGTGGTGTATCTGGCCGACTGCCTGTCGAGCCGGGAGACGCTGGAAAAGTACCAGATTGGCTTCCTCTACGACGTTGCAGCCTACCTGAACACGCTCGAAATGGTCAAGACGCTCACCGCCCGCGCCTTCGTGCCCGCGCACGCCGCGGCCACGGAGGACATCGCCCCGCTCGCGCAGTACAACATCGACAAGGTGCTCGAGATCGCGGACATCATCACGGAGCTCTGCCAGAAACCGCAGACGTTCGAGGCGGTCTTGCAGCAGCTGTTCCGGCGCTTTGATCTCGTGATGAACTTTGAGCAGTACGTGCTCGTCGGCAGCACAGTGCGCTCCTACCTCGCGTGGCTGAAAGACAGCGGCAGGCTCTGCGCCGTCTTTGACGACAACCGCCTGCTCTGGCAGCAGGCATGAAGTGCATGCAAAAAACCTCCGCATCCGATCGGATGCGGAGGTTTTTCATTCCAGAAGTCCGTACTTTTCTTTCACACGCGCGAGTTTACGCAATAGCGGCTGATACAGCAGGAGCAGAAACACGGCCGTCGCACCCGCGTGGATGAGGTTAAATACAAACCCCGATGCGCAGGTCGCAAGCCACAGCTGCCACGAGGGCACGGCGTTGTACATGAGCATGCTCGCCGTATCGAGCAGCACGCCGTAGACGATGAGCACTGAGAAAAAGCCGTAGAGCAGCAGCGGCACAAGCCGTACCTTCCGCCCGGCAAACAGCACGCCGCCGAGAAAGCCCACGAGCCCGAAGCCGAGCATCTGCCACGGCGTCCACGGCCCCTGACCGAAGAAAAAGTTTGAGATCAGGCCCGCCGCTGCGCCGGTGACAAAGCCCGCCTCCGGCGTGAAGGCCACGGCCGTGAGGATCACGATCGCGCACACGGGCTTGCACTGCGGCAGCCAGTAAAACGCCGCGCGCCCGGCCACGGCCAGCGCCGTCATCGTTGCAAGCAGCACGAGCTCGCGCGCCTGCGGTCTGCGGCCTTCAAACCGCAGCACGAACGGCACGAACATCAGCCCCACGAGCAGCAGCGACGTGAGGTAGTACTTCCGCTCGTCCCACACGCACACGAACACCGCCATCAGCGCCGGGATCGCCACGAGCAGGATGCCGAGCGCGGCCCAGGTGCGCCGCGTCAGTCGGTGAGACATTGTACGACCTCCCCGCACAGCACCGCGCCGGGCGCGGCCTCACGCGCGATGCGCGCGGCCGCCGTGGTGTAAAAATAATGATCGGAGAAAAAGGCGCGCGCGGCGTTTTCCGTCACGACCTCGCCGCGAAAGAGCAGGCCGCAGCGGTCGGCATACTGCGCGCAGAATTCCACATCGTGGGAAACCAGGACGATCGTCTTCCCCTCTTCAGTCAGTTCCTTTAAAATTGCCGCAAACTCTTCCTTAAAAGCGGCGTCCATTCCCTTGGTGGGTTCATCCAGCAGGAGGATCCGGGGCTTCAGGATCAGGAGTTTTGCCAGAGCCGCCCGCTGCTGCTCCCCGCCGCTTAAGTCATAGGGATGCCGGGCCAGCAGGTGGGTGATCCTCGTCTGCGAGGCTGCTTTGCAAATACGGTCGTTTTTCTCCTCTTTGGAAAGCGGCAGCCCCGAAAGCGCCTCCGCAAGGTCCAGTTCCACGGTATTTTTGACAAACAGCGTCTTCGGATCCTGGGGCAGCATACAAACGCCTTTTTCCGCCACCGGATTCCCCCGGCAGGGCTTCCCATCATACAGGATCTTCCCGCGGTAAGGCTTCCTGATGCCGCAAAGCACCGAAAGCATGGTGGATTTTCCCGAGCCATTCCCGCCGACTACGGCAAACAGCGTTCCTCCCGGCACCTGCAGGGAAAGATCCTTCAGCACGTCTTCCCCGTTTTTTTCATACCGGAACCAGACCTCTTTCAGTTCCAGTGCCGAAGCCCCATCGGGCTTTTTCTCTTCCGGAAGGCAGTCTGCCGTTCCCGGCTCATAGTGTTCCTCTAAAAACCGCCGCCCATCCCGGACGGTCAGGGGGCATTCCCCCGCCCCCTCCAGCCCGCTCCAGATCCGTGCCGGAGCCGGAAGCGCCCGGGTCATAGCGCTTTTCTGCTGCCGCAGCTGCAGTGACGCTTCCGCCGGCGTACCAAAGGCGGCCGCTTCCCCTTCTTCCAGCACCAGCACCCGATCGGCCAGAGGAAACGCTTCCTCCAGCCGGTGCTCCGAAAGGATCACCGTGGTACCCACTTCCCGGTTGATCTTCCTGACAGCATCCAGAAATTCCGCCGCCGCAATGGGATCCAACTGGGAGGTAGGCTCATCTAAGATCAGCACGGAAGACCCCATGGCCATCACCGACGCCAGATTCAGAAGCTGTTTCTGCCCACCGGAAAGATTCGTCACCGGCTTATAAAACCAGTTCTGGATCCCGAAAAAGTTGGCCATTTCCGCAACCCGAAGCCGGATCCGGCTGTTTTCCATCCCAAGGCTTTCCAAGCCGAAGGCCAGCTCATGCCAGACCTTGTCGGTAACAATCTGGTTTTCCGGATCCTGCTGGATGAAGCCAATCTCAGACGACTGCTGCCGGAAATCTACTTCCTCCAAGGGCTTCCCCCCAAAAAGGATCCGCCCTTCCCGCTTGCCGTGAGGGGTGAGGACCGTTTTCAGGTGCCGCAGCAGGGTGCTTTTCCCACAACCCGACTGCCCGCAGAGCAGGAGAAATTCCCCCTCCTCCACGGTGAAACTCAGATCTCTTAATGCCCGCTTTTCCCCTTCGGGATAGGTAAAACTTAAATTTTCGACTGTATACGCCGCCATTGCAGATCCTCCCAAAGGTCGAGCCCCAACGGCACCAGCAAAAACGCCGCATAGGCAAAAACCGTAACGATACCGAAGGCGCCCACGTCCTTCACGGCAAAAGAAGGATAATACCGCACTTTCCCCGCACCTAAGAAAAAGCCTGCCGCAGCTACGGCCGCAAGGCCTCCCATGATCCCTAAAAGCACCCGATCCCGGGTATCCAGCCGGTAGAGCTGAAAGCTGCTCCGCCCCTTTAAGCCGTAGCCTCGGGAACGCATGGAATCCGCCGTTTCGATCCCGCTTTCCAGCGCCCAGGTGATCAGAATCGACAAAATATGAAGCCCGTTTTTCGCTCTTTGCAGCAGATTTCCGCTTTTCTGGTCCCGACCGATGCACCGCTGCCCTTCGGTGATCCGGTTAAGCTGCGCCCGGAACTTCGGGACAAACCGCAGTGCCATGGAAAGAACCAGCGACAATTTCGGGATCACCCGACCGAAAAGGGCTAAAAATTTATCGGAGGTCATGACGGCGTTGTAGCAGCCGAACCAGAGGATCACCGATGCAAATAACGTTCCCATGATCCCGCCGTAAACGATGGATTCCAGCGTAAGGGGGTTGCCGTTTTTAAAGTAGGTCAGGATGGTGGCGCCCTGATGGCTGAAAAGCGGATTGATCAGCGCCACCAGCAAAGCCGTGGGAAAGAGCCACAGGATCCCGCCCTTGGAAGTGCCTTTTTTCCGGAGGTATCCATGATAAATCGCCCCTGCCAGCAGGGAGATCCCCAAAAACACCGGGTGGGTCAGGAACATGGCACAACCGATGGAGCCTGCGAAAAAGAAGAAGTTGACCGCCGGGTGGCATCGGGAAAATGCGTCGTTCATGAACCTTCTCCTCCTGCCAGATAATCGCAACCAAGGTCCCTCCCAAGGTCACAGGTATAGAGCCATTCCACCTGATCGCCGTCTTTTAAAACGTACCGGCTGCAGCCGTAGTTCGGGAACCAGCCGTTGACCTGATACATCCAGCCGCTTAAAGAGCCGCAGTCGAATTCGTAGAGGTTGTGGATGCCTTCGATGTAGCAGCTGTTGTACATGGGAGTGGAAGAATATTCCATATGGATCTTCCGCTCCCGTGTCTCCCTCAGAAGGACGTCAAATACCGATTCTCCCTCGTAAAATACGATGGTCGTCTCCGGAAGGATCACCCCATCGGACGGGAGGACGGATTCCTTATCCATGTTGAATTTGTCCATATTCTGCAGGATGGTGTCACAGCGGATGGTCAGGGTGCAGGTATAGGAGACCGAAGGATTTTTGCTGGTCTCCTGAGGCTCCTGCGGCTGCGGTTTTCCCTCCGGGATCGGGTCGGTATGGTACTGATCCGGCTCCTTTGAGGTAGATTCGGAGGAGGGCTCCGGTGGCTCGGAAGGGGTCGAAGAAGGGTCGGAAAAGGATCCCGAAGGGCTATCGGAAGGATCCGGCGACTTGGAAGGCTCCGACGCTTCTTCAAAAGAAACATCGGAAGAAGATTCCGGAACCGATTCCTCCGTTTTCTCCGAAGACGGTTCTCCGATTTCCTCCATAGAGCTTTCAAAAGAAACCTCCGACGGCTCCGAAACAGCCGAAGAGGAAACGAAAGACGTTTCGCTCTCCCCTGCCTGACCGCAGCCGGTGAAAAGCAAAGCGGCCGAGCATACGCCGATGAGGATCCTCCAAACTTTTTTCATGTTCTTCTCCTTTATATGGAAGTATGAAAAGCGCCGCCCCCTATTGAAGGGCGCTAAAACAAATTAGCTTTTATAAAAAGGTTACCTTTTAAGGGCAGCCGGGTACTTCTCTTTTGGATCGTCTGTTTTTAAGACGATGGTGTAAGTGGAAACGGGACGGTTCCCGTTGGTTTTGAGGGAAAAGGACTTTTCAAAATCCGGCTTCTCTATTATAAAGCACCTGAATAAAGGAAGCAAGCAGTTTTGAGGCTGCCTGCTGCTTTTGAAACAAAAAGGAAGAAGGGAGGAAGCAAACTGCCCCCTCCTTTCCATTTTTTCTTAGTCCGCCAGACGCCCGGAAGCGTCTACCCGATATCCATCGGGGGTAACGGCGCTTGTCAGCATTGCGCCGGAACGATCAAAATAGTACCAAACGTTGTCCACTTTCTTCCAGCCGGTCTGCATGCCGCCCCAGGGGAGGAGATAGTACCAGCTGCCGGAGATTTGCTTCCAGCCGGTGACCATTTTTCCGTTGGTGCCGAAGTTATACCAGATACCGTTGACCATCTGCCAGCCGGTGACCATGACGCCCTTGCTTCCGAAGAAGTACCAGTCGCCATCCACCTGCTGCCAGCCGGTCAGGGCTTCCTCCGGGAAGCGGAAGCTCCAGTTTCCGGAAGCATCCTTCTGCCAGATGCCGCCGTCTTGAGTAGGATAGGAGAAGATCGTTTCGCCGAAGGAAGCTGCAGTCTGCAAAGTGCCATCGGTGCCGGCAAAGTACCAGCTGTCCCCTACCCGGAACCAGCCGATCTGCATGCCGCCCCAGCTCCGGAGGCGGTAGGTCTTGCCGTTTTCTTTAAACCAGCCGGTCTCCATTTTTCCGTCCATGTCAAAGTGGTACCAGACACCGTCGATCTTCTGCCAGCCGGTGAGAGGTGCGGGGGTCTCCCCTGCCCAGAATTCCCAGTGGCCGTCGGAATACTGCTTCCAAGTGCCGGAATTGTCCTTCGAAGCGTATTCCTTCAGGGGTTTTTCACCCTTTGCGGAGGAGGTATGATCGTAAATGGGGGTGCCGCCGGTGGTCAGGCGCTGATAGGAAAGAAGCGCCAGCGCCGCCTGATCGGTGGCCATGGCGGAAACAACGCCGCCTTCGGATCCACCGCCGGTGGGGTCGCCGGCCTGAACGTGCAGGAATCCGCCGCCTTCCGCCTCATAAGCAAGAAGGGCTTCCAGCAGACTGTGGCCGTTTTTGATGAAGCGGGTGTCCTTCTGGGGATCGATGCCCAGTCCGCAGAGAGCGATGATGACCTGAGAAGCGGATTCCGAATTCACGGAGCCCCAACTGGCAAAGCCGCCGTCCTCCCGCTGCAGTTTAGAAAGCACCTGTAAGCCCCGGTCGATCACCGCAGCCACGTCCTTTCGATCCCGGTAAGGGGTCAGCGCCTGAATCGCCATAGCGGTCAGGTCCGGATCCGCAGAAGCACCGTTCAAGTCAAAGCCGCCGCCAGCCACTTCGTTCGCCAGGATCGCTTCGATGTATTTTTCCCGGACAGATTCATCCGAACCCTGATAGTTTCGGGTATCCAGCGCAATCAGCGCATAGATGGAGCCGTTGATGCCCTGAGCGCTCACCTTGTCCACGTTCATGAGCTTTTCCACCAGATCATAGCCGCCCACATCGGTGGCATCCTTTCCGATGGCGGCAAGGCCCATGATGACACGGGAGTATTCGGTGTACTTCCGGTCGCCGCTTAAAATGCCGCCGTTTTCCTGCAGAGCCTGAACGACATTTGCATAGTAGCCGTCGTAGTAGCCCGAAGCCACGGGGTATTTGCCGCCGGCCAGAGCCATCACCGACCACTCGCCGCCGAAGGTGCCGACGGTCGGCTCTGTCACGGTGCGGTAGATGTAAGCAAGGGCCCGCTGCAGCACATCGTCCACGTTTATCGTAGACTGATCGGGGTCGTTATCGCCAATGGTGCTGTCCTTTTTCACGGCATCCATGGCCGTTTTTGCGTTGGCGAGAGCTTTTGCAACCGCCGCCTTATCCGCCGCTTCCTCAATGGCTTTTTTACCGGACTCGAGGATCTCGGCGAGAGCGGCTTTACCGGCCTCGTCGTATTCGGAAGGATCCTTGTAGTTCTGGAGCTCCGCCAGAGCGGCACCCTTAGCTTCGGAAAGCTCCTTCCGGTCGGTGTAATCCTTGGCAATGGCGTCCAGAGAGGCTTTGGCTTCGGAGAGAGCCTTCTTTACCGCAGCTGCATCTTCAGCCGCCTCAATGGCTTTCTTGCCGGAGGCAACGGCTTCTTCCAAAGCCTTTCCGGTGGCTTCGTCAAAATCGGAGGGATCCTTATAGGCTTCCAGCTCCGCTGTTGCGGCGTCTTTGGCTTCCTGCAAAAGCTCCGCCTCCGATTTTGCCACCTTCACGGTGAAGTCCGGCAGCTGGCAGAAGTACCGCTCCAGAATCGGTGCGTTTAAGTTGGGATCACCCTGACCGTAAACGCCCTTGTCGGCGCCCAGCTTGGACCCCCACCAGGAGGAGAAGATCCGGCCGCCGGTAAAGGTATAGTCTCCCGGCTCATCAAAGGTCACATCGAAGGAGTTCTTAGTTGCCAGGTCCCACTGGCTGCAATAGCCCTTGAAGGTCTCGTCGGAGATGGATTCGTTCGTATACTCGACGTAGGTGCCCTTTCCGCCCCAGAAGTTCGGGATGGTGGGATTATAGATCGTCGCCAGCTTGTAGACCGGGTTTGCGATGCCCTTAAAGGAGATCGTTGCCGTGTCGCCGGTTTCCAGAGGCTTGCCGGGGTTCGACTGATTGGCCACGTTGATCTCGATCTTTCTGGCATCGATGACCTGATAGAAGTACCGGGTGCCCTTGTCGTTTTTGGCGGTGACCCCGATGATATTGCTGCGGTTTTCCAGCGGGAGGACGTATGCGCCGTCTTTTCCGCCCTTCACCTCATAGCCGTTGCAGGTCACCTTGACGGAATCTGCATTGTCCACGGCGAGGTAGTAGGTGTAATCTACCGTGTCGCCGTCGGTGAAATAGATGGTGTCGTAGGAGGTCAGGGGCTCGCCAACTTCGATGGAGGCCTTGGGACGAATGGAAATGCCGGTATCCGCCGGATCTTCCTTTGACACGGAAAACACTACATAAGCCGCATTGGAAGCGGCGGTAGCGCCGTATTCCGTACCCTTATATTCCACGGCATCGTAGGTCACCTTGATGATGGTGTTACCGGGTCTTTTCGCCGTGACGGTCACCTTATCGTCGGTTTTGTCGGCGTCTAGCTCGACGCTTCTGCCGCTGACCACCTCGAAATGGAAGGTGGGACGGAAAACGTCGTTTGCCACTGCATCGCTGACGATCTGGGGCACCCGGCGGGGGTAGATGTCCGCTGTTTCCCCGACCTGCAGTTCCTTGAAATCATACTGGAGCCAGAGATCGTTTTCAAAATCGTCGGGAATGTCGGAGGGGACGGGAGGCTCTTCCGGATCCGGTTCTTCGCCACCGTTTGCCAGAAAGTTGAGAGCCGCTTTCGCCGCTTTGAAGGCATTAACGACGGCCTGGGCGTCTTCGGCGTTCTGAACGTTGTTGATGCCCTCCTCTACCTCTTGCTCCCAATCCTTGCCGTTTTCATCGTTCTGCTCCGAGCGGCGGTAGTTGTAAAGATACTCCGAAGCGGCGTCTTTCCGCTCGCTCAGGTAATTGTTTACCACATCCCAATCGTACTCATTGATCATAGAGTCGTAGGTCTGGTTCACAACGTAATTCAGAGCCTCCTCCGTCACGCCGTCGGTAATATCCCCGCAGATCCAGCCGGGGGCTTTGGAGGAGAGATCGGCTTCCGTCAGGTCCTTGACCACATCGGAAACCGTCAGGGCGTCCGGAAAGAGCTTCCAGAGGTAGTCGCCCATGATGAGGTTGTTGGCAACTTCCTCCGTGACGTCCGACAGGAACTGGGTCATTTCGGTCTTATCGGCCATTTCCGCCGATGCGCCCCAGCCGGCGCCGATGTCGTAGCCGTAACCGTAGGTGGAAAATTGCAGGCGGATCACGTCGCCCTTTTCGGGGCGATACTGACCCATGCCCACACTGGCCATCTGTCCGTTTACGGTATACATCCAGCCGGACATGGAAGTATAATCGAACTGTCCCAGCCAGTCGTCTTTGTTTTCTTCCAGCGTGACGTTGTTGTCTTCCAGATAGTCCTTCATGTAACCGGGCAGGCAGACGTAGCCTTTGTCGACGCCCTTCAGCGCCGACAGATAGCCGGAGCTATATTCCGCTTCGATCCCGGCCTCTTCAAAGGCACGGAGGATCACATCGGCACAGGTATCTCCCTCATAAAAATCCACCTTGGTGGGATAATAGAAATACCCCTGACCCAATGTGAACGCTTCACCGGCCAGAACCACCTGGCCCTTGACCTCTTTTGTTTCTCCGTCTCCTGCAAAAACCGGCACGGCAGCCGATAAGGCGATGCCTGCAGCCAGCAGCGAGGCGGTGATCCGTTTCCAGACTTTTTTCAGTCCCACGAACACTCTTCCTTTCCTTTTTTCTGAAAAAGAAAAAAGCAGCCTCTTTTTGTGGGCTGCATTCTATATGTCCGCGTATTTTTGGCAACACGAAACACACCAACCTGGTCCCCACCGACAGATTGTTGGCTGATCCCGGCAGGTCTCCTGACTTAGAGCTTCAAACCTACTCTGCGTGCCTTCCCGCTTTCGCAGTGACCTTTCCGCATTCCGTAGCCCTTACAGTAGAGTGAGCTGTCCCGGATTCTCACCGGGTTCCCTTTTCATCCATGGCAAGCATGGAACCGCAATCAGTAGTTCTTCTATTTCCTTCCTATTGTGACACGGATCCGCCGCTTTGTCAAGGGAAAAGGGCCTTTTATAAAGAAAAGCCGGACTCTTTCCAGAGTCCGGCTGCGGTTTTTTTATTTGGCGTGGAAGAATTCCAGAATTTCTCCGTCGGGGCCTTTTACGAAAGCGATCCGAACCGGGAAGGGGGTCTCCGCAGGGATGGTCGCATCCTTGGGGGCGTCCACCGACTCGGCGCCGGCTTTCAAGGCAGCCTCATAGGCTCCATCGGGATCGGTGGTGGCGATGGCAAGGTGCATGAACCTGGCGTTTTCCTGCTCCTCTTTGGTGCCCTTGGCAAAAAGCTCGATGAGGGCGCCGTTCCCGAAGTCCAGCATGGCGATGTGGTTTTCCCCTTCGCCCCAGCCCCGAACGTAATGACATCCCAAGCCCTCAACGTAAAATTTCATTGACCGGTCAAAATCCGATGCATACAGCGCAATGTGGTGGAAACCGGCGTTTTTGATGACTGTGTTTTCCATACGAATCCGTCCTTTCGTCCAGCCGGCGGAAAGCGTCCGGCCTTACCCTTATCATACCGCAAAAGCAGGCGGCTGTAAAGTCGGTTCCCGTAAAAATACGGCGGCGGTTTCGTTTAAAACCGCCGCCGCAGCTGTTCGTCAGTCCCTTGTGTCCACCAGATCGTTTTTCCGAAAAAAAAGAGAGATGCTCCAAAGTGCTGCGAGTCCCACGATGCTGAAGATAATCCGGCTGAATACGGCGTCCTGCCCGCCGAAAATGGCGCCTACGAAATCAAAGCCGAAAAGCCCGATGGAGCCCCAGTTCAGCCCCCCGATCACCACAAGTGCCAATGCGATCTTATCGATCATTCTCAAACCACTCCTCCATTAATTTTTCAGATTATTTACAATTGCCGGGCTGATATTAGTATGGAGACTCTTTCCTTTTTTATTCAGTTGTGGTAAAATAAGAGAGATCTTAACGATTTTGGAGGGCATCATGACACCGATTCAATGGACGATCCTTGCCGCAGCGGTCGCAGCTGTGATTCTTATTCTTATCCTCATCCGCCTTCTCCTCGTCTGGAATGACCGCAAGAAGGGCGTGGATGGGACGAAAAAGGTTTCCCGGATCTTAAAACGCTTTGCGGGGATTCGCAGCTTTAAGGTCTTAAACGACCTCACCCTGAAAACGGCGAAAAAAAACGTGCACATTGATCACATCCTCATCGGGTTTTTCGGAATCATGGTGGTCAACACCCAGAATCTCCCCGGCAGCATCTACGGAGACGGGCGGGGCAAAAACTGGACCCATGTGGTCACCAAAAACGGCCGGGAGGCCAAGACTTCCTTCCCGAACCCGCTTCTGGAAAATCAGCAGGCGGTGGACGCCGTGCGGGAGGTTCTTTCCACCAACGGCGTTTACAAAGTGAACATTGAAAGCTGGGTGGTCTTCACTCGAAAGAAGGCTTCTTTGAACCTTCCGAAAGGGCTTTCCGTGCTGGGGATCAAGAATTTTAAGAAGCTCCTTAAAAAATCCAGATATTCCGCCGACGGGAACGTGAACGTCCCTCAGGTCGCTTCCCTTCTTTCAGCAAACAGCGTAAAATAAGGACCGCAAAAAACGCCTCCGGATCGGATCCGGGGGCGTTTTTTGATTTATTAAGTACTTTAGCAAAAAGAAAATAAACCCCCAGCTCTGCTGGGGAGAGTAAAA
>OLGA01003087.1_pt1 | contig 11007 bp, 5 predicted proteins | sample 1604881 | NCBI WGS metagenome assembly OLGA01 (sample SAMEA3888896, study PRJEB22519) | human gut metagenome | biome: human gut; feature: human-associated habitat; material: faeces | place: Denmark | collected 2009
TGGCGGGGATCGACCTTGTAGGCGTTCAGATCGTCCATGCTCTCAAACTCGGACACGAGCACGGCGTCGTAGTTGCCCTCGCCGATATTTCTTGCGACCTCGCACTTTTTCAGCTGCGGGATCACGCCGTCGAGCGCGGCGAGCTTCGTGAGAAACTCGTCGGCTTTCTCCTCGGTGCCTTCACGGAACTTCCACATGACGATATGACGGATCATTTCTTCTCTCTCCTTTTTTATCTGTTGTTGTAGACCTCGATGGCCTTTTTGAGAATGTCCATGGCACGCTCGATCTTGTGGCTCTCGATGACGTAAGCCATGCGGACCTCGTTTTTGCCCTTGCCGGGCGTTGCATACATCGACGCGCCGGGGGCGAACATCACCGTCTCGCCCGCGTCGTCAAACTCCTCGAGCAGCCACTGCTGGAACTTGTCGGCGTCGTCCACCGGCAGCGCGGCCATCACATAGAACGCGCCGCCCGGCACGTCAAAAACAACACCGGGGATCTCGCGCAGCTTGCGGCAGAGGGTGTCGCGGCGCTTTTTGTACTCCTCGCGCACAGCGTCAAAATACGCAGGGCCAACGCTGTACAGCGCCGTGCAGGCAACCTGATCGAGCGTTGCGACAGAAAGGCGCGTCTGGCAGTATTTCATCGCGTGGCTCATAAATTCCCGGTTCTTGGAAATGAGGCAGCCCACACGCGCACCGCAGGCGGAAAAGCGCTTGGACACGGTGTCGATGACGATGATGTTGTCACTTGCCCGCTCAGCAAATTCACCGAAGGACTGGAGCTTCTCCCCGCCGTAGACGAACTCGCGGTACGCCTCGTCACCGATGAGGAAGAGGTCGTGCTTGACCGCAATGTCAACGAGCATCTCCATCTCCTCGTGGCTGAGCACAACGCCCGTCGGATTGCCGGGGTTCGTGACGATGATGGCACGGGTGTGCTCGTTGATCTGCGCTTCGATCTTTTCGCGGTCGGCATAGCGGTAGCCCTCCTCGGGGCAAGTGGGAATGGGCGTGATGGACGCACCGCAGGTGCGTACCATGGTGTTGTAGTTGGGATAAAACGGCTCAGGAATGAGAATTTCGTCGCCGTCGTCAAGAATGCACTGGAGCGCGATCTGAAGCGCCTCGCTGCCGCCGGCGGTGACGTAGATCTCACTTTTGTCAAAGTGCATGTCGAGCTTGTCGTAATAGTTCTGGATCGCGTCGATCAGCTCAGGGATGCCCGGCGAGGGCGCATAGGCCAGCACCGGCTGCTCGAAATGGCGAACTGCCTCGAAGAACGCGGGAGGGGTCTGCACGTCGGGCTGACCGATGTTGAGGTGATAGACGTTGACGCCGCGTGCCTTGGCTGCCACCGCGTACGGGTGGAACTTGCGCATTGGAGACAGGCCGCATTTTTCTACCTTGCTGGAAAATTTCATAAAACGCACTGTCCTTTCTGAATTTTGAGAATAAGATAGCCTGAACGCCACGGCAATTGCCCGCGGCGTTCAGGCTGTAGGAGGGGATGACTCAGCGCCTATTAAAGATAATTATTTACCGAAGGCGATACAGCATGCTCACGATCTGAGCGCGGGTGCAGGTGGTGTCGGGGGAGAAGAGACCGTTGCCGACACCGCCGGTGACGTTCTGCTCTGCCGCCCAGGCAACTGCAGGAGCATAGTAGGCGTCAGATGCAACATCGGTAAAGGAGGCAGCGGCGGAGGCGGTCTTGCTGCCGTTGGCGCGCCACAGGAAAGTCACACCCTGAGCGCGGGTGCAGGGAGCGTCGGGGGAGAAGGTCGTGGCACTGGTACCGGTAGTGATGCCGTTTTCAACAGCCCACAGAACAGCCTTGCAGTAGTAAGCGTTGGCTGCAACGTCGGTGAAGGGATTGCTGGCAGTCTTCGGCTCCGGGCTGCCGCTGGCGCGCCACAGGAAGGTCACGATCTGAGCGCGGGTGCAGGAGGCGTTGGGGGAGAAGGTCGTGGCGCTGGTGCCGGTGGTGATGCCCTTCTCGACGGCCCAGTTGACAGCGTCATAGAAGTAGTCGCCGGGCTTGACATCGTTGAAGCCCTTCTGGCTGGGCTGCTCGGGCTGGGAAGGCTGAGAGGGCCGGACGGGCGTGCTGGGCTGAGACGGGATGACCGGCACGGAAGGCTGCTCCGTGTTTTCGCCGAAGAGGTCCGCGAGGATCTCGGCGGCACTCATGTTGGCGTAGCCATCGGGGTCAGTCAGACCGGTGCCGTCGAGGTTCCAGCTGAAGTTGCCGGACCACTTCTCTTTGAAGGAACTGCCGGTGGCGGGGGCCGCGTAGGAGTCATAGCTTCTCAGCACGGCGTCATAGCGGGTGCTCCACTCGGGGTAGTACTTGGTCATGTACTTGGTGACGAGCTTGTAGGCCTCGCAGTTCTTGTCGTCATCGCTGTTGGGGTTGAGGGCGCTGAGCTGAACGCCGCCGCCGCCCTGACCGGCCTTGCTGTCGGAAGGCGTGGAGTGCAGGAAGACGATGGAGCCGTCGTCGCAGACGCCGAGGACGGTCCACACGTGGCCGCTCATGCTGAAGATGTCGCCGGGCTTGAAGGACTTGATATCGCGCGTCCAGGTGCCCCAGCCCTTGTCAGCAAAGGTCTTGGCCATCTTGGTGGAGCTCATCACGTAGCCGTCGTTGTCGGTGTTGACGGAATTCTGGGTGTGCATCACGTTGTAGACGACCCAGCCGACGTAACCGGAGCAGTCGAGACCGGCATAGTAGTACTGGTTCCAGCTGTTGTGCGGATAGTAGCTGTGCGCGGGGTCAGCACTGTTCTTATAGGTGTAGTTGGCATCCTGCTGCTGGAAGAAGTCGATCCAGCTCTGGGAGAGGCCGATGGTCATGGACTGGTTGGAGGAAAGATCGTCCTGCCAATCCCAGCCCGCGCCGTAGACGTACAGCGTAGTGCCGACGGGTTCGAGAGCGGTCTTGAGGTAATTCTTGAGAGTCTTTACGCCTGCCGTACCGCTGACGGGAGCGGTGTAGGGCTTGGCAATAAAGGTGAGGTAAACGGTGTCGCCGTAAACCTTCGCGGTCTTGCCGACGGGATAAGAGGCAACGGTGACAGCGGTGGCGCCGGCTTCGGTGTTGTCGATCTGGTACATGGCGGTATAGGGATACTCCTTGCCGCCGATGGTAACAGTGCTGGTGCTCATCTCGGTGATCTTACCCTCAGCCGCGGCCTTGGCAGTGGAGGCAGTCGTAACAACGCTGTTCTCGACGGTCAGGTTGTAAACATAGCCCTCCTGAAGGGTGTTCTGGATGCTGTAGCGGCCATCGTTGGCAACCTTGAACTCAACGACCTTGCCGTCTGCGAAGAAGCGGTGGATGAAGTTGTCCTTGCCGGGGTTCTTGGAGGAGACGGTGCCGTAATTCTTCACGCCGAGATACACGGCGTTTTCATAGCTGCCGTCCACCTCGCCGAAGAGGTCTGCGAGGATCTCGGCGGCGCTCTTATTAGCGTAACCCTCGGGGTCGGTCAGACCGGTGCCGTCGAGGTTCCAGCTGAAGTTGCCGGACCAGGTCTCTTTGTACTCGGTGCCGGTGGCGGGGGTGGCGTAGGAGATGTAGCTTCTCAGCACGGGGTCATAGCGATCGCTCCACTCGGGGTAGTACTTGGTCATGTACTTGGTGACGAGCTTGTAGGCCTCGCAGTTCTTGTCGTCATCGCTGTTGGGGTTGAGGGCGCTGAGCTGAACGCCGCCGCCGCCCTGACCGGCCTTGCTGTCGGAAGGCGTGGAGTGCAGGAAGACGATGGAGCCGTCGTCGCAGACGCCGAGGACGGTCCACACGTGGCCGCTCATGCTGAAGATGTCGCCGGGCTTGAAGGACTTGATATCGCGGGTGAATTCGCCCCAGCCCTTGTCAGCAAAGGTCTTGGCCATCTTGACGGCGCTCATCACGTAGCCGTCGCTCTTATCGTTGGTGGTGCTCTCAGTGTGCATCACGTTGTAGACGACCCAGCCAATATAGGCCGAGCAGTCCACACCAGCATAGTAGTACTGGTTCCATTTGTTGTGCGGATAGTAGCTGTGCGCGGGGTCGGCGCTGTTCTTGTAGGTATAGTTGGCATCCTGCTGCTGGAAGAAGTCGATCCAGCTCTGGGGCAGGCCAATGGTCAGCGCCTGGTTGGAAGAGTTCACATCCTGCCAGTCCCAGCTGCCGCCGTAGACATAGAGCGCCGTGCCGACGGGGTTCATCGCGGTCTGGAGGTAGTTCTTGAGGGTGCGCTCACCGGGCTTGCCGCTGACGGGCGCGTTGTAAGGCTCGGCGATAAAGGTGAGGTAAACGGTGTTGCCGTAAACCTTCGCGGTCTTGCCGGCAAGCGCGGTGAGATCGGTCACGGCGGCAACGGCGGTGGCGCCGGCGGCGGTGTTGCTGATCTCGTAGATGTGGTAATAGGGGGCACTCGTGCCGTCCTCGAAGGTCACTCTCGTGGCGTTGATCTCCTTGATCGTGCCTTCGGCGTCGGCCGTGGCAGCGGCGGCGTCGGTCACGACACCGTTTTCAATCGTCAGATCGTAGACATAGCCTTCCTGAAGCTTGTTCTGGACGGCATACTTATCGTCACTGCTGGCAATGGTGTACTGCACTTCTTCACCGTTGGTGTAGAAGCGATGGACAAAGTCGGGCTTGCTGTCAGCTTCCACGGTGCCGTAATCCTTCACGCCGAGATACACGTAAGTCTCGCTGCCGGCGCTGGTCGAGCCGTCTGCCTCAAGGGCGGAAGCCGGCGCGACCAGAAGCGTGGAAAGCATCGTGAGGACAAGTAGCAATGAGCAAAGTCTTTTCTTCATGTGATGAATTCCTCCTTAAATATTGTGTGATTCTGTGAATGCGCGGCGTATTATGGCGGCGGCTCCTCACCTCTCTTGGCTGCTGCAAAAGAAAAAACCCGGCAAAAGGCGCGATAAATCCACGCCTTTTGCTGGGTTTTATTTGCGGTGAAGAACGCTGTGGCATTCTCAAGCAAAGTAAAGCAGCAGTGATAATCAAGTTTTTAAAAGCATATTTATGCTACCATGTCCAGACTGCAATTGCAAGGGGGAAGGTGATAATCGTTGATTTGACCATAGTTTATGTGCCTTAGTGATTTTTTGACAAGGAATTGTTGTGCGTTATCGACAAAAATCGGCAGAATCATCTGGCTTGACAAGAAGATATTGACAACTCGGTCAATGGCCGCTATAATATAGGCAACCAATGATGCTGATACAGGGCGTTTTTGATTATATATTCCGTGCATTCTCCTGTGAAAGGAAGGACGGTTCTTTGAATCAGATCAATTCGGTTTTTATCATTGGCGAGTCCAGAACGAATTCGGACAACGCCATCACAAAAAAATACGGCACGTTTTATATGGCGTTTGAGGTCGACGACCTGACGTCCGAGGTTCTCGATTTCAGCTGTACCCATACAATTTCCACGACGGAGGCTTTCCTACGTAAACTTTTTGTGGGGCAGGTTTTTCCGGAGATCGATGTGTGGCTGGAGAACACGCTCAACAGACGATACGGCGGCTCATCCCGCCGGGCCGTACTTGTCGCTTACCGCGATGCGCTCAAGCGCTGGCGGTCAATGACGGGCAAGCCGGAAAGCGAAACCTGATTACGCATAACTGTATATGGCTGCTTCGCAGTCGCCTGCCATGAGTTCCCTCGTGGCGCCGCGTGTGAAACCCAGCAAGATCAGGCGTTGAAAAACGCTCGGTTTTGTTGGGCTTTTTTCTGTTTTGTCTTTTGCAGCGGGTCCAGGTACCGCCCCGCTGAGAAGAAATATATTTTTTGGAGGAGAAAAGTATGTTACCTGCTATTGAAAACGGTTTTACTTTCATCGCATTCCTGATGTTCCTGGCCGGCGGGCTGCTGGCAATGGAAAAATACACCAAGTGGAAAGTCTTTAACTGGGTTCCGCCGCTGGTATGGATTTATATTCTCAACATGGTCTTCTGTACCCTGGGCCTGTACAATTCCGAAGGCGTCAGTGCCGCTTACGGCGTACTGAAGAATAACCTTCTGTACGCAATGATCTTCGTCATGCTGCTGCGCTGCGACTTCCGCAAGATCGCCAAGCTCTCCGGACGCATGATCGCGATCTTCCTTGGCTGCTCGATCACTCTTGCACTCGGCTTCATCGTCGGCTTCCCGATCTTCAAGGGATCCCTCGGGGGCGGCGAGACCATCTGGGGCGCTACCGCAGCTCTGTACGCTTCCTGGGTCGGCGGCTCCGCCAACATGGCTGCCATGCAGGATGCTCTGCCGGTCGATGCCGGCGCTTACGCCTGCGCTCTTACGCTCGATACCGTCTGCTACTCCGTATGGATTGCGCTGCTGCTCTTTGCTGTGAAGTATGCCGGCAAGTGGAACAAGTCCGTTAAGGCGGACACCTCCAAGCTTGAGGCCGTTGCAGCCGCTGCCAACGCAGAGGTCGCCAACGAGAAAAAGCAGGCCAAAGCTGCCGACTGGATCTGGCTTATCGGCCTTGCTCTGATCGTCTCCGCGCTGTCTCAGAAGATCGGCCTTGTCATGAATGACGGCCTCAAGGCAATCGGCCTTGACATGTTCGACAAGGGCACCTGCACGACACTGTTCGTCACCGTTCTCGGTCTGGTCTGCGCAATGACCCCGCTCGGCAAGCTTCCTGCTGTTGAAGAGCTTTCCAGCGTTCTGCTGTACGCCGTCGTCTCCCTGCTCGCTACGCAGGCTCCGCTCAATGCGCTGGTCGAAGCTCCGATGTGGGTCGTTTACGGCGTGTTCGTTCTTGCGATCCACGTTGTCGGTATGTACATCCTCTCCAAGTTCTTCCACTGGGATCTTTGCATGGTCTCTACGGCATCGGTCGCCAATATCGGCGGTTCCGCTTCTGCGCCGATCATTGCCTGCGCCTATGACGATTCCTTTGCGGGTATCGGTGTTCTGATGGGTGTTCTTGGCGCTGCTATTGGTAATATTTTTGGTCTTGGTATGGGTGCGATCCTGCATATGATTGCTTGATCCCCGCCGGATGATTTTTCCTGCTCCTGCGGCCCGTGCCGTGGGAGCAGGATTCGCAAAGAGGTTATTTTTCATGAATATTAACGATACCTTGCAATATCTGAACATTGGCCTGCCGGACGATATCGCCCGGCGCAAGGCATGGGGCGATTTTGAAGGCGCGATCCGTCTCATCGATCTTCGTCTTGCGCAGGATAACCTGTCTGAGCCAATGCGCGCGTGCCTGACCGCCGAGCGCGAGATCATCTGCCGGATCCCGCAGAATTACCCGTTCGACCGTGCCGCCGCGCTCGCCGTGGTGCGCGCGCACATCCCCGATTTTACCGAGGAGGAATTCGACGAGCGCGTGGACGCCGGCAAAATCAGCTGGCTCTATGTCAACGGCGAGATGCACTTCCTGGACCGCTTCTTTGAGACGCTGTGCAAAGCAGATCCATCCTTTGCCGTCCGCGCGGGCGTACAGGTGCACGGTGTGGAGAGCGTGACGAAGGAGCAGGGCGAGGGCCGTCTTGACCGTGTTCGCCGTCTGATGCGCGAGAACGGCGGTATCTCCAATCGCATCCGCATCCGTTCGAGCGTCCGCGTAAACGATGATCGGTTCACACCCGGTATGTTCGTGCGCGTTCACCTGCCCATCCCCGCCGAGTGTGAGCAGCAAAGCGAGATCCGCATCGAGAAGATGTATCCCGAGACCGGCAAGCTCGCACCCGAGAATGCGGCGCAGCGCACGATCTGCTGGGAGGAGAACATGGAGGAAAACCACGAGTTCTATGTGGAGTACTCCTATGTCCACACGGCGCGCTACCACGATGTTTCCACGATGAAGGCAGACGCCGTACAGCCTGATTTCGACACGCAGGAGCAGGCGCCGCACATCGTCTTCACCCCGTTTATTCGTTCCCTTGTGGAGATGCTGACCGAGGGTGTGACCGATCCTCTGGAAAAGGCGCGTATCTTCTACGACTTCATCACGCTGAACATGAAGTATACCTTCATGCCGTCCTACTTCATTCTCGAGTGCATCCCGGATTCTGCGGCGCGCAGCTACACCGGCGACTGCGGTGTGTTTGCCCTGCTCTTTATCACCATGTGCCGCTGCGCTGGCATTCCCGCCAGGTGGCAGAGCGGCCTGACCGCTGAGCCGGACTTCTGCGGCGCACACGACTGGTCCCGCTTCTATATCGCGCCATACGGCTGGCTCTATGCCGACCCGAGCTACGGCACGGCGGCGGTGAGGGCGCAGAATGAGGAACGCCGCAAGTTCTACTTTGGCAACATCGACGCATACCGCATGGTGGCCAACAGCGAGTTTGAAGCGCCGTTTACCGTTGAAAAGCAGTTCTGGCGCGCCGACCCCTATGATAACCAGGTCGGCGAAATTGAGACCTCAGATCGTGGACTCCGGTATGAGGAATACACACGCAGCAAGGAAGTGCTTTCCTGCGAGGAGCTCGACCCGCGGGCGTAAAGTCAAAGAAAGGATTTTAAATTAGTATAATGAACAGTTATGGTTTGATCGATCTGCACTGTGACACTCTGGCAGATTGGAAGTATGCCAACACCGGCAACCCGGACACGCTGGACGATCCCGGCCGCGTGCTGCAGCTGAGCAACATGCCGAATGATGTGCATTGGGCGCAGTTCTACGCAGTCTTCATTCCGGATGAGGAGCGCGGCGATGCAGCCATCGCTTATTTTGAGAAGAACCGCATAAACTTCTATCGTCAGATGGAAAAGTTTTCCGACCGTGTGGCTCCCTGCCGCAATGCCGCCGATATGGAGAAGGCTTGGGCTGAGAATAAGACCGCCGCATTTCTGACTATTGAGAACGGCAGCGCGCTCGCCGGTGATATCACCCGTGTTCACACACTTGCCGAGCAGGGTGTGCGTGCCATTACGCTGACATGGAACGGTGAAAACGAGCTTGGCTCCGGTCACACCACTGACCATGGCCTAAGCGAGTTTGGCAAGGAAGCTGTGCGCGAGATGGAGAAAGAGGGCATTCTTGTCGACGTCTCCCACCTTAACGACCACGGTTTTGCCGATCTGCTGGAGGTGGCGGCCAAACCCTTTGTCGCCACGCATTCCAATGCCCGTGCGCTGTGCAGTCACAAGCGCAACCTCACAGACGACATGATCCGAGAGATGGTCAGGCGCGATTGCCTGATCGGTCTGAATTACTTTGTGAAGTTCCTGCGCGACGACGGCGAAGTTCACAGCCTTGACGATATCTACCGTCACACCATGCATTTCTTTGAGCTGGGAGGCAAAAAGAATCTTGCTCTCGGTTCGGATTTCGACGGTTCCCTCCTGCCGGAGTGCCTGAATACACCGGCCAAGGCGGCGTCGATTTACGAGTATCTGATCTCACGAGGCGTTTCGCAGGAGGATGCCGATGGCGTAATGTACAAGAATGCGCAGGAGTTCTTCCGGAAGAACCTGAGATAAAAACACAGTAACGATAGGTGATGCTGTGCTGAATAAGCTCATAGCGTTCGCCGCCGTGGGCATCATAGGATTGGCAGCTCCGCCTCTGTGTGATACAGAGGCGGAGCTGCTTTCTCGTGAGAAGCCTTTGCGCTGGAAATCCGGCCGGGGCTGTGGTAAAATAAGCGGCGGCGGACGCTTGGGCGTCTGCCGCCGCTGACGTTAAACCATGCAACGAAAGGAATTTCTATGGATATCATTCAGACGCTTGCCCGGGAGCTCGGCGAGAGCGCGCAGCACGTGGAAAACGTTGTGCGCTTGCTGGACGAGGGCAATACCATCCCCTTCATCGCCCGCTACCGCAAGGAGATGCACGGCGCGATGGACGACACCGCGCTGCGCACGCTCGAAGAACGCCTCCAATACCTGCGCGGCCTTGAAGAGCGGCGCGAGAGCGTGAAAAAATCCATCGACGAGCAAGGCAAGCTTACAGACGAGCTCGCCGCCGCCATCGACAATGCCAAAACGCTTGCCGAGGTCGAAGACCTCTACCGCCCCTATAAGCAAAAGCGCCGCACCCGCGCGACGATTGCGCGGGAGAAGGGGCTTGAGCCGCTTGCGGCGCTGCTCTTTGCGCAGGAGCGCGGCTGTCCCCGCCCCGAAGACGCCGCGCGCGATTTTATCGACCCGGAAAAGGGCGTGGAAACGCTCGCCGACGCCTTGCAGGGCACGAACGACATCATCGCCGAGTGGATCAGCGACGATGCCGCCGTCCGCGGCTCGCTGCGCGAGATGCTGGAAAAGCGCGGAACGCTGCGCTCGCTCGCCGCGACGGAGGAGGACAGCGTCTACCGCCTGTACTACGATTTTGAGCAGCCGCTCTCCCGTTTGCAGGGCCACCAGATCCTCGCCATCAACCGCGGCGAAAAAGAGAAAATGCTCAGCGCGACCGTCCTGCTCGAGCGCGAGCTGGCGCTGCCGCTGCTGCGCCGCGCCGTGGTGAAGCCCGGCTCCGCTGCGATGGAGTTCGTCAAATCCGCCGCTGAGGACGCTTACGACCGCCTCATCTATCCCTCGCTCGAGCGCGAGATGCGCGCCCTTCTCACCGAGCGGGCCGACGAGGGGGCCATCGGCCAGTTTGCGCTCAACCTGAAGCCCCTTTTGATGCAGCCGCCGGTCAAGGGCAAGGTGACGATGGGCCTCGACCCGGGCTACCGCATGGGCTGCAAGGTGGCGGTCGTGGACGGCACGGGCAAGGTGCTCGACACGGCGGTCGTGTATCCCACGCACGGGGAGAGGCAGAAAAACGAAGCCATCGCCGTGCTCTCCCGCCTCATCAGAAAGCACGGCGTGGAGCACATTGCCATCGGCAACGGCACGGCCGGGCGCGAGACGGAGCAGATGGCCGTCGAGCTCATCCGGCAGGTGAACGGCAGCGGCGCAAATGTGAGCTATATGATCGTCTCGGAGGCGGGGGCGTCCGTGTACTCGGCGAGCAAGCTCGCCGCCGAAGAGTTCCCGCAGTACGACGTGAACCTCCGCTCGGCGGTGTCGATCGCGCGGCGCTTGC
>OLGA01003095.1_pt1 | contig 10992 bp, 7 predicted proteins | sample 1604881 | NCBI WGS metagenome assembly OLGA01 (sample SAMEA3888896, study PRJEB22519) | human gut metagenome | biome: human gut; feature: human-associated habitat; material: faeces | place: Denmark | collected 2009
CGAGAACGGAAACTGGTGGATCGGCGAAATTGACACCGGCGTGAAGGCGGCAGGCATTGACGGCACAGACGGTGTTGACGGCGAAAAAGGAGACAAAGGAGACAAAGGAGACAAGGGAGATAAAGGAGACAAGGGAGATAAAGGCGATAAAGGCGACAAGGGCGATGCCGGTCAGAACGGCGGGTGTGCGGGGTATTTTCACGCCTCAAACGGCGGCACCGGCGCTTCATTCAATCAGCCGCTTCAGCTGTTTGAAGATTGCAATTCCGGAGGGCTTTTTGTGTGGGATCGAGCCAATAGAACCGTAACGCTGAAAGCCGGACATACATACAGTATTTCATTCAGCGGTTCGGTCTGCATTTCTCACGACATGGGTGGATGGTACTCGGTAGTATTGAAGGGCAAACAAGGCATTCTCAAAGATACATTGATTGAAAGGTATATGAACGATGCAGATAATTCACGAGTGTGGATGCCGTTTGCATTCAACCGCATCTACAGTGCCGGCAGTGATATTGTGCTGCAATATGAATTTATCCAGTTGACCCCCGGCACACAGCTGAACGGTGCTGTCTATAATCTTACAATCATTGCTCTTGACTGAGCTGATATACACGAAAACGGAGGTAACGAAAAATGAAAAAAAGACTGATTGGTATTCTGTTGACCCTGTGTGTGGCGGCGTGTGCCGTTTCACCTGTGATGAGCTACGCCGACCCGGGAGTATCGGCATCCGGCTCGAGTGCATACGGCGCACTGCTCACACCCGACACAACCCCGCCGGTAGGATGGGCAGAGGATGAAAGCAACCCATACGGAACAAAAAAAGGTCAGCCCTTTGCCATCACCCCGTGGCATGAGCCGATAATTTACAGCTACCGCAATGCGGAGAGACAGGCGGCACAGGATCACACCAAGGTATACAGCAAGTGGACCTTCGGGATCAACATTGCCGAATGTACACCGAGTGCCCACAAGGTTTCTGCGGTCGACAATGTTGCCTTTGCTGTCGGAACAGCTTACGATCCGCTCGGCACGGGCAGAAACGATCACGCTATCTTTGTCGGCCTTTGCGATATGAATAATTCCAATAACACGGCGAAGATCTGCTATTGGGTGCAGAATCTTGTGACAAATAAGCGCTCCGAGCTTCAGAAAATTGCCGACGCGCCGATGTGGGCGTGCAAGAAGGACGGGTACGGCGAGCTGGAATACCAGGAATTCCGCCACTATTTCAATGTCACGGCGGGCGACTATGATGGTGACGGAAAGATGACCGCCGTTATCACCTACGCCGGCAATGATGATTTATGGGGAATCGCCGGAACCGGCATTTCCGGAGAGCAGAATCTTTCAAGAAAATCGTTTGTCAAATCCAAGGGCAACGGCAATGCCTATTTCGACGGCTGGAACACGACTCTGTACGAGCGCGACCAGATCACGAAGTCGCTTGTCTCGGCGGATATCGACCGTGACGGCTGCGATGAGCTTATCGTGTACGCAGGCATTGCCGACCCGGATAAAATCGACGGCAAGGACAAGGAGATTTCCGGCGATTCCTTCCGTAAGGCTGTTTCAAAGCTCTCGGTATACAAAGCCGAAAACGGTAACCTCAAAAGAGTGGATCAAAAGTCCCTGATGACCCTGAACCGCGAGGATGAAAAAGCGGACGGCAAACGTTACTACGATCATATCCGCTACGGAAACCTTGCCGCGGGAGACATCAACGGCGATGGCTGGCAGGAAATCATAATTGCCGGATATTTCCGTGAGGTCAGGGAAGAAAAGCAGAAGGGCTTTATCTGGGACAAGAAAACCGACGACGAAAACATGGGCTTTGCCGTTTATTACGGTCAGAACAAGTCAATAACGAATGTACAGAAAACCACCATGAGCGGTTATACCGCAAACGGAACAACGGATCTGGGAGTAAAGCCGAAGCCCGCTATGACAAGCGTTGCGATCAACGGCAGAGGTACGCCGGAGCAGGTATGGATCGCAGGCGGACTGTATGAGGTGCAGCAGAACGGCGCGCTTAATCTTCTGCGCGACACCGCGCGTGAAAAGAATTCAAGCGCGAGATGGTGGTGGTACCAGGATGTCATTGCCGGCAATTTTGACCACAACAAGGAGGGCCGTGAGCAGGTGATCGCGCTTGCCGCCGAAAGGCAAAAGGGAAGCGGTTCGGGGCGCAAATTCGACCTGTTCACCGATGTTTTCTACGGCGAGAATTTCGGCAGCGGCACTCTTTCGGTCGCCGGGAAGTATACGGTGACAGCCGAAAAGGACGAGTTTTCCAAGCTGTGCCACGATGCCGACCTTGCATGGGATATGCCGTATAACTGCATACTGCTTGCGGCGGATGTGAACAAAGACGGTCTGTTTGCCCGCTATGAGGGCAAGGGCTACGGATATTCCGACGCGCAGGTGCAGGCGGTGCTTCAGGCGGCTCCGTATTTCTCGGAGCTCGGTGACTATGACCTCGATTTTTCCGACGGCTCAACCACATATACCTTCTCCTCGGGCTATTCGGACACGAAATCCTCGTCGCATAATACTTCCTTCGGTGCCTCCATCGTCGTGCAGGGAGATCTGAATGTGTGGAGATATGAGGCGACCCTCGGATATACCATGGATTTTACAAAGAGCACCGAGGATACCCTTTCAAAGGAATACAGCGCCTCCTTCAACGCCGGCGGCAACGATTCCGTAGTGCTGTACCGCGTGCCGGCGACAACCTATTATTACTCACTTTATGACCCGCAAAAGGGCGATTTTGACTTGAGCGAGAGAAACACCATTGCATTAATGATTCCGGGTCAGCCGGTTTATACCATGCTTGACCGTGAATATTACGATGAGTTTGCGGTGCTGTATAATGAAACCTACAAGAAAGACATTGCAGCAGGAAAGGCAAAAGCTTTGCCGATACTGACCAATTCTGTTTTGCCGGAGAACGCCGAGGGCGACCCGTTTGCCTATTGGTCGGATCCCGGCTCAACCGACCGTTCGGTTACGCAATTTGAGTCGCTCAGTAAGCAGAAATATGAGCTTGGCTTCGGCGCAAGCAGTATCACAAACGACTGGACGACCACATCCGAGCACGCCGAGGGAGTTGAGATAGCTCACGGCTTCTCCGCTTCGATGAAAAACACATGGGGTGTAGACGCATTCAATATGGGTTTTGTGATTGATTTGAGCTACAGTAAAGCAACGGGCACGGTCTACACCACGACCGAAAGCAGCGGTGCCAGCGGCACGGTCAACAATATCGACCGCCGTTCGCTCCTTGCCTCCTACGGAATCGGCTACGATGTTTCGAGCCAATACGGCTTTACCTGGGATTTCGGTATGCGCACATGGACGGCAGGCGATCAGAAAATTCCCGTGTTCGGTTATGTATTGACCAATCTTCGCGCCGCACCGCCCATACCGACACTTACAGGCGTATCCGTAACGGACAATCAAAGCGCAAAAATCACATGGAAGGCGCCCTCGGCAGATCTCAGACGCCCCTATGCCGGGTATCATATCTGGATGCGTATGGATGACGGAGAGTTTGAGCGCGTGACCGAAGCTCCGCTTTTTGCGGAAGAGCTTTCTTATACATACACCTCACTGCAGGCGGATACCACCTATACCTTTGCGGTCTCTGCAGTGTCAAATAACGGAACGGTATCAGCACTGTCCAATACCAAAACCTTCTCAACCTTTGCGGGAGCGGACGGCAGAGAAATCGAATTCCGCAGTAACGGCAGCAGTATCCAGTGGCGATATGCGGGTGAAAGTGACGACGCTTACCGCGATCTTGTCTCACTTGCCGAGCTGACGGGAAATGATGGCGCAGACGGAAAACAAATTGAACTGCGGGTATATAACGGATTCGTACAGTGGAAGTACAGCGATGATTCCGTCTGGAATAATTTGATTGCCTTGTCGGAGCTGAAGGGCGAAAAAGGCGACAAGGGCGACAAGGGAGATAAGGGAGATAAAGGCGACCCCGGACAGGACGGAAAAGACGGCATAACACCTCGGCTTAAAATCGGGGATGATAACCTCTGGTATGTCTCCTATGACGGCGGACAGACATGGGTATCCCTCGGTGTGAAAGCCACCGGAGAGAAGGGCGATACCGGTAAAGACGGACAACAAGGCGAAAAGGGCGATAAAGGCGATAAGGGTGACCCCGGAGATGCCGGCACACCGGGACAGAACGGCAAGAACGGAACAAACGGTGTTAACGGTGCAAGCGGCGCTGACGGTAAAAACGGAAAAGACGGTAAGGATGGAATCGGAATCGCCAAGGCGGAGATCAATGCGTACGGCGAGCTTGTTATCACCTATACCGACGGAAAGACGGTCAATCTCGGCAAGGTCGTCGGCGCGGACGGTAAGGACGGTCTGACCCCCTTTATCGGCGAAAACGGCAACTGGTGGATCGGCGAGAAGGACACCGGTGTGAAAGCGGCGGCGGATGCAGCAGTCCCCGCAGGCTCCGGAAACATATCCGCATCCTCTCCTGCTTTGATTGTTATCGGTTCTGTTGCGGGGCTTGCGCTGCTTGGTAACCTCGGCTTGATTTTGTACATTGTACTGAAAAAGAAAAAGAGTCTTGTTTAAGGCTCCAAAACGGAGGCAGCAAGAAATGAAAAAACGAATACTCGGTATCCTGCTAACACTTTGTATGGTGCTATGCCTTGTGCCGACGGCAGTGCTGGCGGCGGATGAGGTCTCTGCGAAGGTCAACGGAATTGCCGTGCCCGCGGCGGGCGGAAGCATCACGGGTGAGGGCATTTCAGGCAGCGTTGTTTTTGACGCGTCCGCCAAAACGCTGACGCTCGAAAACACCACAATCAGCGTGATGACCGAAGCAAGAGCCATAGATATTCGCAGCGGCATTGACACGCTGATCCTTAAAGGAAAAAACGAGATCAAATGGGCGGACGAAAGCGATAAGAAGACGAACATTTATGCGATCTCCGCCTCAAGCAGTTCCTTTCTCATCAAGGGGAACAGCCGTGAGGACAGCCTGACGGTCACGCTTCCCGGAACGACGGGCGGGTATAAGTACGCTTATGCCATTTCAATGGGAAAATGTGAAATCCGTAACTGCTCGGTAGATATCACGGTGATCGGAGGCATGCAAAATTTCGGCGACAGCGTTGCGATCCGTGTGTCCGACTTAAAGGTAAAAAACGCGGCGCTGGATCTTATCGTCGGCAAAGACCGACAAGGAAATGTGCAGAAAGCGATGCAGGGCGGGTGTGTTTATGCCACCGGTAGAATCTCGATCGAAAACTGAAAGCAGTCTGGTAGAGCTTGAGTCCAAGGATATCGTGATGCGCGGTCCCACCTTCGGAACCATAAGCGGCTTTACGAAAATCACCGCCACCGACAAGAACAGCAAGGACACCACATATAAGCCCGGCGACGATCTCAGCACACTCAGCACCGATTCACGCAAGGTCGTGATCGAAAGTCAGATCCACTCTCACTGCGTCTGCGGCGGAGAAAATGCGGCGGAGGGGCATACGGTGCATTATCCGCTCATGTGGACACCTTGGACAAAGACGGATTCTCTCCCGATCGCGGCAGGAAACTACTATCTGACGGGCAATGTGATCCTGAAATATAACTCCGATTATTCTATGCCCGACGGGGTGCAAATCTGCCTGAACGGATACACCATCCGCAGCGCGGGCGGAACGAACAAACCGACACTTTATGCAAACGGCGGCACGCTGACAGTCACCGACTGCAGCACACGGGGAGCCGTCAGGGATATCAAGATGTCGTCCGGCGAGCTGCTTATGTACGGCGGCAGATTTGTCTGGGAGCTTATCATCGGAGAAACCGGCGCCCTTACCGCGGCGGACAGAGTCGGTATCGGCGCCGAGGTGACGAATAAAGGCGTCATTTTCGGCGGCATATTTGACGGCACTGTGATCAATGACGGCGGAACCATAGAAGGCGGAACCTTTAACGGCAGGGTCAATCTGAAAAGCGGCGATGTGATCGGCGGCATCTATTACGGAAGGGTGACATACGGCGGAGCGGTTATCCATGACAGCGCATGCCGTTATCTGACCTTCGACACCGACGGCGGCAGCGCGATGGATGCGCAGAGAATTTTGCGCGGACAGAAGGCGACGCTTCCGACCGAAAGCCCCGTCAAAACAGGATATATTTTCAGCGGCTGGACAGGGTTTGATTATACGAAGCCGATGCTTGAGAATGCCAAGGCAACGGCAGCATGGACGGTGTGCGACCATTCAGGCAACACCACGCAGCTCTCCTGCACGGAGCCAGTTGCCTGCTCGGTCTGCGGCGGCACGATTGCGGCTTTGGGTCACGATTTCTCCGCATCCGTATGGCATCATGACGGGGACACCCATTGGAAGAAATGCTCCCGCTGTGAGGCAAGGAACGAGGAGAATCCTCATGTTTGGGACAGCGGCAATGTGACCGTACCGTCTACCTGCCTGACGGAGGGCAACAGAGTATTTACCTGCGACGAATGCGGCGCGACAAAAAACGAGCCGATTCAGGCGAGCGGTCACAGCTGGGATCAGGCATGGCAGCACAATGCGACGCATCATTGGCATGAGTGCCTGAATGCCAACTGCGATGTGAAGAATAACGATTCCGCAAAGGACGGATACGGTGCGCACACCGGCGGTACGGCTGCCTGCACCGCTCGGGCGCTCTGCGGCTTATGCGGTCAGTCCTACGGAGAAAAGGATCCAGCCAACCATGTGGGCGGCACGCAGGAGTGGACAATAAGAACCGCTTACATTCATGAGCAAAAATGGAGCTGCTGCGGCGCCGTTATCGTGGCGAGTGAAGACCATGAGTGGTCGGACGGTGTGTGCAGCGAGTGCGGATATGCGTGCCTGCATGACGATACGGACAAAAACCATATCTGCGATATTTGCAGCAAAGTGATCTCCAACCATGAGGACTCAGATAAAGATCATATCTGCGACTACTGCGGAAAGACGATCTCCAATCACGCAGACACGAACAAAGACCACATCTGCGATATTTGCAGCAAAGTGATCTCCAATCACGAGGACGCGGATAAAAACCATATCTGCGACTATTGCGAAAAGATAATCTCTAACCATGAGGACGCAGACAATAACCATGTTTGCGACTATTGCGGAAGGACGATCTCAAACCATGAGGATGCGGACAATAACCATGTCTGCGACTATTGCGGAAAGACAATCTCCAATCATGCCGGCGGCACAGCGACCTGCACCGAAAGGGCAGTATGCGAAGTCTGCGGCAAGGCCTACGGTGAGCTTGACCCGAAGAATCACACCAACCTCGAGCACATCCCTGCCAAGGCGGCGACCGAGGACAGCGAGGGCAATATCGAGCATTGGTACTGCAGCGGCTGTGATAAGTATTACAGCGACAAGGACGGCACCAAGGAAATCGCCAAAGCCGACACCGTAACGGCGAAGCTGCCGAAGAATGAAAATCGACCGCAGACAGGGGACAGCAGCAATCTTATATTATGGATTGCATTGCTCTTTGTCAGCGTAGGAGCCTTGGGCGGCGTGATCGCTTACAAAAAGCAAAAAAAGAAATAATTTTCGGGATCAAAAGGCAAAGGAAAAGCGCCGCAGCTTGAGCGGCGCTTTTTTGTACATATAGATTATGAAGAAAGCAACAAATTTATTTTTTTTCCGCCTGTGCCATGGCGGCGATGTCCCCGACTCCGTTTAAAACAACGCTCGGGCGGTAGGCATAGGTCTTAAGCGTATCGCGGGTGGAAACGCCCGAAAGTACCAAAACCGTGGACATACCGCTTTCCATGCCGGAGATTATGTCGGTATCCATGCGGTCGCCGACCATTACCGCCTCGGCGGAGTGGCAGTTAAGCAGACGAAGACCCGTGCGCATCATAAGCGGGTTTGGCTTGCCGCAGAAATATGCCTGCTTGCCGGTCGCCATTTCAATAGGGGCGATAAGCGCACGGCAGGCGGGAGCAATGCCGTCCTCAATGGGGCCGGATACATCGGAATTTGCTCCGATAAGCTTGGCGCCCGCCATAACAAGGTTGGTGGCTTTTGTCAGAGTGTCAAGCGAATATGAGCGACCCTCGCCGACCACAACATAATCGGGATTAACATCATTCATGGTGATTCCCGCGTTATAAAGGGCGTTGAGCAGCCCGGCCTCGCCGATTGCGAAAACAGAGCAGCCGGGCGCCTGCTCCTTCAAAAATGCCGCCGTTGCCAAAGCACTTGTATAAAAATGCTCCTCAGGTACATCGAGCCCCATTCGCTTAAGCTTTTGATTAAGCTCACGGGGCGTATAGCCGCTGTTGTTTGTCAGAAACAGATACTCTTTATTCTCATCATGCAGCCACTTAATGAATTCCGCCACTCCCGGCAGGATTCGGTTGCCGTGATAGATTACACCGTCCATATCGCAAATAAAGCCTTTTTTCTTGTTAAAATCAATTTTACCGGCTGTAATATTCATAATCCTTATTCCTCTCCCCGATTTTGATAAATTCATTATATCATCATTGAGTTGAAATTTCCATCAAAAAATGCAAATTTTATGTTAATTCGAGGTTAAATCCCGCTTTTTGTATTCGGCAGCAGCCTGCTAATATTCTTACAGATAAAAAAGCCCTTTGAGAAAGGGATTTCTCCTCTCTCAAAGGGCACGTTGGCAAACTGGAATTTCTATTTGTGTTGCCATGTCATTACATAATCTTTTTCTCCGGTAGCCTCATCTAAGCCACTATGCTGAATCTCAAATCCTTCTCTCTTATAAAAAGATATTGCCCGTGCGTTCTTTTGGTATACGTTCAAGTGCAACTTATTCCTTTTATCCTTTGCATAATTCAGCAGAATTTTACCTATACCCTGCGATTGCATTTCACCAGAAACAAAAATGCCCTCAACATATTCATCATTTAACCCTATAAAACCCTGTATTTCTGTATCATACTCATACACATAAACCTCTGCTAGTAACAACGCTTCTTTTACTGATTTGAAATTGCTTTTCCAGTATTCGGCGGGGATAAAATTATGTGCCTTTATATTTGTATCCAACCATATATCTGCAACTTTATTTATATCATCCCTTTGAAATTCTCTAATCATAACGGTGACTCTCCATAAACTCGAATTTAAATTATAACGGTCTTTGCAAATACACCATATCTACCAACTGTATTCCACTCTCATAGATTGGGTGGTCGTAATTATCTGTAAAAAAATTGGGTATGATGTGTGAGCGAACAAAACCACACTTTTCATAAAACGGGATTGAAAGCGGACTATCTCCTGTTCCCACTTGCAGAATTGAGTATTGTTCCCTGTAATTATTAATAATAAACTCAATTAAGGCTCTTGCATAGCCTTTGCCTTGATATTCTGGAACTGCAGCAATATTCTTGATTTCAAGTATGTTATTTCCTTCATCGGTTATGACACACTCGCACTTTACCCCATTGTCATCAAGTACATACATCTTGCCTTTATCAAGATAACGGTCAACCATATCTTCCTGCTCATCTGCTAATAGGAGCAAATCAAGATATTGTTTTTTATTTTCTTTAACTTCAATAATTTTCATCAATCGCACCTACAAATTCCGATTTGTATTTCTGTTTGTTTTAAAAATGGGCAACTCCGATTGGAATTGCCCACTGATATAAATATAAAATTATTCGTTAATCGGTTTCATTGTCGGGATTCGGACAGAAACCCGGAATTATCGGGAATTATCAAGCATTTACGGGCATTTTGCAATAATAAAACCACACAAATAAAGCCATATCGAGAATTATCAAGAATTCCGGTATGCGTATATTGGTGTAACTTTTGGTGTAAGGTGTAAGCTTGATATACCTGATTGCCCGACAAAGAAGCACATCTCTCATTCCAACATAGCTGCATTATACACCAAAACTCTAAGAAAATCAAGTGATATCATTATTGGGTTTTGTCCTTCCACCTGAGAAAAGCCTTTTTGCACCCCCTCAATATTCTCTCGGCTGTTTGAGAGGATGTATATGTTTTTTCCGAAATATCCTTTTATTTTTATTACCTGTTTTTTTATTTATACGCTCAATTTGCAGATGAAATCAATTTTGCTGTAACAGAAGTACTTTTACTGAAATTAATGTTGTGAAGACGGACTGTGCTTTCGCAATATTAACAATGATATACCGATATGTGATTATTTTTTTTGCAAATATGCAGTTTTTACATATTAACATTATAATATAATATGATATAATAATAATACGAAAACAATCATTTTTTAAGGTATTTCAGACAATAAAAATATGGTTGTATAATTATATAAGCACAGTATAGTATTTTTATACTGAATAAGGGGAGGGAAAACACATTGGTGACGGATATACATATTTACTTCCGATAAGCCAAAATACAAAGCTTGATATTATGGAAATTAGTATTAAAACCATACTTAAAAATTGTAAAGGAAATGCTGAGGAGAATAAAAATGTTTAAATCTTTGAAAAATAATTTTAAAAAAGCAGTGTCGGTTTCGGCGGCATTGCTGCTTTGCTTCGGGGCATTTGCAGCGATTCCGAAAATTTCGGTCAAGGCGGAAACTGCCGCGCTTTATAAAGATGAATTTGTAAGTGAATCAGGAGTTTTTAATACCGAAGCAGAGGGATTTCCGAGCAGTTACATATTTGATTTGTCCGGTTTGAAAAAGTCTTGGACAGCTTCAACTTCCGGTTTTTATGCAAGGGTTCCGAAAAAGCTTTTTCAGGCAATCCGTAACGGCGGGAAAACCGTTACACTTGTAGATGCGCTGGGAACTCATCATATTTATCGTCCGGAGGACATATCACCGAAAATAGATACGCTTTCAAGTGCAACCTTTAATGTCGGAACACTTTACCGTAAATCAAAAAGTTATGCCGACACGGGGAATAAAATAGCTGCCGAAAGCGGAATTGATATAAATGTTAAGCTGCCG